>Ga0209536_100016439_pt1 | contig 10521 bp, 8 predicted proteins | sample DeeMarSeWOR28_12_FD_187461 | JGI IMG/M metagenome (GOLD analysis project Ga0209536, IMG submission 187461) | Marine sediment microbial communities from White Oak River estuary, North Carolina - WOR-2-8_12 (SPAdes) (version 2) | ecosystem: Environmental > Aquatic > Marine > Intertidal zone >...
CACCAGACGTAGTCAGGTTTTGATTGAAGCGATGATAGTGGAAGTGACAAATACGGACAATTTAAGCCTTGGGGTAGAGTTGAGTCATGCATCCATAGATGCTCTCGCCTTTAGTGCCTTCGGATTATCTACCAACGTTGATCCTGTCTCAGGCACGCGTGATATTATCGTAAGCCCCGGCGCAACAGCAGCCGTACTTCGGCCGGACAAGATTCAGGCAATCATTCAGACCCTAAAGCAGGATGGAAATGCAAAGATAACCTCAGCACCAAGGATTCTGGTGAATGACAACGCGGTCGGCTTTACTAACAGCATTGCTGAGGAGCCTACCACCCAGACGAACCTGGGTGAGACAACTACCACAACCTCGTTCGCAGGTTTCGTAGAGGCTGGCACACAGTTTGCCATAACACCTCATATCAGCGAGAATGACTATCTACGTGTGGAATATGAGATAACCCTTAATTCCTTTGGCACCAAGCCGACCGACCCATCAATACCACCACCGAGAAATACCAGCAGCATTCATAGCGAGGCAACCGTACCGAACGGCTTTACGATAGTGGTCGGCGGGTTACAGACAACCGAGGAGAGTGAAAACGTCGACAAGGTTCCTTTGCTCGGAGATATACCCATACTTGAATGGGTATTTAAAAATACAAAGATAGAAAAACAATACAAAACGACGTATCTTTTCATAACACCACACATTATGGAAAGCGAGGACTTTACTGATCTGAAAGAGGTAAGCAAAAAGGCGCTGGAAGAGGTTGAGTTCAACAGCAACGGAAAAGAGAAGCCCGATGGAGAATGAAGGAACAACAATTAGGACCGCAGGCCAAGCAACGACGCTTGTGGCAATCCCCGTCTTTAATGAATACAGGTATCCTAATGATATTCTCCCACCAGTTCTTCAATATATTGATAACGTACTCGTTTTGGATGATGGAAATAATGATGAAACCGCCGAGCTGTTAAAAAAATGTGATTCTATCTGCCTTCTTACACATAAAAGTATTGAAGGCTACGGCCAAACACTGATAGATGACTTTAGTATTGCCCGAACAAATGGTTTCGAATGGATCATTACAATAGATTATGACTATCAATCCCACCCCTCATTGATACCTCGGTTCTATATGGAGATAGAGAAAAATGTTGCCGACAGCATAAGTGGCTCACGATACTTTCAGCCGGAAAATTCAGGCTCAATAAAACCGCTGGCAGAACAAGTGGCCAGAAACAAGCAAATAACCTCTCTATTAAATAAGACTCCTGGCGTCAAACTTGCCGACTCTTTCTGTGGTTTTAAGGCCTACAGAGTGAAATCTCTTGGCAGGCCGAACCTTACGGAAAAAAGATATGGTCTGCCGCTTCAGTCGTGGATTCGGGCAGTTCAAGCCAATCTTAAGATCCGCGAAATTACCATCCCCCTGATATATCACTATGCGGGAAGAAACTTTGCCGGGATGCTTGAAGTGTCAAAGTTCAGGCTACAATATTACATGAAGATAATCCAGCAAGAGCTTGCTTTATATGACTGTAAAAACGCTGTAAAATCAGCAGTCCCTGAAGAGAAAGACACTATCTTTATAAGACCCGAATTTTCCCGGTGGCCAAAACTGCTGGAAGACAACAAGTATATTTTGCAGTCATTTAAATTAAACAGTTGCCGCGAGCAGCTTTTAAAAAAAGCGGTGGACTATACAAGAAAAATTACCGGCATAAATCACAGCTTTGAAAATAACAAGATTACCATAGTCACGGGCCATCAGGCAATCTGGCATCACTGCGGAATCCTTGCCAAAAGTGTTATTGCGAATGCCTTTGCAAAACAACTTGGCGGCTTTTGTGTTCATCTCGTGCTGGACCATGATATTCACGATACCGAAATGTTAATGCCTGACAAAAGAGGGTACAGCGGCGTGAGCCTTAAAAAAGTCCGGATTGAGAAAGTGAAAAGGGATGTCCCCGTGGAATTTAGAGGTGCCGCCGGATTCAAACAACTGCAGGATTTTATGGATGCAGTTTCAACCAGAGAAAACTGTTTTTGTCAATCATCTTGGAAAGAATACCTCAGGTCAGATTTTAAAAAACTTCGTTTTTCAAGTATCGCTGACACAATCACTGGGCTACAGGCAAACCTGTATTCTAAGCTGGGAATTGACATGCTATATCTGCCTGTGTCTTTGATGTCGGAAGGTAACCTTTTTTGGGACTTTACCGGCACCATAATCAAAAATGCTGCTGCTTTCGCCGATATTTATAACAAGGCGATTTCTCAGCAGATAAGGTCTATGAAAGTCCAGCCCTCCCATACAATCAGACCTCTTAAAATGGACACCAAAAACAAAGTAACCGAGCTTCCTTTCTGGTTGGTCTCGTCAAAGGGCAAACGGTTTTCCTTGCTTGTTTCATCGAAATGCAGGGACAAGACTTCATTCGGTACAAATTCGCAGGTTTTGGGACAACTAAAGTTAAAAGACCTTAACAAACTGCCAGCTACTTTAAGAAGAGCGGTTAGAAAACGTGGCTTTCTTCTAAGGCCCAAAGCGGTCAGCCTGACACTGTTTGCCCGGTTATGCCTGGCTGACTTTTTTATCCACGGTATCGGCGGTGCAGGATATGAAGCAATTACAGATTACATCATAGAAAGATACTTTAGTTTAGAAAATCTGCATTTCGGCATTGTAACGGCAACAGTAACCTTGCCGGATTATGATAATAGTGACAGTACATCTATTGACCTAAACAACCTCAAACAGCAACTTCGCCAGGTTCGTTTTAGCCCCGAAAAGTTCATTGAAGACACGATTTTAAAAACTCCATCGATTAAGACCCTGACAGAAAGAAAAAACAAGCTTATCAAAATTTCAAGGAACCCTACTTTATCAAATCAGGTAAGAAAATCCGCCTGGCAGCAAATCGCACAGATCAACAGCCAATTGTTCAAACATGCAGCCCCGTCTTTTCGGCAAATCGAAAGGCAAATTAACTTACTTCAACTGGAAAATATACCTGCAGAGATTTCAGACTACAGGGAGTTTTTCTTTGGTCTTTTCCCCGAGTACAAACTGCGGAATTTTGTGAATTTAAAACAGGTGAAACAATGAAAACAGTATTAATCATAGCCCCGCATCCGGACGATGCCGAACTGGCGATGGGCGGAACAATAGCAAAAATGATTGCCGTCGGCTGGAATGTTGTTGTGGCAGATCTGACAGACGGAGAGCCTACTCCCTTCGGCTCAAAAGAGAGCAGAGCAAAAGAAACTCAACTTGCAAGCAGTATTCTCGGGATAAAAAAGCGAATCTGTTTGGATATGCCCAATAGGTCTCTGCAGCCAACTTTGGAAAACAGAAGGAGAATTGCAGAAATTACAAGATTAAACAAACCTGATGTTCTCTTTGGACCTGTTATGCCTGACTGGCACCCGGATCATAAAGTTGCCTCTCAGCTTATTGATAAGGCTCGATTTGAAGCAAAATTTTACAAGACTAAAATGCGGGGATCTCCACATTGGATCCCGAAGCTGTACTATTACTATTCTCCACACAGACTTGAATATTCAAAACCTTCCTTTATTATCGATATAAGCGACTACTGGGAGAAAAAAATAGCTGCTATCAAAGCCTATGAAAGTCAAGTGAAGAATATTCCAAAACTGTCTCCACTTTGCCTTACTGAAAAGGTAGAGATAATAAACAGGTATTTCGGTCAATGTATCAATGTCAAATACGCCGAGCCTTTCGTTAGTGATGCCTTCATATCTGTAGGAAACTTCGATGTCTTGATTCATTGACATGATTATTCATACGGACACGTGCCAATGGAGGCCGAGAATATACCCATGTAAGAAATTCCGTAAAAAAGTAAAAACACCATCGCCTTTCAGAATTCACTATCGTTGTTGTTAATAGAGACTATGAGCTTATCGAAGATACAAAAGCTCAGGGACAAATTTTAAAGCGGTTTTTAATTCTACAAGGAGCGCCTGACAATCAGTTTACGTTTTGCAAAAAGTTGGAAGATGTTGCTTTTTTACGCGAGGTATAGATGACGCTCAATGCCGAGCAATACAAAACGGATCTGAAATCAGTGAAAGGAATTCACAATGATCTGGGCAGGGATGCCAATTACGAAAACAATTGCTGATAGTCCTAACTCGATAATAAAGTCGAGTTCAGAAGGATTACAACGAGTTAGTACGGATTGCTTGTGTGTGCCATGGGCAAGGACGTTGCGCTACATGTTGGCAATGGCTGGCGGGGACAAGGGTGTCTCAGAGGACATCTTCAATCTCTGGGAATCGACTTGCATAAAGCGTCTTCCGTATCTGCTGCAAAGCAAAAGCTTCAAGAGCAATCATACAATTTGGTATTAATTCAATTTGAATCTGTCTGCAAACAAATATTTGACTTCTATTATTTTATTCGTCACGAAAATCCAGAAGCTGTCACTATGGTATTGATGGCCAAAGCACAACCTAAAATCGAAAGAAAGCTTTTCGATTGCGGTGTAGATGACATAGTGGCTGGCAAACAGACATTTCCATCCACATTAGCAAGTCGGATAAAAAGACGTTTCTATAATGGCAGGCAGCCATTGTCAAAAAAAAACAAAATAATGCTTAAAGGTGGAGCTTTAGTCGATTTGGAACGTAGAGAAGTCCGGCTCAATGGACTTAGCCATACGTTAAAAGGCGTGATATATAAGTTGCTCAGGTACTTTCTGAACAATCCCCATCGTCCCATATCAAGAGACGAATTGATAAAGTCCTACATCTGGGACAATTCGGTTTGCTTACCGGGCAAAATAGAAGGCGGCAGAGCGGTTGATATGGCGGTGAGAAGATTGCGAAAACTTATCGAGCCTGATCCGTCTTGTCCTCAGATAATAATAGCAATTCATCAGATAGGGTGGATACTTGCAAAGGATGCCGTTAGATAAATGAAAACGCCCACCAAACAACCAAAATCCTTCCGAGTCTTGCTTCTGCCGCTATCGAAGCAGCATACTTTGTCAAAAAGAAAAATGTTACCGAGTTGTTACTTGAAAAATGGCGGAGGAACAAAAAAATGTTCTTTAAAAAGTAGTGTGAAAGTAGTGAATTTCAAGTTGATTTTTAAGGAGAATTGAAAATCAGTAAGAAAGCAGTAATTTTAGCGACGGTTTTTACTACTTGCTCGACGGCACTGGCAGAGAGGCAACCGGAAAGGTCTGAGATTTTCGAGACAATCGCAACACTTGCCGGGACTCCACAAAAGGCCCGGATACCAGCGGGTACCATCCAGGCAACACACGAAGAATACAGGGTGTCACAGACAACTGATACTAACGAAATTGATAGATGCATCGTCGAGGAAGTTCAGGCCTATCTGGACAATCCCAACAAAATCCAATTGACCAACAAACCGCAGCAGATGAGGCTCGAGCAATACAATACACCATGTAGTGGCACTGCTGAATTCACTTGTGACAGTGTCGATGGCGACTGCAGCTCGCACACGATCTGCTACTCACGAACCTGCTGTGGCTCTGCTTCTTCCGGCAGCTGCCCCGAAACCAAACTGATTTACAGAAATCATAACCGTGTGATGATCCTAATTCACCCGGTGATTGTATCGGGAATTGTGACTAAACAAGCTCTTCAATATCAGCATGCGAATAATTGTCATCATCACCCTCCTTCGAAGACGGGTAGGCAAGAAAAGTCCTGCCCGTCTTTCTCCGTTGAAGAACCAACTTATCTTGCCTTGAATGAAGCTTGTTTTGGCCTCAAGTAAACTCGTCCGGAAGGATTATACGTGAAAACTTTTCTCTGCTCACGCAGATGCAAAATTCGCGGGAAGTGAAAATACTAATCAAATTCCCTTTGGACTACACCCTGTATTTTGCTGTCTTTGCGGCACATAATTATCACGAATTAATGAAATTCATATTCTTCTTTGAGGTCTAACTTTCGATACAATGCTATCCTTTTGGATAAATTCGTCTCAATATCAACAAAAACTCGCCATTTTCGATATCAAATTCCATCACCTTTTGTCGCGCTCCAAACCATGTCATATACTTCAGTACCAGCCACAGCAGCCTCTATATTTCCTGTTGGATTTAGACATAAGCATTTTGTGAGTGCGGTCAAGAACACACGCGATATGCTAAAGTAGCTTGGCATATAGCTTGTAGCCAGATTACTGGCGAAGCATACATTTTACATTTTGAATACGAAGTTTAAATGCCGGGTGAGAGGAAAAGTAATTCCCAAGATTGAATTGCTTAGCGGGCTGGCTTGCCCGATTCATGCAGTTCTCCGCTGTTATATATGACGCCCCCCAAGGGAAAAGGGCAAGCTGCTGGCGTCTTTTGTTTACCATCTGGTAAACATACAAGTATATTAACATATTACCAAACAAGGGTCAACAAAAAAATGACCCAAAATAGCACTTTTTTTGGTCATTCAAATTGGCTTCGGATTTTGGAATTAGGATTTCAAAATGTAGGGAGAGCAATATTTTTTTGCACATGTGGTAAAACGTATTATTAACATTCTATAGACCGGAAGACTTTTAAGGAACGCTTAATGATTGCTTGGAAAACATTCTCTTCCAGGTTGACTGAAACATACTCATGTGAGTGAAACTTATTTTACGGCGTGTATACAATATTCCTCACACTTCAGAGGAGCAGTTGAAACAAACTAATCGAGTTGTTGTTAATGTATAATGACCGGTATTCTCAAGACAGTTTCATCCGCAAAACTACAAACGATATCGCCCGTAATAGTGGAACCGGCCGTCCCGGAGTGCGAACAGTGGACCGACAATAGAATTGGCTTACTGGGCTCAGTTTGCTTTTCGATCTTCAGCGGCAGATTTGGCGGGACAGTAATATCCTGGAGATCGAGCGGCCGGCCTATCCGGCTTTCGATAGCGACTGTTTTGAAAGTAGATTGAGTTCCAGCGGTGGAAAAGAACAAAGCGGATGGCTTAGCTATGATGTTGCTAACAACCAATCCGTGTATATTAACTTGGATTTGTTCGTTGTTCGGGATTTCGGTTGTGATTTCAAGCGTACCGTCAAATTCGCCCATCGGAGCAGATTCAGAGGCGGTCGCTACAACCTCAATTATTACGTCGTCTTCTGCCGCCCTCATGTGCTGATGCTTGCTTTTGTCAAATGGACTCCATGTAGCTTTCACCGAGACGTCTCCGTTGTCACCAGCCAGTTCTGCCGGGGAAACCGAGAGTCCTATCCCCGGGTGTAATTGCTTCAGAGAACCATCGCCAGGGTCGCGCAGAACGAACGATTTGGACGTCCGGCCTCCCCGCGCAATCGACGTCAGGAACAACTCTTTTCGCGTTGTTAGTTGTGTGTTGAACGCTCTGCCGGTAATTCTCGCTTTCAGCATCGGTGCCATGGGATCGTTCGTTTCAATGACGACCACATAGTTGAAGGCACCCCGTGCCTTATCCAAGTCGACCGCCAAATCGATTTTCCCTCTTTCGCCGGACTGAATTGCCTCACTGGGTGTGCCGATTTTTGCGCAACCACAACTGGTTTTGACACGGCTGATTTTCAGCGGTTTCGCGCCGATGTTCTCAAAAATCAATTGGACATCTAATTTCTTGTCCAGAGGCACTCGAACATCTCCGAGGTCATGAACCAGACAGTCAAACTTCACCCGCGCTTCTCTTGCGCGTTTGACCCTGCGGGGCCCGGCAACAACCAGAACTTCACCCGACCATGAATCTTCGGCCTTTGCCTGGGACCACCATTCGGGCGCCTTATCTGAATCGAACACTCTTATCCCCTCGCCAGGTGAGGCCGGCGTATACTGAGAAGGGTACACGGTCACAAAATGTCTGCGATTGAGGTACAGGATTGCCGGTGACTTCAGTTCCAGCAATTTTTCCCATGTCATTTTATAGCCTTTGGTGTCGAGGCCGAGTTTGCGGGCAACCTTCTGGAGGGTCGCCATTGAAACACCTTTGGGCAACGGTTTGCACGCCTCGATTATTTCAGGAAGGTCTGTCTGTGCACCGAGCATCGAAGCTGCCGCATGCAGACTCAGAGGGCCGCAAAATTGCTCTTTTGACAGGTCGGCAATCGGGACCGAAGCGGGTTCGCTGTCCTTGCCGGATGTCTGCCCCGAAAGGTATGCGCGGAGCACAAGAGTACAAGCAATACCTATGATTAGAATTGACACTATCGCTGCGCAGATTATTCGATTAGTTTTTACCTCTCTTGCGTGCATAAAACACTCCTATTGCTGCAATCAATACTATGGCAGCCGCGAGAACAGGTATGCTGTAAGGGTTTGTGTATCTGTTTGGTTCGGCACCGGTCGAATCCTGTTCGGGATAGTTGGTATCAATTGGCTCGTCATTTGCTTCAGAGACAACCCTGACCTGTGCGGACGCTGCTTGGTTTGTGTCCACTATTAGAGGCTTTGCGTCCGCTACCACATCAAGCAGTTCTCGATCCGACATTGGCAGCCTACCGGCCCGATATGTTAATGGCGGAGTTACTCGGAAATCAATCACTACTGTGTGACGTGGTAGTGTCCCACGTAGATCATTCCTCAGTTTACCCAACAACTCTTCATCTGTTTCTGGTTTAAATCGTTCTGTTTTGGTTTTGAAAATGTTTTTATCATCGCCAAAAAAATAATTTGACTCCTCTGACAAGGACACCCCACCAATCCATTTCGTACCATTGCTTGTAAAAACAAAAGGAGCTGATTCCTGCCCGGCTTTATTGAACAAAGCTGATCGGACAAGATATCCAGCCTTTGGATCAAGTGTTATATTCCAGATCCCTGTTATTCTGGGGCTAAAAGAACCATATGCTTTAATATTAATTAAGCCATCATCTCTTTCATTAACTTCAACTACTCGGTCAAGACAATCAGCAAAACCACGCCCGGACGACCATATAAGGCACATGTAGTCCAGGAATTTTACCGAATCTTCTGGTTGTCTAAATTCAACTGTTGGTGCTCCTTCTTTTTCAGAAATATTCCCTTCCGGGCTAATTCGCAAAAGCGCCATCTTCTTTTGGCGACCTTGAAAATCATCTTCTTTTAAACCACCGCGCTGTGTTACATTCCACACTAAAAGATTGTCGTTCTCATCGAAATCTATTGTGGTAGCCGGCGTTTTCTCTCTATAACTTGGCGTTGAGGTATAAAATATTTGACTTGACCATGCAATACTGCTTTCCTTTGTGGTTAAAACGGTTTTTGTTATTTTAAATTCGTTTGGTCTAAACAAATTCACAATACTATTCGTCTCCAAAGCAAGTGTAGCGTTTTGCAAGAATGCTTTATCATAAGAACGCAATCTCTCCAGAACTTCACTGCCATTCATTTCTGCATTCAACAATTGTGGTGTAATAGTTATTGTAAAAAGTAAGACACAATATATTCTATAATAGACAAGGTTTTTTCTCATTTGTTTCAGCCCTATTTATCTATTGGTTCAAATTTCTCTCCCCATAGGGCAGTTAGCCCAATGAGATCACAAGGCTGTGTTGGTTAATTTAGCACAGCCTTGTGATCGATAAGCCGCAAAGTTAATATCATTCAGGAACAAACTGCACAATAATATCTTACACCTATATGGTTATCGTAACCAGGCCAGTATGTCCCAGGACACCAGGGCGTGCCACATGCCCACCAAATTGGTAATTGGGCACAAGTTTTGAGAACACCATAATCGCAGCCGAAGTAAATGTTTGTATAAACGGAATATGTACCGCTAAGCCAAAAACAAGACCCACCAGGATCATTATAGATTTCCTGTAATATCATATAGTCTTCGGGATCTTGAGTTGATGTGTCACATCCTTCTGCATCCTCACCCTGGTTTGGCTGACAACTATCTGTCGACAGATATTTTTTTATACAAGCGTGCGGGGCCACATCGCAATTTGGAATTTGGGGATATGGCTCAATGTGAAAGCACTCATCATATGAATAATATACATCGTTACAGTCATCAAAATTATAGCACTCGAGCAAACCACCAAAGATATTTTCCATATCCTGCTGGCTCAGGGCTGAAACTACACTGCCGTTGTTTATGGTAAATATTGTGAGCAGCAACGAGCCCAATGCACCAGCCAACAGCAGTCTCACTTTCTTTCCGTACGTGTGTTTGAGAGTCTTATTCCTTGATAACATGATTCACTCCTTAGAATGTCATAGTGTTGTTTAAGCACTATTTCGCCAAAAATCAATTCCAAAATTCATACAATTTGTGTTTTCATCCTTTCACAAATCATCCAACAATTCGAGTATATTGCTCACCTCCTTTCTAAGCCGTTCCTATTCAGTGATTTGTTTATAAAAAAACGCAAATTTCCTCCTGTTTTTCTGTATTTTTGTCAGTTTTTGGAGAATTGTTTCAAAATCCGGGGCCTCGCCCTCCCACGCTGACGCAATCCTGCTGTATTGCCCAGCACAACTCTGACATGATGACAAGTGAGTTTCCACCTGACGGTAATGCCCCTCACCAG
>Ga0209536_100016440_pt1 | contig 10521 bp, 7 predicted proteins | sample DeeMarSeWOR28_12_FD_187461 | JGI IMG/M metagenome (GOLD analysis project Ga0209536, IMG submission 187461) | Marine sediment microbial communities from White Oak River estuary, North Carolina - WOR-2-8_12 (SPAdes) (version 2) | ecosystem: Environmental > Aquatic > Marine > Intertidal zone >...
TTACTTTGAAGAACTAATGTTTCCGAACCTTCATGAAGAAGTATGAATGCTCTCTGATACGGAATGCCCGGCGGGACTTTATCAACGTAAAACTTACCATCTCCTAGAGCCCGCCCGCCAAAACATCCAACGATAAAAATTAGTATTGTACATCTCGCAATAGTTTTCACTTTCCGCATCTCCAGTCAAATCAAACTTAGACAAGAACGACATCTCTATAAAGTAAAACATATACCACACATCAAGAAATGTCAAAATATTTTCCCATAATTGTAGCATTACTCCTACAGTTATTAGGGGATACATGCGTGAGATTAAACAGTAGAGACACAATCGACGAGTTACGATTGACGAATCACGCCACGGCGGCGGGCTCTTCATCGTATTCGCCGAAGCGGACGCTTATCTTCTTGCTGACGCCGCGTATCTGCATCGTTATGCCGAAAAGCACGTCGGCGATGCTCATTGTTCGCTTGGCGTGCGTGATGATTATGAATTGTGAATCCTTCTGGAATTCCCGCACAAGCATATTGAAACGCTCATTATTCGCCTCATCCAATGCCGCATCGACCTCATCGAGGAAGCAGAAAGGTGACGGCTTGGTCTTGAAAACTGCAAACAATAACGCCAGTGCCGTCATTGATTTTTCGCCGCCACTCAGAAGCGATATGCTTCTTGTTTCTTTGCCGGGCGGGCGGGCTATTACTTCTATGCCGGCATCGAGAATATCTTCGGCATCCTCGAGTATCACATCCGCTTTGCCTCCGCCGAATAGCTTACGGAAGATTTCCTGGAAATGTCCTCTTATTTCCTCGAACGTTTGCTGGAATCTCTCTCTGCTCTTTTTGTTCAGGCGATTGATTAGCTGCTGGAGCTGTGCCCTGCTGCTGTTAAGGTCCTGTACCTGAGTGCTCAGGAACTCGTGTCGGCTTTCGAGAGCTTCCTGCTCTTCGATGGCGTCCACGTTAACGTTGCCGAGTCGTTCGATCTTGCCTCGAAGCTCCGTGATTTCTTCTCTTATTCCTTCCCAATCGACCTGCTGGTCGTTGTAGTCCTTGTAAGCATCAGCCAGCTCGATCTGCAGTTCATCCCGGACCCTCTCAACAAGGTCCTGCTGTCTAACTTCCAACTGGCTCAATTCTATCTTCAATTCATTGGTCTGTTGCTCAACCTGGCTTTTCTCTGCGCGTTTTACCCTAATAAGCTCCTCTGTTTGTTGCCTTTCTTCAAACAACCTTTGTACTTCCTGCTGCAGGAGACGGCTGCTCTGCTGGTTCTTCTCTTTTTCAACGAAAAGTTCCGAAACCGATGCTTCACAATTCAGAATGTCCCTTTGAGCGTCCTTCAATTGCTCGGCGCAGCTGGCCGTTTCCTTTTCGGCAGCGACGGCTGCAGTCCGGTTCTCCTGAACCTGACTGTCCAGGCTAAATATTGCCTGTTCCAACGCCTTGCTTTGCTCGGTAATCTGCCCCAAAGCAATTTTCAAATCGGTCAGCCTGTCTGACAACGCCTGCCGCTGTTGTTTTTGTTCGGTGTGTTTGGTTTGAAGCTGCTCTATATGCTCAGTTCGCTGGTTGTTCACGACCTCTAGCTCATGCAATTTCTGCTTTGAGTCGTATTCTTTCTGCACGGATTGGGCTATCTGTTCGGCCAGCAGGTCAATTTCACTGGCAATCAGAGGCTCTTCTTCTTTCAGCCGCTTAATATTCTGTTCTATAACGCTGAGTTTGGACTTTACCTGCATCTGCTCGGTATTCGCTTCATATACCGCAGTCCTCAATTCCTTGCACAAATTATCCAGGTGGATCTTTGTCTGATGATTTTTCTCAATCTGGTTTTCAATCGCTTCTATCTCCGAAGTAATATGGGCGATAGTATCCTGTAATTGCCTCAGCCTGCTTTTGCGTGATATCAGACCTGTCGCTTTGCCGAGAGGCCCGAGTTTTATCACGCCGTCAGTGCTTATAAATTCACCCTTCAAAGTGACACACTTGTAACCATTTGCCACGTGTTCGGCCAGTTCGGCGGCTTCTTGGAGAGAATCCACAACCAGGGTCTTGCCGAGCAGCTTCCAGGCCAATGGAGCGTACGTGTTGTCGAATTTTATAAACTCAACGAGCCTGCCTTTCACACATTCGTAACCGGAAAAATCGTTGCTGTCCACGAACGGCCCGGTTTTATCGAGACATATGAAATTCACTCTCCCGTCAAGGGCCTGGATTTTTTCGCTATCGGCCAGCATTCTACTCGTGCTGTTTGTCACCAGAGAGTCGGTCTGGCCTTCGAGGACGGCCTCGACAGCGTTAGCGAACTCAACGTTAGCTTCTATGATATCAGCCAGCATCCCTTCGACGTAATCGAATTGGTTGTTTTCAAGCGACCGATTCTGCAGGATGCTCCTGACTCCCGGCTTAAGACCCTCACAGCGTTTTTCCATATCGGTCAAAATCGTCAGCTCGCTGTTCAGCGCGCTTCTCGCTTCTTTGCTGTTGGCCAGCCGCTTGTTGTCCTCGGCCAAAGACTCATCAAGCTGCTCGGAATTTTTACGTTTGGATTCCAGGCTGTTATTTAAATCGCTCAGCACTTTTTCAATATCATCCAAACGAGCGTTGTGCTGCGCTTTTTCGGTCAGCAGTTCCTCCAATTCGGCCCGGGCGGTTTGAGCCCTGCCGGCAAGACGGTCTTTCTGGCTGGATAAATTATTCCTATAGACCGAAATGCTCTGGACCTCGTTATGAAGCTGGGCGGTCCTTCTGACTATATCGATAATACCGGATTTTTCATCTTCGAGCTGTGCTTCGAGTGACGTACATTCAGCGTTCACTTTCTGGATAGCTGCCTGAACCTGCTCAATGTCCAGGTTTTTCTCCTCAAGCATCTTTTGACAACTCACCGACTCGGTCTTGTACTTAGCGGCATTATCCAAGAAAACGCTCAACTGCTCCCGCAGTTTTTCAATTTTTTCTGCCGCCGATCGCTTCCTCTCCTGCAGTTCTGATACTCTAGTCCGCAAAAAATCGATCCTCTGAAGTTTTTGCTCGATTTTGCTCTGAACCGAGACAAGACTGTTTCCGGTGCTGCTGAGCTTGTGCTCGGTTTCGATGATTTCCTCACCCAGCTTGCTTAGCAAAGTGTCCTTTTTATCTGCTTCGGCGGACAAAACCTCGTACTTTTCAGTCAACTGCCCGAGAGTTTCCTTCTTCTGGCTTATCTGTGTTTGATGCTTTGCATATTCGACCAGAGAGTAATTGACCTGCAGCTCTTTTAGTCTTTGGGTATATTGCAGGTAGTTTCTCGCCTTGCCCGCCTGGTGTTTTACGCTTCGCAGCCGTTTACCGACCTCGCCTAAAATATCTGCAAGCCTCAGTAGATTTTGCTCAGTCCGTTCAAGTTTGCGAAGCGCTTCTTTTTTATGCGCCTTGTACTTGCTTATGCCGGCGGCTTCTTCGAATATGAATCTTCTGTCCATTTTCGAGGCACTTACCAGGTACTCAACCTGTCCCTGTTCGAGAATCGAATAGGCCTTGGCACTGACGCCGGTATCCATAAACAGTTCTCGGATATCTTTAAGCCGGCACACTTTATTGTTTATCCGGTACTCACTCTCCCCGCTTTTATATATCTTTCGTGTTACTTGTACTTCATCAGCTTCAACAGGGAGCATCCGCGTGCCCGCGCCGTTGGAATTTGACATAATCAGGCTGACTTCAGCCGCCCCCATAGGTTTTCTGCTGGTACTGCCGCTGAATATCACGTCTGCCATGTGCCCGCTTCGCAGGCTTTTGACACTCTGCTCGCCGAGGACCCACTTTACCGCATCCACGACATTGCTCTTACCGCATCCGTTGGGTCCGACAATTGCTGTTATAGGTGAATCGAAAACAAATTCCGTCTTGTCGGCAAAACTTTTAAATCCGTTAAGTATAACCTTCTCAAGTCTCATCTATTATTCCTGGTGTTAACGTCCGGTAACTACTCTTAAAAAACTCAAGCTATGCTTCATAATCCAATTACGCAATATTGTTATCGGCCGAAGGATTGTCATTTCTTGATATTTAGGTCGATTTTTGGCATTGGTCCGGCATGAAATTCCGCTTTCACGACACCCATGTCACACATCTGCTTCAAAAGGGCTGCCGCGTCCGCATAAGAGACACCCAAACCCCCGCGTCCCTTCTCGCCCTCTTTAATCGGGTCATCACAGAGTGTTCTGATGATATCGCCGAGTTCAAAGGTGCTTTTTAATTGCGTTATGACACTAGGCCGTTTTGGATGTTTGCGAATGATGTTCACGTAATTCTGGCCGGATGGGGCATTAATGATGACATCACCCTTTCCTGATTGCACGAAAATATTGCCGTTGCAAGAAATTGGCGCACCGAACAACACAAAACGCGGTTGCCCGCTGCGAGAGACAAACACTGCTTTATATCCGGTTTGTGTGACTCGTTCAAGGTAAAAGCTGCGCCCAATGAATTCCTGCTTTATGGCGACATCGTCCAATTTCCGCAATTGCTCATACGCGACCAACCTGATCCGAAAATCATCGTCACGAAGCAGCTTCCCCGAGATTGAGACCGCATCGTTCTGTTTAGCTCCAAAAGTAATCGATTCCAGAGCTTCTACTCTGTGGGTTGAATTTTTATCCATAGCAATCTGTCTGAGAACTACCAGGCCGGCGTCACTACCCAGGTTGAGCATACATCTGCCCGCGTGCAGCCGGGTTTTTTCATCGGATGATTCCAGCAGAAGACCGAGTTCGTTAAGGCATTCATTGCCGATGGCTTCAAGAGCTATCTCGTTCGAATACTTGTTCGGTGAGTCGGAAAGTCCTTTTACATAAGTATTTATTCTTTTATTGTTGATTACCGGTTCTTGCGTTAGATGCATTGCAGCGATTATCGAAACAAATCTTTGCTTCTGCTCTTTATATTTAGACGGCACAATAAATTCCACCCTGTCGGAAGAAACCGCCTTAGCTGCAGTATCGTTAAACCGCCCGTTAATGCGGTTGCGGATCTGGTTCGCCATTGCAAAATCAGGCTTTTTGAGCGTGAGAATAATCCTGTACTCATCAAGGACTTTTCCTCCGGCCAGAATGTACCCGGTCTTGTTGTCGATTCCTGTGTTGTTGATCTTATCTATATATACCGGCCCTTCAGCATCAGCAGAAATTCTCGTATTTACTGCCAAGTTTCCTGAAATCTTCAGTTCGGACGTAAAGAGCCGACCGCCATCGAGAGAAGTTGTCTGCGTGCTCGTTAATGCTTCTACCTTAACGTCGAAGTACTCGTTTTTAGAAGCAATTGCAGGTATTACCCCCTGAACCGAAACTACCGCGGTATTGGGATTATTGATGAATTCGTCAACATCTAACCTAGTCTTCGCGGGCAGTTGCCTTAGAATATATTGTCTAAGATATGACCTTATCTGTGGCGGACATTCTGTAGAACCGGTCCCTTCGAGCCCCGCTACCAGACCTAATCCCTCGACGGGTACTGGTTCAGGCACCAAGATACTGACCAATGAGCCGATTGTCTCACCCAATTCTGCCGGGGGAGCATAATCTTGTGCCTCACCCCCGGAACGGCCCTGCCCGCCACAACCGCCTACAAAATAAGCGCTTAGCAACACTGTTATTAGAAAAACGGCTTTTCGACGAGTCGAGTTCATATAGCCATACACCTTACAAACCGGCTAAAAACGCAATAAAGAATTCCATTTGAATACTACGCCGTAAAACCGCTATAGTCAAGCTAAATTTAGAGTCTTTATTAAGAACGATTCTCAAGACAGGATACTTATATGAGCAAATCATCGAAAGCTTCGCTTATAGCTGCTCTTCCACAGAAAAGGTTTATTGCCTCTTATTAAATGCTTTTTCGATAATCGGCCGCAACTGCATGGTCCACACTTCATATCCTTTATCGTTCAGATGTAGTTGGTCTTTCAGAAAGAATTCGACGTTAGGTTTTCCGTCGCTGTTAAGCAGCGGGGTGGCCGAATCAAAATAAAACAGTCGGCCATCCTTTCCGGAAAAATCCTTAATCATCATGTTCGCTTCGTTCATTACCGGCCAGAGAATCCACCGGCTCCGGCTTGGTTTGATGCCGATATAAATAATTCGAGTCGCCGGCAGTTCGGTTTGGACCAGTTTCACGAATTTCTTATAATCGTCAAAAACGCGCCTGGCGTTTTTGCCGGCTGCGATGTCATTGTCGCCGGCGTAAAAAACGATCACTCTCGGCTCATAAGGCAGTACAATTCGCTCGGCAAAGTAATTAACGTCAGAAATCTGCGAGCCGCCGAAGCCGCGGTTAAGCACTGCAAATTCCCTGAAACACTCGCGTGTCGGCCACAGCCGGATGCTCGAACTGCCCACAAACAATACCGAATCCGATGGGAATGTATTCTTGCTATCCCACATCTCGAATTCTTTGATTGTTTCTTCCCATTTCTCAGCCGGATTCTCCGCGGATTTATCCTGAGCATTGAAAACAACGCAGCTACAAAACATAATTAACAAGCCGATACATGGTCGTATCATTTCCTTACCTTTCCATCCTGCCGTTTATTATGTCCTGGCGGGCTGATTATAAATGTGGTGATACGTTTACCGAGCGTCCTACACGCCGCTTCCTGTTCAGTGTCTTGCGTCCGCCTCTGGTCTGCATGCGTGCCCGAAAGCCGCTCTTCCGATTCCTCTTTACTCTGCTCTTGCGATGATTTTCCATATAACCTTTCTCTTTAATTTTTCCATATATAATACGCGAATACCTGTTGTAAACGCAATGTTTTCATTTTATTTTGTGCTGTTAAACAGCTTCATAATCTCCTTCGGGGTCTTCAGGAGCACTTTAGCTCCGTTCGTTCTCAGTTCCTCTTCGGTCCGAAATCCCCACAGCGCCCCGGCGGGAAACATACCCGCTGCAACGGCTGTACGCATGTCTGTGTCCGTATCGCCAACATAAACAAACCGCCCCGGGAGGATATCAAGCTCCTCGGCAATTTGGAGCGCCCCGGCGGGGTTGGGCTTTATGGGTACTGACGGCAAAGAACCGCGGACTATCTGGAAATAATGGTCGGGAAAATATCCCTCCACTACGGTTCGGGTCGAATTATGAGGCTTGTTGGACAGCACGGCCATCGGAATTCTTCGTTCGTGCAGCTCGGCCAATAATTCCGGGATACCTGGATACGGCTTGGTATTGTCCGCCCAGCATTTTGCATATTCGGCAGCAATAACTTTCCTAAACCGTTCCACAGTATCTTCATCTTGGTGGTCTTCCGGCATAACTCGCAATGCCAGGCAGCCGGCACCATCACCGACAAAACGCCGGTAACTTTCAACAGGATGCGTCGGAAAACCCAACGCCCTCAATCCTGCGTTCGCAGCACAGGCGATATCGGTCAATGTATCTAAAAGCGTGCCGTCAAGGTCGAAAAGTATAGCTTGAAATTCGATTGGTTCATCCTCCGATGATTTGACAAATGATGTTTCTGGTTCTGGGCCTGGTATCGAAATCGATGAGGATGATTTGTTGCCAGGTGCCGAGTGTAAGGCGGCCGGCGACGATTGGTACACTCAGTGAAGGCCCAAGAAGCGAGGCCCGCACATGGGCGTGACCGTTATCGTCATGCCACGTTTCTTCGTGCTCGTAGCGGGCATTCTCCGGCGCAAGCTTCTCGAACACTGCCTTTAAGTCGTAATTCGCCAATCCCGGCTCATATTCGGTCGTTGTAATTCCAGCCGTCGAGCCGATATTAAAAACCGTTACGGTTCCATCCTGGATTTTCGACCGCGCCACTGCACTGCTGACCTGTTCGGTGATATTAACAACCTCACAGTTGCCTTTTGTCTTAACCTTTATTTCCTGCGTGTTAACCATCTACTCCAAATCCTGTTCTTATTAGCATTGTCTATTATCAAAAGCGGGCATAATAACAGATACGTCCTCTTTTTGCAAGCCTGGTCGTGTATACAACAAATGGGAGGTACTCGAGCCTTGATTTGAAGAGTAAAAAAGCTATACTTAACTCCGGAACTTCAATCCAATCTCGTAATAAATTTAAGTATTGTCATGAATAAAAATAAAGCATTTACTCTGATAGAACTTCTGGTTGTCATCGCGATTATTGCGTTGTTGATGGCGATATTGATGCCGGCCCTTCGGCGAACAAAAGAGCAGGCTAAAGCCGTCATCTGCCGGAGTCACCTGCAGCAATGGTCACTCTGCCTGACGATGTACACTTCCGATTATGACGGACGGTTCATGCCGGGCATCGACGAGGACTGGGCAACAGGTCAATATTCGTGGATATATACACTGATTCCCTATTACAACGACCCGGCGATTCGCCTCTGCCCAAAAGCCAAACGTACAATCGAACAAGGGGGTACTCTACCCTTCAATGCATGGGATGTCAGCTTAACCAATCCCAACGATTTTTCGTATCTCAAAGAGCCAATCTACAAGATAGGTAGCTACGGCATAAACTGGTGGATTAATGACAGCGATCTAGTAAATGGCGCTCACGATTCGAAGAACAAGTGGCGACGGACTGGCCAGAAGAATCCCGGTAACATCCCCATACTCATGGACTGCGGTTTTATGCTGGCCCGGCCCGAGCCAGTTGACCCGCCGCCGGAGCAGGACGGTGAGTTCCTCTGGGCATACGGCGGCGGTATGAGACGAGTCTGCACGAATCGCCACAACGGCGGTGTGAACATCCTCTTTATGAACTGGTCAATAGACAAAGCTGGGCTAAAGGAACTCTGGACATTCAAGTGGCACCGCACTTTCGACACAGCCAACGTCTGGACCTCCGCCGGCGGAACCGTGCCCGAAGACTGGCCGGCCTGGATGAGAAATTTCAAAGACTACTAAGAGTATAATCCGTACTGTAGTGTGATTACCAAGTTATTTCATTGGATTGAATCAAGCCGGCAGAAAAACAATTTGAAGAAAATCCGCCTTTTGTGCGTACATATAAATGGATTGCCGAGCGTTGATAAATCCACAGTTAAAGGATGTATAAAGCTTGACAATTCTGTACGGTCATCTTATTGTCCAAATTAGCAGGGGCAAGGCCTGAAAGAGAAATGGGAAAATAATGGTACGAATTCAGATAGCCAACATAAACCTCTGGTGCGTGCCGACTTTAGCTTTCGCCGTCTCTCTATCTAAAGGCCACACTAATGTCGGAGCGGCAATTATTCGAGATGCGGACTATTCTTACTGAAAAGAAAGGATGTGGATTATGAGTTTATTTCTGATTTATGGACTGATAACTGTTATTCCGGGGCTGCTTTTACTTTTCATCGGTATCTTTGGCGCCGATGCGGATGTCGATGCAGATATCGACATTGATACAGATTTGGATATTAATGCCGAAGCAGGTGATCTTGGAGGGCCCGGCGCAATTAGTGTAAAACTGATATTGTTTTTTCTGGTTGGATTCGGCGCCAGCGGCTATTTGTCTGTCTATTTCAAATGGCCTGTTCATCATGTTCTCTGCGGCCTGATCGGCGGCGGGGTAGCCTGGTTTCTTGGTTATCAGCTTCTCAAACTTCTCTACGAACAGCAATCATCGAGCCAGGTCAGATTGACCTCATTTGTTGGGAAACAGGGCAGGGTCATTGTCCCCATCCCGAAAGATGGAGGCACGGGAGAAATAGAAGCCACCAACGAAGATACCGGGCAGAGTACGTACTTCAATGCCAAAGCGGCTGATTCCAAGAAAGAATACGAAAAAGGGGCGTTTGTTACCATAAAATCTGTTGCTGGAAAGACAGCAATTGTGGAGTAAAGCCAATATTAACTTTTGACATTAAGGAGAGTTATCATGGAAAGCTTAGGTTTAATTATTGTCATTGCTATTGCAGTCGTTGCCGTTCTTTCGATAGTTCTGATTATTGCCAATAACTGGCTGAAAGCTGAACCCAATGAGGCACTAATCTTTACGGGAAGAAAGAACAAAGTACAAACCAAAGACGGACAAACCATAGTCAGAGGGTGGAGGGCAATTGTCGGCGGTGCTAAACTGCGGATTCCAGTCTTAGAGCGGGTCAACAGAATTTCCCTTAAGACCATGAACCTTGCCGATGTGAGAGTAGAAAAAGCCTATTCCAAAGAAGGAGTTCCCGTGACGATTGACGCCGTAGCGAACGTGAAGATTTCCGGTGATGAAGGAATGCTGGATCGGGCTGTCGAGAGGTTTCTCGGAACCGATGCCCGGCAGATCCAGCAGATCATCAAGGAGACGCTGGAGGGCCAGCTACGTGATATTATTGGTGTCCTGACTGTTGAAGAGCTTTACCAGAAAAGAGACATGTTCGTTAATAAGGTTCTCGATCAGGCCGGCGAAGAATTGGCAAAGATTGGTGTCATCATTGACATCATCAACATCCAGGATATTCGTGATGAGAGAGGGTATCTTGAGGCACTTGGTATCAAGAGAACCGCTGAAGTCAAGAGAGACGCCGCCATCGGACAGGCGGAAGCAGACAGAGATGCCATG
>Ga0209536_100016442_pt1 | contig 10520 bp, 9 predicted proteins | sample DeeMarSeWOR28_12_FD_187461 | JGI IMG/M metagenome (GOLD analysis project Ga0209536, IMG submission 187461) | Marine sediment microbial communities from White Oak River estuary, North Carolina - WOR-2-8_12 (SPAdes) (version 2) | ecosystem: Environmental > Aquatic > Marine > Intertidal zone >...
TGCAACATTAGAAACTATTGCTTGGGGTCCAACCTTTGCTCCAGGAATGACTTGGTTAGATATCATGGCTGTTCCAATGCTTGTTGCGTTTTTCGTTTTTGGTATTAGAAGTGGGTTAATTGCCGCAGTTATTGGTTGTTTAACCATAATGGCTTTTCCAGGAGAGCAAGGTATTGGTTGGCTTTCCATGTGGCCAAAATTCATTGCTTCATCTATTATGTTTGTCGTTCCCTGGCTCATTCTGAGAACCATGAGTCGAAAAGAGCGAAAAATAGCCTTTTTCAAGAAATTTGAGAATTCCTCTGCATCTCTTCATAACATTGGTGTCTATTCATTTGTTATGCTAATAGCTATCCTAACTCGTTTAACAATTATGTTTATACTTAATGTTTTAATTTTCTCTCCAGCTTTTATGTACTTATTTGGCTGGCAAGAAACATTTATTCATGTATTTGATCCAGAAAATACCGTTTTCCTATTAGTATTGGGCGGAGGATATGCCGGCTGGAATATTGTTCAAGGAATAGCTGATGCTACGTTCTCATATCTCATCGTTTATCCAACCACCTTATACAAAAGATTCTCTGTTTGGTGAAGAAAAAGCTATTTCTAGTCGTTTTTCTTGCCCAAAGAGAAAGGCAATTAAAGAACAAAAATAGCATAAACTTTACATTCTAAGGAATCAGAAGTGAAAAATTATTAAGTAAGAACACACAATACTTTTTAGTTAGATGTGAATATGCTATATTTACCTAAACTATTATCTAAAGGCGCACAAGAAACCGAAAAATTGGATAGCAAACCGGACGAAATGGACCCCTAGGTGATCCATCATTCTGCACTTATAGATAAAAAAACCACACAAAAGTGACAATAAGGCCATGAAAATGATTGCGATAACAAAGGAATTCAAGCAATTACTGCAAGAGATGTTTGAATCACGTGGAGTCACAGAAATCGCTGCAGAAGAAATATTAGAAGTTCTAGCGGTGAAACAAAAAGAACTAGAAGAACTTTTGAAAGATGATTCTATAAGTGAAGAATACAAGTTGTTAAAAACAAAAAATGGTTCATATTTCGTGAAACGATTTCTTAGCCAGCATTTGGAAGGGAATTCAATGACTAGTACCTATAAGGTTAAATGGGACAATATTGGCGGATGTCCTTGTTTCACATGTTACGAACTTGATAAGTGTAATATTGGTAATCCAATATCATCCGTAGATTGCCCATTATTCTCGAAATGGTTGTTTTCCGATTCGGATGAAGAAGCAAAAGAATAGTTTACAGCTTTGTTTTTCACCCAAATCCTCTCAAAGAACAATTCAAATAGGTACTTAATTCTTGAAATAGAGTGATTCTTCTTAAAATCAACTCTATTTTTTTATGTAATATCATGAAAAAGTAATATGAGGTAATAACAATGAGCCATAGACGAAAAACAAGGCAACGAGAATTCTATTATCGAGAAGCAGTTAGAGAAGGCTACCGGTCCAGAGCATCATACAAACTAATCCAAATTCATGAAAAATTCAATATATTCAAACCCGGAGATCTAGTACTTGATATTGGTGCTGCCCCAGGTGGTTGGTCGCAAGTTGCAAGTCATTTAGTAATTCCAAATGGTCGAGTGTTTGCTGTTGATCTTGACTATATGGAACCATTAGATAATGTCTTGGCTATACAAGGAGATTTAACTGATTCGAAAACACACGATCGATTAAAAACAATTATCGGAGAACCAGTTGATATAATCATTTCTGATATCAGTCCCAAAATCACGGGTAACTGGAGCACTGATCATGCAAGACAAATCTATCTTTCAGAGTTAGCATTGAAGCTTTGTGTCTCAGGATTTCTAAAAAGAGGGGGAAAATTTGTCTGTAAATTATTTATGGGAGATTTGTTTGAAGATTATATTACGAACTTGAAAAAATTATTTCATTATGTTTATTTCTACAAACCAAAGGCATCACGAAAGAGTAGTGCGGAAACCTATGCAATAGCTAAGGGATTAAAGAAAGGACCTCTAAAGAAGAAGAAGACAACAAAACTTGAAGAAGTTGAAGAAAATGGTTGAATATCCCTTAGAAGAAGTAACAGAAGGTAAAACGAAAGTACTTGTACCTGATGTTGAAGCTTTTAGGAAATCTTCATCTAGTTACCCTCCTTCCGATGCTCCAGTATTCTATAATAAAGTAATGGAATTAAACAGGGATTTTGCCTTAGCAACATTACGAGTCTATATTGCGTCTCTTTCTAAGAAAGAAAATTTGTTGTATTGTGAACCAATGGCTGGGAGTGGAATACGAGCAGTTAGAGTAGCCAATGAAATTGACAATGTATCAGTTCTCATTAATGATAGGAATCCTCAGGCAGTAGCCTTAATCAGAGAAAATGTCATGAAATTAGGTTTAGCAAATAAAACATCCGTACACATGGAAGATGCAAGTGAGATTATGATTAGGCATGCAGCATCTGGAAATTGGTTTGATGTTATTGATGTTGATCCATTTGGCTCTCCCTCAGTTTTCATGGATTCTGCTGCACAAGCAATAGGCTATAATGGTTTTCTTGCAGTAACCTCCACTGATATGGCTACAATGTGCGGAGTTTACCCAAAAGCATGTATTCGAAAGTATGCTTCGAAACCAATTCACTCTTCAATAGCTCATGAAGTGGCAGTAAGAATGCTTCTGGGTTTCATTGCAACAAATCTTGCAAGACAAGGAAAGGGAACAAAACCTATCTTTGCTCACAGCACCGAACACTATATACGAGTATACGTTGTAGCAGAGAAAGGAATAACAGAAGCAAAAGAAGCAATGAACACATTGGGTTTTATAGCTCATTGCCAGAATTGTTTTGCCATCGAAAGCAAACAAGGAGTAATTAATACTTTATCTAAACTCTGCCCAAGCTGTCAGAATGAACAACGAGTAATAGGTGGACCTTTTTGGTTAGGTGATTTGTATAATAAGCAATTCGTAAGTAGATTGAAGAGCGAAGTGGAAAAAAATTCTTCCTCCTATGGTTCTCGTAAAAAAATGATGAAAATGCTATTACTCATTGAAGAAGAATTAGAAGCTCAGAATGGCGGAGCAGGAGTATGTTTTTATGACCTTCACCAAATATCGGATAAATTAAACATCCAATCACCAAAAGTACAATCAATTATTGATGAATTACAGACAGCTGGTTTCGTGGCTACTAGAACTCACTTCCGAACAAATTCCATAAAAACAAATGCTCCCATCGACAAAATTGTTTCTACAATGAAAAGGGTATTAAACATTTAAACATCCATGAAAAATTTTTAGTGCAGATAGTCTTGTTTATACTTGAATCAGATGTACATTGCTGGAATTGATGAAGCAGGTCGAGGACCAGTGCTGGGTCCTTTAGTAATTGCAGGTGTCGTTTTAAGAGAAAAGGATTTAGATCCACTAGTGGAAGAAGGACTGACGGATTCAAAATTGATGCCGAAAGTAAAAAGAGAAGCTATGTATACTGATATCCTCAAGCTAGCAGTTGATTATCAAGTAGTAATAATAGAAGCAAATGAAATTGATTCTATGCGTCATCAAGCTACCAATCTAAACCGCATTGAAATAAATGCAATAATTAAGATGCTTGGCTCATTAACACAGTGGAAGAAAGCATTTGTTGATGCTTGTGATAGAAATGCAAATAGATTGCAATTAATTCTCAGAAAAAATGTTCAAGAAAATATCATTGCTGAGCATTTTGCAGATGTAAAATATCCTGTTGTTTCTGCAGCTTCGGTTGTAGCAAAAGTTATTCGAGATCAAGAAATCGAAAAAGCCCATGAAGTTTTTGGAGTTGATTTTGGGAGTGGGTATTCACATGATCGCAAAACAAATCAATTCCTTATGGATTATTATTCTGAGCATGGGGAATTACCGGTAATTGCCCGGAAAAGCTGGGAAACATCGAAAAAAGTAATTCGGATTCATGAGCAATCAAGTTTGGATGAATTCTTTTCCAATGCAGAATAGATTAATCCTTCTCAAGTGATTTCTTCTTTTTAGATTTAATAAGATCATCAATAGAGACTACTGAGACACCATCAATGGTGGATTTCTTGGAATCATCTCCGAGAACAACTAGGGGATCCGCTTCAGCAATCTTTGAAATACTAAAGGTAACAAGAATTTTTTGTTCTACATCATCACTTGAAGGTTTCTCTGAAATACTAGTGATAGTAGTATATAATTTATCCATTTCGTCAACAGGTTCCATAGATTTCGCTAAAACTCTGATAGGGATTTTCTTTGTCCAGAGCTGGTCTTTTAACCCAATCTCATCAAAATGCTTCTTCACTTCTCGTTCGATGTCGCTTTTTGGAGCACTACTATGGGTACTTGGCGTGGAGACTGAACCTATCCGTTTCATTTCCTCGAAAAGATTAATGGCAATGGTTAGGGGTTCATCAAGTAATTCTTCGATTTTCATTGCAGTCTCAAGAGAAACATCAACAGTACCTCGCTCATATTCATAAACAGCTCTCTTAGAAACACCAACCTCTCGAGCGAAATCACCCAAGCTGTAACTCTTTGCTAATCGCTTCTCTTTAAGAAGTGAACCATCAAATTTAACTTTGAATCCTCCTCGATACGCATAAATTAGCGGGGGTAATTGATTAATGAGTAAATTTCGCAAGGTTCCTTTGGAAACAGCTGGAATCTCGTAACGAGTATACACAACTCCTTCTTCTATATCCGAGCTACTTCGAATGTTTTGTCCGACAATTAGGGGGAAACCGGATAACATATAAGCAAGTTTTCGGAGCTCGTAGGCTTGATCCTCTTTGAAACTATCAATATTCATAATCAATTTAATGAGCAGAAGAATAGTATGCTTCTTAGCAACGAGATCAAAACAACCACCACAACCAAGTAAAGGAGTAGATATATCAAATTTTGATTGCTCCAAGATTTGAGCAACTTCTTGATAAAAGTGCTGTTGGTGTTTGTCTACGATCAAAAGATCCACCTCCACCTTGAGGGATAGAGCGTTACTATTATATTAATAGTTGAACTAACTCAAAAACTAATTGATGAATATAAGAGTTTTAGCATTTATTTGCGACAAAAAACAAACAAGGAAATACTTAATCCTTGTGTTTTTGAATAATAAGTTTCAAAGGTTTGGCTAATCGTTCATCCATTACAAATAATTTGCTGCCAGACTTTAGTGTTTTCTTGCTTATTACAATATCTTTAGCTAGGATAACTCCTTTCAGCATAATTTTAGGATCTGCAAGTCCAAAAGCGAAGGCGACTCGAGTCCCTAATTCTCCAATGGTTTCACCATCTTCGACAGTGAGTGTAGCTTCATCTAATTGATAGAAACCACCACATACTGGGCAATTAAACTTCTTCTCAAGACGTAAAACAGTTGTTGTATTGGATCTTCCGTCATAGAATAAATAATTATCAAGAGGTTTGCCAAGATCTAAAATATGCTTTATGGCTTCTTGACTAATGATGCCTCCAATAATCATAGACATAGTTGCAACAGCAGGCATAGGGGCTTCAGGTTTTTTCGGTTGATCTTTTCGCATCTCACCTAGAGGACTACAAGCTTGGCTAAGTTTTTCTTGAGGAATTAATGGTTGGCACTCAAAACATGGAGTTTTATAAGGAATGATTCTTTGTACATGCCCCATTAGTCCAAACATTCCACCAGAGATCAAAGGTTTCTTCAAATCAACGACCAGGGAATTCAACCAACGTCTCGCATCAAAAGAATCAAGACCAGCAACAATAACATCTGCTTTTTCATAATAAGAACGTTTCACATTTTCTAATTTCATGGGAAGAGAAACAATATCAATATCAGGATTGAGTCTGCGAAGTCTTTTGGATGCAACTTCTGATTTATATTTTCGAACATCTCTCTTTCGGAAAAGCAATTGACGATTAAGGTTCGAGATTTCCACAGTATCCATATCAACAAGAATCAGTTGTCCAATACCACTTAGAGTTAAATTTGTAGCAATGATGGATCCAAGCGCACCTACACCAGCAACTAAAACGGAAGCTTTTCTGAACTTTTCTTGGTCCCAGCCTTCAATGCGTATTTGTCGGTCGTATCTGGACATAACTCTCTACTCGCTATTCTTAATTGATTCTCATGGTTTTTCTACAATTAGTGCAATTAACTTTTTCGATATCACATAGCTTTATAAAAAATACTTCTGCTTTTTCCCAAAGCAATGATTTTTATACTTAATGTGTTTGAAATAACACAGCATTACCAAAAATGGTAACTAAAATTACGTAATTTTACGAAAAAAATAGGTGCACAACATGCCCGAAGTATATGAATGGATGGGCGCAAGGCCCGGAGACATTGTCTATAGACACCCTGATGATCGAATTCAATGGGGTTCTCAGATTATTGTCAAGCAAAATCAAGCAGCCATCCTGTTTAAGGAAGGCAAGGCTTACGACGTTCTAATGCCTGGAAGACACTTCATTACTACTAAGAATCTTCCTTTGATCACCAAACTCCTCTCCCGAATTGTAGGATTTGATCGATCACCTTTCAACGCTGAAGTCATTTTTGTTAGCTTAAGCGATTACAAAGGAAAATTCGGCGGAAGAAGCCAAACTATGGACTTAGCTCCATTACAATTCCATGGAGAATACTACTGGGAAGTCAAAGACCCAAGTGCTTTCGTCATGGAAATCGTTGGAAATCAAAAGATTTACAATTCAGATGCTGCAACCGACTACCTCCGAGGATTCTTCATCCAAACCTCTATTGACCAACTCTCGAAGTTCAAATTAATCCAAGTTATGCAACAATTAGACGAAGTAAGTGAGACCATTGAAAAAGACATTTATCCACAAGTCACCCGATGGGGTATCAACCTCATTGATCTCAAATACCTTGGAGTAGATACAACTCCTGAGTACCGAGATAGATTGTTCTGGATGCAATCAGGTGTCACAGCAGACAAAATTATTACTCTAAAAACAGTTGAAAAGTCAAGCGAACACCTTGGAAAATCTCCAGGTGCAGGATTCGGTGCTGGAATGGTTTTAATGCCAGAACTCATGAGACAAGCGGAGAAAGCAAAATCCTCTGGAAAAGAAGATGACGCAATTGTTACTTGTCCAAAATGTGGTGGTCACACATCACCTGCAGCCAAGTTCTGTCCCGGTTGTGGGACCCAAATGGGTGTGAAACCAAAGAAAGCTTTACAATTCTGTACTAATTGTGGAGATAAAATCGACGAAGGCGAGAAATTCTGTTCTGCCTGTGGTGTCAAACTTTAGGTTGATTTTTTACTACATCCTCTTTCGAGGATTTTTTTCTTTCTTTTTTCTTCTTTCTAATCTAGTCTTTAACATTTGTGAGATTTATCTTTGCTCTTCTAATATTTTCAAGGATGTTCTTATTACCTGATATTATAATGTCTCGAGGATAATACCGATTCGTAATGTATTGAGCAATATTGTGAATTCCTTCTTTTTCTAACTCCTTCTTTCTTTCTGATGGCTTTTCCCAATACTTATCAATTATTCTGTAGTGTTTCTTAATGTCTTCATTTGTTGGGATCTGATAATTGTTCCTGTGAATAACTGCTTCTAAGGGTAGTCTTACTTCTAATTCAGGTTCTTCATCAGGATAACCAATACAAACTAACCCAGCGGGAAAAACATGTTCTGGAGCATTAAACATCTCTTGAATATTTACTGTTAGAAAACTACCAACATAACAAGTGCCTAACCCCATACTTTCTGCAGCAATTACTGCATTGTGTAAAGCAAGAATTGCATCCCAATAAGCACCGAATAAATCCCCTGGCAGAAGATTATTTTCACTGTCATGTTGAACAGGAGCATCATTTAATTCAAACCATAAGTTCAGTCGAAACATATCAACTAGTGCAGCAATACAAATGGCCGCTTGCCCAATAAATTGTTGATCGTAACAGATTTTTTGCAAGGCTTTTTTTTGTTCTTGATCATCAATTACAACAAGAGAGTATCGCTGTAAGTTTGCACCATTAGGTGCTCGAATGCCTGCTTCAAGAATGAGATTAAGCGTTTTCTCATCGATTGGTTTGTCTTTAAATTTTCTAATGGATTTATGGTTTAGTAAGCTATCAATAATAGCATTCATGGTTTTATCACCACATTAAGATTTACTATCTGGAAAGGAATTTTTATACTTAATTGATTGATAAAAACTAATTTAATATCAAAATATTCTTTCAACATGGAAAGATAATTCTTGAAGTGTTAACTATGAGTGAATCAAAAATACCCCGAGATTTGCATTTGCAAATCGCTAAGGAGAAACACGATTTATTACCAGCAATCATGGAGGAACTTGATATTGATTGTTGGATTGTTTTTGCAAGATCAACTGCAGCTATCCCTGATCCAGTGATGGAATTAGTTGTTGTGGGTGATATTGTTTGGAAGGCTGCGTTCATTTTCTCTTTGAAAAATGGAAAATTCAATAAAACAGCTATTGTTGGAAATCATGATGTCATCGCAGAGGAAGAGAAAGGCATCTGGGACAAGGTCATTGGGTATGTAGAAGGAATTTCTGAGATATTTAAAAAATTCATGGATGACTTGAATCCCAAGAAAATAGCTTTAGATTACTCCACTGATGATGTCACTTCTGATGGCCTAACCTATGGCATGTACATGATCATATCTGAAATCTTGAAGGATCATAAGAAGAAATTCGTGAGTGCAGAGAAAATCATACAGAAATTACGTGGAAGAAAATCGAAAACAGAAATTAAATTAATAACAAAATCCTGTGAAATGACCAAAGGAATCTATGAACGAATCGGTTCAAAAGTCAAAGTTGGGATGACTGAAACTGAAGTTCAAAAAATGTTTCATGATGAGGTAGACAGATTAGGAGTGGTTACCGCTTGGCAAGCGCACTCATGCCCCGCTGTAGATGCAGGACCGGATAAGGAAATCGGACACGCGGGACCAAAACCAGACATTAAAATTAAAGCTGGCCATACCTTGCATTATGATTTTGGTGTGAAACTACATGGTTACTGCTCGGATATTCAGCGGATGTATTTCTTTGGAAAAGAAGAGGACATTCCAGAGGAATTAATCCATGCATTTGAAACCGTTCATGGAGCAATTACTCGAGCAGCGGAATTCATCAAACCTGGAGTGAAAGGATACGAAGTAGATAAAATCGCTCGAGACTATGTTTTGGAAAGAGGGTACGAAGAATATGGTCATGCCTTAGGGCATCAAGTAGGAACAAAAACCCATGACGGAGGAACACTCCTCGGACCGCTCTGGGAACGATACAGAGACATACCAAAAGGATTAGTAGAGGAAAACATGGTCTTCACTCTCGAACTCAATGTGAAAACAAAGAATTATGGCTATGTTTCCCTTGAGGAAGACATTGTGGTAACAAAAGATGGATGTAGATTCCTCATACCAAGACAAGAGAAATTCATAACAATAGAATAAAAAGAGAGAAAGGAATCCCTAAACAGGGATTTCTAATCATATTTTTTGTATCTTCTAACAATCACTGCAATAGTAAAACCAACAATTACAGTGCCAATGGTTACTCCAATCACTGGACCATTCTCAAAAGTAGTAGTGAAATTCTGGAAAACAGTATTGTTTATAGTAATGGTTTCAGGAGGTGGAGTAATAGTAATTTCAGGGGTGTCAGCATCATCTAGAGGGTCTGAACCGAGAACAACCTCAACGAAGTCGCTGTAAGTATCATCGTCCGTGTCTGAGTCGTTGGGATCTGTATTGTAGGTGTCTTCTTGAGAGTCACTCAAACCGTCGTTATCGCTGTCCGCGTCCCAAGGGTCGGTGATGTAGCCGTCTAACCCTAATTCTAATTCCTCGGGGTCGTCTAAGCCATCGCCATCGGTATCTGCCTTGGAGGGGTCAGTAAGACTAGTGTTAACCTCATAGGGATCAGTATAACCGTCTCCGTCGGTGTCGGTGTTTGTGGCATTAGTAATGTAGCCATCAAGGCCAGGTAAGACCTCTTCATAGTCTAGAATAGTGTCACTATCAGTGTCGTTGTTAAGAGGATTAGTTTTGTAAACATTAACCTCTTCACCGTCTTCCAAACCGTCGTCATCGCTATCAGCGTCATAAGGATCGGTGCCATGAATACCTTCATCAGTATCAGATAAGCCATCGCCATCGGCATCATCAGTTGGTATATCCCCAGGATCAGTAGGATCAGAATAAGCGTTAACTTCATTATAATCAGAATAAGTATCCCCGTCGGTATCAACGTCATTGGGATCAGTCCCATGGAGTCTTTCCTCTCCATCAGTAAGACCGTCATCGTCGCTGTCCGAGTCGTTGGGATCAGTAATATAGTTATCAAAACCAAGAGTAACTTCTTCTTGGTCATCTAAAGCATCATTATCAGAATCATCATCAGTAGGATCAGTATTACTAACACCAGTTTCATAATTATCAGTCAACCCATCCCCGTCTGTGTCAGTACTT
>Ga0209536_100016443_pt1 | contig 10519 bp, 4 predicted proteins | sample DeeMarSeWOR28_12_FD_187461 | JGI IMG/M metagenome (GOLD analysis project Ga0209536, IMG submission 187461) | Marine sediment microbial communities from White Oak River estuary, North Carolina - WOR-2-8_12 (SPAdes) (version 2) | ecosystem: Environmental > Aquatic > Marine > Intertidal zone >...
AGTGGTGGCGATCCATGGCCATTGTGGTGATTTTCGGGTTGATGGTGGCAACGTTTTTGACGCTGATCGTCGTCCCCACCCTTTACTCTCTTTTCTCTAATATGGGAGAAAAAAGTCGGAATGCTACACGGTGGGTGCATGATTTCTACTGGAGACCCTATCGATGGCTGGCAGGAGAAAAGCTTACGAGGAAACAATAAATATCTCTATTTTGGAATCCAATGTTTTTTAGTATTGGAATATAAAATTTGAGGAGCAGGATAGGCGGTCCTGTGGAAATCGTTGAGAGAAATCGTCGGCTTACAGTCTGAATGGCATATGTAATTCCTATCACATGTTATTGGCATCATAGAAATTCGACATACTTGCAAGTTGAACGAAACCGCTTTCTTACAAAATTGCTAAAAAGCCAAACTCCTCACAAAGAGTTTGCTCTTATGATATCCGAAAACACAATATTTTTAGAGTCTCAAAAATCGGCGATCTATCGCAGAACATTCAATATGCTGAAAGCTCAAGTCACAACATTTGGGTATTAAAAGATAGAGCCGAATGATCCTGTCTTTAGGTCTGTTTTCTGTCGCTTGAGAATTCTTTATATCTCTGTCTGCACCATATATGTCCTCCAAAACAAGAAATAAAGATAAGCATTAATGCCAATGTTGATACAGGGCCAATTTTAAGGGTAATCCAGGAAACAGCGATCAACGGAGCGAGACCCCAGCGGACTATTGTTTTCAGGGTATCGTGTTTTGCAATAAAATCGGCCATTGGTGGTGAATACTTGTAATATGCTTTAACAAACATACAACCGATTCTATTTGGCATAAGATATAAGTCTCTGAATCTTCGAAGCAGTTGAACATGTTTTTCAAATTTTGAACCAAAAGCTGCCGTAGCAATGAAACACCCCATAACATTTGAGCCAAAGCTCGAATAAGAATCGCCGACAGAAGCAATTCCTCCTGGATCAACAATAATTCCATTGGCCAACCCGTCACTGTCTCCAAAACCGCCATCTTTCACTTCCAAAGTGATGTATTGTCCGTCATCATTAAAGGTGACGTGGTCCGAATAGTCATACCAACCATTGATGGTATCATATTTATAAAAGACATCAGATTCAAAAATGTCTCCTGAAAAATAGATCCTGATCGTAGCAGTATCACCGGGGTTGGTTACACGAAGCCGGTAGGCAAAAAGCCCAAAAATGAGATCCGCCGGTCTGTTTACAGTATCGCTAATGGTATCCGGATCAATCACTTCCAAAGATTCAATTTCTTCTGCAGTACTGGAAGCTTTTTCGATTCCTATAGATACCGAACCATCAAATGCTTGAACACATTTGATGATTTGTGGTTGAAAGTTGTCAGGGATACCGTCGAGATTAAAATCAACATTATCATCCACTTCGTCAACATCATTAATACCGTTTCCATTGAGGTCTACAAAAAAGTAAGCGGTTGTAAATTCGACAGTACTTGACCAATTCGAAGCTGTAAAATAGAAATCATAGAATCGGACACGCACATAGTATTTATGGTTTGGTTTTAATACCATGTGAGGCACGGAAAACGTTGTTAAATAGTTGTCGCTGTTAATATCGACAACACGTTTGGAGAAATCGCTTTGCTCGCTGATTTGCCAATGACTTTGAAAGTGACCGTCATCGTTTGGATCTGAAAAATCTTCCGTGGTGATATATAGAGGGACTTCGATATCGCCAGAGTAATTTTCTGGATACACAATATTTGGCCTATCAGGGGGCAGATTCGATGCCGGTACATCAATGTAGTATACTTCATTTGAGAAGCCACTTTCATTACCTTCAGTGTCATAGGCCGTTAGAACGAAGAAGGAAATATCAGTATCACTTAGACCGTGTATGGTATATTCCGGGTTTGCAGGATCGGCAAAATATCCAAGAGGAATTTTGATGGGTGAGTCACCTTCATCAACACCTGTGCCGTTATAAGGTGCACCTGAAGTACCGCTCTTATAGTAAATATAATAACCGGCAAGATCAGGTTCGGTATTGGCGGTCCATGCAAGGGTGACGTCTGCTGCATAGGCTAAAGATTTCGGACCGATGATGATGGCTGTAATTATAAGTGTCAGAAACCAAAAACATATTTTAGGCAAATATTTGCTTAAATTGTTGAACATAAAGGCACCCATTTCCTCCTTTTTAATCGGTCTTATTGTTTGGCAACTTATGGAGGAAAGGTACCTGAAAAATCTTAATCAGTATTCGTTATACGTAGAATGAATAATAGCACTACAGGTGTTCGGCAACCCGGCTGCCATGGCTTTTCAGCTTTAGGCCCGTGGTATTGCGTCCTCGCTTTTCAGCGGGTTTGCCCTTTCGCTCCGTATTCCTAATTTAATAATGTTTAACTATATTAATTTTAATATCGGAACATACCTGAGAGAACTTAAAGATAAATAAAAACATACTAGATTTTTCATGCATATCCTGGGTGAGTTTCTTTTATGGAAGCTACAGGCGGGGGGGATGACTGCATTGCTTGATTAAAAATTATGGGCCTTCTGGAACATCTTTATATCTCCCAACCTCCGATAGATGTCCTTTCACTCCAGAAGACCCAAGGATTAACCGTCAAACAGATCTATCAGATTTCAGGTAAATGATTATTACAGTTGCAATATAAACAAGTGTGAAGCCATAAATTAAATACTTTATTACCATGTCATTTCTCCCAAATGTATATATCGGCAAATTTAATCAAAATCTTAGCCCACGGGTTAAGCAAGAGAGGGATTCAGGGGAGGTTGACACTAACTGTCAAGATGGCTTTCGGACTTGTCTTGAAAAAATTTATAACCTTTTGTTTTATATGAGTCCATTGTAGCGGGATCGTTGTTATCACGGGAAATACTGATCAGTAACCATATCCATAGAAAAAACAAAAACAGACAAAAGCTGTACAATACCATTGCAATTAGAAAAAATATGCCAAATACTACTTTCATAATCATTTATCCGTTAAAGGGTAATAACCTTTAAAGGAAATACAAATTAGTACACCTTTTTTGAAAAGCCCATGCCTAATCCCTAAGGATATATAGCCCCTGGGGCTACATTTGCCCAGGGGCTAAAGGAGGTAGGTAGTTTGGGAGCAATGGCTAAAATCCCTGATTGAAACAACTTCCATAGATGCCGTTATTAGCCCGATGTTCGTTAAGTTATATAAAATTTTATATATCTAACCGAGAACTAAGATGCACGTGCATAAGAGAAGCCGTTTCCTAACTACCAGATAAACGATTATGCAAAAAACGTGCAAAATCAAATGGTTGTGATAGAAGTCAATCTAATATGCAATGAGATTAGAGGGTTACATTAATTGAAAGGTTTGATTGGTTAGACTGGATACGTACCGAAACATCTGAATTTGAGAGGTATACTTCATAATATTTATGGAAACTATTACATAATTTTATTCACTGGATAAGGAGGATAAAGTGAAAAAAATTATAATTACAATATTTTTCTTGCTCTCAAGCGTGGCGCCGGTAGCGTCAGGGAAGTGTTTTTTAATTGGAGAGATCATATCTGGCATGAATAAGAAATGTTATTACGATTGCCGAGGCTTTCTGGGAGGCTTTACAAGTATTAGACGCTAAATCATTAAAAGAAGACGAATTATCAATAACTGAAAATTTAATCGATTACATGTATCTGGCCATCATTGCAGGTCCAAACATCTCAAATTTTTTAACAGATATCCTATTTCTTACAAAATTGCAAAAAAGGCAAACCCCGAAAAAAGGATTTGCCTTCATTGAAAAACGATATCCAAATTTTAAAGCTCTGATATTTATATCTTACAGAGGAAACATGAAATCGAAATTCATCACATGTTCGTTGGATGTAGCACAGGTTTCACAGCATCTATCATCACCACAACATCTTGAGTGTCCATACAATTAAGAAAGCGTGAGATTTTGTCATTAATCTACCTTTTCCATTAGATGAGCGTGAGTAATATATACAGCTGAGGTTCCTATCGAAGATAACCAGTAGTTATAGGTAACCAGATAATAATTCTTTTCAGCTATTCTTTAACTATGCTCTTCCAGGCCAATAACAATAGATTCTACCCGCCGGTTTTGCTGTTTGCCCTCTTCAGTGCTGTTACTGTCGACCGGATTTTTTTTGCCATACCACCGGGTGATAATTCTCCCGTTTCTAATACCAGAGTAATTTGTCAGGAAGTTTTGAACCCTTTTGGCCCTGCGCTCTGAAAGCCACAGGTTGTATTCATCCGATCCAGTATCATCGGTATAGCCGGAAAGAACAACCTGGGTTTTAGGATGCTCTTTCAGGAAATCTCCCAGTTTATTAAGTTCATTTTTATTCCGTTCATCATAGTATGCAGAGGTTAGATATGAACTGTTATGATCAAACAGCACAATTGCGCGATGAGTCCAGCATCCCGTTGCATCAACCGTGGCCTTCATAGGCGTATTGGGGCATTGATCCAGATTGTCCGACACGCCGTCATTATCACTGTCCACCGGTTTTGGTGACGCTGCCATAGGGATGGGATCCAAAGCAGGCTTGGCCAAAAATAACCCTTCAACAAAACCCGCCATGCTCGACGAAACGGCAAGTCTGTCGGCATTGGTTGAATGTCCACAGCCGCTCGCCTCTGAAATTTGTTCCAGAATCTCTTTGCCGTCGGGATCATCCCCCACCTGTACCGTGTCGATGCAAATTCTGTCACCGAACTGTTTTTTTAGAGCCTCGGCAGCCTTAACCGGTGCTTGGTCCATATCAACACCATCGCTAACGATAATGAGCATGACTGGACCTTCGCTCGTTGCAAAGTCTTTTCCGGTATCGGTAATGGCTTTGGCCAACGGAACAGAAGTATCCCCTCCAGGTCCTTTCACACCTTTCACGGCCGATTCAAATCCTGAGGTCGAATAGGATTTTACATCATATACCAGCATGGTAGATCTATCCGGTAGATAGGCATCGTGGCCGAATGTTCGAAGTGCGCTGTTATATTTGAGTTCTGGAAGTGTCTTATTCATTGCCACTAAAAAGTTTTTAGCTATAGCGTCCTTGGCTTGTCCTTGATACCTATCCGCCATGGAAGAAGATGTATCCAAAATCACCATAAAATTGTCAACTTTGGGCGAATACTGATTAGCATCGAACTGATACGGTTCGAAAGAGGGTGCGGTGCTCATAACTTTCTCGCCGCCACAACCGATTACCATGGTACTAATCATAAAAATAAACAACGGTGTCAAATAATTCTTTTTCATGTCCTTCTCCTTAATTTATTGGCTTAATTTTTGAACTCTCCCCTAAATTTCTACTTTTGTGGCTAATGATTTATCGTCTACCAAGATCGTAATAAATTTTCAGGGCTCTAAGGATTGCAAGGCTTCTGCCTGCCACCAGGTCAAGGGTTAATACTAATTAAAGTGCAAAGTAAAAAATTGGGGAAAAACATCCGCTTTAATCTTTTATGAACCATATGTCTTTAACAGTTTCGCCTCTTATTAAATTAAAATGCCTTAGAAGGTGGCGACCATTTCAGTATTACAATATCATAAGCTGCTTGCCGTCTGAAATAGGTCTCCAGTGAGGAGGGAGGTACAGCAATGAAGCTTTATGTAAAAAGTTGCTTAATAAAAAGTAATAAAATTTTGCAATAGGTATGCCACACAGAGTAAATTTTTTATCTATTTAATATTATTCATATTATCTTATATATTCGAATGAATATAAGAGGCTCGTGAAGTAAAATTCATACAGGTGTTTAATAGAAAAAATTTAGGATTACACCTAACTATTAATAATCATAATATTTATATGTGAAGGGATTTAGATACACCAAGGACAAAGCTTGATAGTTTATCAGATATTATTTGACATTTTGAAGAGTTAAACGCTTAAGAGAGACTATTTCGTAGTAAGAAAAAAATACATTTATCCAACGATTATGCTTTCTAAATCAACTGTTGAAATATTTGGAGACAGGCAAATTGTTTTAAATCTAAAAAGGAGGAAAAATTATGAAAAACTTATATTTTTTCTTAGCATAGTTTGCCTACTGGTTTTCGTTGCATGTGAACAGGGTGAAAAAGCTGATAAAGCCACTGTTAGTGAACCTGAAAAAGCTACCGAAATGGCGGAAGAAGAGGCAAAAAAGTAAGCCACCCTTTCAATCAAGCCTAATTACAGTGGGCGACCGATTTGAAATATAAACAGCGGTCCCGTTTGATTCAGATAATCCGGCTGTGCGAGCGGCCAGGAAACCCCTAACCGGAAAGACGACAAATTCCCCCAGGCAATCTCCAGCGATGTCACCAACTCAAATCCTCCGCCGACCAGAAGATCGTCGCTGTTGATGTTTTTTCCTGCATAACCTGCGTCAATAAATGTTCCCAGTCTTAACCGGTGAAAAAAAAGAGGTAAGGTTTCATAACCGGTCTGCAGGTTGGCTATGGGCCAGAAAACTTCGATTCCGGTGGAAACAGCTTCTGAGGCCTCCAGTATGTTTGAGTCGAATCCTTTTATGGGAAAAAGTCTGGATGGTCTTCGTGTAAAATAACCTTCGGTAACGTTACCGCCGATACGAAATGTATTATGGCCGCTGAGAGATTCACCCCAGGCTCGACCTGCCATCATGTGAACGGATGTAAGGGTTTGATCGCCGAACAGGATGTGTATCCCTCCGTATAGTGATTGTCTGTCCTCGGAAAAAAATTCCAGACTTCCCCAGCCTCGCAGGATACCCCATGTATCGATAAAGGAAAGTGCGGCCCAGAATTCGTCTTCGGTGGGTCCTTCCTCATTAAGCGGTTCATAATTTCGCCAGTTCGCGGAGACTTCAATACCCTGATATAATTCGGTCCCATCCGAAGATTTCAATAATTCGGCACGTATGATTTTATTAAGCACTGCGGGTCTCCAGAATAATTTGATCTCGTTTCGAGATTCATCTACCACTTGAGCCAGCGCCGTAGTGTATGAAAGCGGGTATCTTGCATACCGAGTGCCGATGTGCCTGGCCTGAAATGCTGCCTGTAAAGCGATATAATCAGAATCAAAGGAATAGCGGATGCCTGCATCGGTTGCATAGTCGCCAATGACATCTCTGCTTTTTGTGGCAACGCCCAGTTGCAGATCATTTACCCCGACGAATATATCCGGTCGGATATAATTGGGCCAGATGCTCTTAAAAGGATTGTAAGACTTGGCCTCAAGAGGCGTCGGTTCTGACGCAACTTCAATCGGGGTTTCAGGTAAAAACTGGAATTCAGTGAGAGGCAATCCATTGTTTTTATAGCTCTGAAGTTGCCATCCGTTCTGAATGAGATTTAAAAACTTGCCTTGCCTTGGCAAAATTGCGCCATATTGAGCATGTGTTATTTGAGTTTGATCTGCTCCATGGATCTGAAATTTGCCCGATATATTCGAAACGTACACAAGAGAATCATTTTCCCACCATGGATCCATTTCAATTGACGGTGTATTGGTTACTCTATACCATTGGCCGTCATAGACCCAGATGTCCCAGTTACCTGCCAGATTGCCGGCAACGGCGATCCTTCCTTTTCTGTCACGAACGGGCCCGGAAAGTTGAATGATGCCCGGAGGGGCCGGGATCGTTTCTATCGGCTCTTTTTCTGATTTTTCTGATAAACGCCCCCCCCCTTTAGAATCATTTGGGAACACAATGATCCGGGGCAGATGACCTTTCCGGGTAACAGCAACGCGCCCTATTCCCGGATCCCAGAAATGTCTTGTATCGGTAAATACTTCGGATCCTTTTGGATATTTGTATAGTTTCGATGCTTTGTCATATTCAGAAATCCACAGCGTTCCATCTGGTTCCACATAACCGTATCTCCCACGATTGCCCATCTTAAGTTTACCGGGATAAACACCGGCCTGGTTCCAAAAAATAAATGGTTCGCTCCAATACCCTGTTATGAGAAGACCCGGTTTGCCGCTAGTTTCGCGTGCATGCTCCTTCTGGAATTCTCTCCACAATGCAACTCCGGTCTTACCGAAAATTTGTCGTGCCTTTAGATCAATTTCGATGGGAATGATGCCGCCTCCGTGCAAATGAATAAAATCGATTATTTTTTCCCAGCCGTATTTTCTATAAAGCCAGTATATAAAGGGCTTACCGTATATTCTATAGCCATGTTTTCCGGGCCATATCTCAGGGTGATTGCTGACAATGTCAAGATCCGGAGGCGGCGATGCTTGAAAAAATGCCGATTCAAATGGGTCCTGGATTTCTTTTTGCCGATACAGTGCATACATTAAATTGCATATCCCTTCCTCTACCCATGGCGGCATAATGACATTCGGAGAAATGATTTCACCAAAAAACGTGTGTAAAAATTCAGGGATATCGGACCGGATGCCATAAATGCTCTGAAGACAAAGACCCTTAAACGTAAAATATTCCCAAGGATCGGCTTCTGTATATCCATCCTCCAGAACACCCGGGGCACGGATGGGAATACGAATTTCCCTGTGTGGAATAACGTGGACTTCAACTTCCGGTGCATCTAATTTGTCATCCAGGATGATGTGGAGTGGGGGTTTAATCGGCAATTTCCAACGTGACAGAAAAGCCACCATTTCAGGAATTTTTCTTGTTAGACGTGCTGCAATTTCTTTTTCGTTTTCGGAAAAATAAAAAAAAATGCCGTCTTTTTCACCATAAACCAGTGCAAAGGCACAGCCAGTTAAGCTTACAAATAAAATTAAAGAAAACAGCAGAGTTCGCATCACTGCCACCTTTTATCGAAGTATGAACAAATGGGATTGAAAATAGTAACTCATATCCGACAAAAAATATTTAGACAATGTAAAAATCAGCCTGACTGCTGAGAGTACCACAGAGCACCGGCGTTTCAGGCCCGTAAAATATGATGGTGGGTATCGGTGTCAAAGCGGTAAACTGCCCCGGACCATCGTCGTTGGGGATAAAAAGAGATGCCCGAGGAAAAACGAATTTGAGACACCATGATTTTAGAAGGGCATGGGGAAAGTTCAGGTTAGATCGGGTTAAATACAATTCGGTCCCCTTCTGCATCGGCTTTTAGTTTTGTTCCTTCTGAAATATTCCCTTGCAGGATCTCCATGGACAGCGGGTTTTCGATGTATTTCTGAATGGCCCGTTTTAACGGACGGGCACCGTATACCTGGTCGAATCCTTTTTCAGCCAAAAATGCCCGTGCTTCGTCGGAAAGAGTCAGTTCTATGTTCATTTCGGCCAGCCTCGATTCAAGGCGTTTCATTTGGATATCTACGATATCGCCGATCTGTACCTGAGTCAGATTGTGAAAAATGATGATCTCATCGATCCGGTTTAAAAACTCGGGTTTGAAGCTCGCCCGAAGGGCTTCCGTCACCCGTTCTTCCATTTCTTCTCGTCTGGATGCGCCTATCTCCTGAATCCATCGGCTCCCCACATTGGATGTCATGATGATGATGGTATTTTTAAAATCAACCGTCCTTCCATGACCGTCGGTCATGCGCCCGTCATCTAAGATCTGAAGCAGGACATTGAAGACTTCGGGATGTGCTTTTTCGATTTCGTCAAACAACACCACGGAATAGGGCCGTCTCCGAACTGCCTCTGTCAGATATCCCCCTTCTTCATACCCCACATATCCGGGAGGCGCGCCGATAAGCCTTGAAACCGCATGTTTTTCCATATATTCCGACATGTCGATTCGGACCATGGCCTGGTCACTGTCAAACAAAAATTCTGCCAGTGCTTTTGCCAATTCTGTCTTTCCGACACCGGTAGGTCCCATAAATATAAAGGAACCGATGGGTCGGTTTGGATCCTGCAGTCCTGAACGTGCCCGGCGAACGGCATTGGAAACCGCTAAAATAGCTTCTTCCTGCCCGATCACACTGTCCTCGAGTCGATCTTCCATATGGACCAGTTTTTCTCTCTCGCCCTCGAGCATTTTGCTGACAGGGATCCCTGTCCATCTGGAAAGGACCTCTGCGATATCTTCGGCATCCACCTCTTCTTTGAGCATTTTGCTCTTTTTTTGAAGCTGCGCCAGTTTCTCGTTGGCTTCGTTCAACCGGGCTTTTAGGTCTGAAGATTTACCGTATCGAATCTCCGCGACCTTTGCCAAGTCCCCTTCCCTTTCCGCCTTCTGTTCTTCGATACCCAGTTGCTCTTGCTGTTCTTTGATGGTTCTGATGGTTTGGATAAGATCCTTTTCATTCTGCCAGTGTGCTTTCATTTCAAGGATGTCATCCTTCATGTTGGCGATTTCCGACTCCAGTTTGGCCAGGCGTTCTTTGGATGCTGGATCCGATTCCTTTTTCAACGCTTCCCGTTCGATCTCGGCCTGGGTGATCTTGCGCTGAATTTCATCGATTTCAACCGGCATGCTGTCTATTTCGATCCTGAGCTTTGACGCACATTCATCAATGAGATCAATGGCCTTATCCGGCAGAAAACGATCCGAGATATAGCGGTGAGAC
>Ga0209536_100016444_pt1 | contig 10519 bp, 8 predicted proteins | sample DeeMarSeWOR28_12_FD_187461 | JGI IMG/M metagenome (GOLD analysis project Ga0209536, IMG submission 187461) | Marine sediment microbial communities from White Oak River estuary, North Carolina - WOR-2-8_12 (SPAdes) (version 2) | ecosystem: Environmental > Aquatic > Marine > Intertidal zone >...
TAAAAGAGGTATAATATGAAAAAAATAATAGCTTTTTCTGGAAAAGGAGGAGTAGGGAAAACCACTTCTTTAGTGTTATTATTAAAATATCTCATTGAAGTCAAAAAAGTTCAAGATATTTTAGTGATAGATTCTGATCCAGATGCGAATGTTGCAGATATTATTGGAGAAGAAGTAAGTTTCCGTGATACTCTTGGAGGCAAAATGAAAATCTTAAAAGATAAAATTCAAGGTTTCAAGTTATCACCTGGCACTCCAAAACAAGATCTTATAGAATCAGATGTTTATAGTTGTTTAATAGAAATGGATGAGTTTGATTTATTGGAAATGGGACGTCAAGAAGGTGAGGGTTGTTATTGCTTTATTAATGATGTTTTAAAGAAGGTAATTGACAGATTATCAAAAAATTATGATGTTACACTTCTAGATTCTCCCGCAGGATTAGAACATTTTGCTCGAAAGACAGGGCGAGATGTTACTGACCTTGTTATAGTAACAGATCCAAGTAAAATGGGTATTCATACAATGAAACGCATATTAGAAATATCTAAAGAATTAAATTTAAAATTTGAAAATGTGTGGGTTCTCGGGAATCGTTTCCCCGAAAATGTTAAAGATATCTTAGAAAAAGAAGTAGAAAAATTAAAAGACGAGAACGTCCATTTGTTAGGATTCATTTCAAATGACGATGAGATTAGTAGGGTAAATTTGACTGGAGGGAATTTATTGGATGCATTAGGCGATAATCCTGCATATCAACAAGCTAAAGATATTTTTGCTAAAATTCTTTAATTTTTATTAAACAATCTGGCAATACGCGTTATAATAGCTTAAACCATTAAAGTCCCCGTTTATCAACAAATTTTAACATGATTGTAATGTGCATTAAAAGCTTTTTTAATAGTAAGCAATCTACTTTATCAGGAGTGTCATTCTTTGAGTGTGCGTATTTATAGGATTTCTGATCCAATATACCAATACCACCAAAATTCTTATCAGCAAGGAAATAAGCATCGCTACGCGCTAATTTAATTCTTTTGGGGAAATGTAGTCTAACTGTAAAGTCATTAGTATTTTTAAAAAAAAAAGCTCCTCTTTTCCCTGTGATTACATCGATACTACTTCCAATTGTATCAAACAGCAAGAAAAAGGTTTTTGTTCGATCGAGATGTTTTATTTTGTCATAAAGGTGTCTAATTCCCATAGTCCCACATTCTTCTGCGCCAGTAAAGACAAACCATAAATCGTAATTTTTTAATCTATTTTTTGAATCTAAATAAAAATTTAATAATTCCAAAACACATGCTATTCCAGAAGCATTGTCTATAGCACCCGGAGATTTATTATTAGTAGTATTATAACAGAGAACAATTACAGCTATAAAATTAATTATTAAAGGAAAAACTCCAATTATAAATAACCAATAACTGTATTGGACCAAAATAAGATTTTTTATAAATATCACTATTGAACAAACTATTAAGGAGTTTATCCATGTTTTAAAAAAAAAAACTCGATAATTTGTACGTAATCTTTGACCTTTTGAATCAAGATGGCTCAGAAATAGAATATTACTCCTATCATTATCTTGTTTTATATGATCATTAGTAAATTCACTACTTTCCGAATTTCCAGGAATTTTCACATATAAATTATGAGAAATCTTTTCTTTTCCTATTCTAATCTTATCAGGTTTTCTTGTAATAATTAAAAATGGTAGGAAAATAGTTAATATAATAATTAAACTTAAGTAGGTAAATATCCCTTCAAAGTTTAAATATAAGATAAATAACGCTAAGAAACTTAGTATGAATACCACTTTTTGATAAATCCGAGGATAAAAAGAAGTAAATGAAAAATTTTGAACCGAAGGCTCTAAATTTAATTGTTCAATTTTATTTTTTACTATACTGAATGCGTTTTCCTCATGATCCGTTCCACTTAATCGGGGAAATGAAATAACTTCTAAATTTTCTCTAATTCGGGTCTCATCAATCATGAATCAAAGACATCTAAATTTTTCAATTAAAATATATATTCTTATCTGTTCTAGTAAAATTAAATTATATCATTAATTTTATTGTTTAAAATTTAATAATGAAAATTATTTTTGACAACAACTATATATTGGTTTTCGGGAACTGGCAATTCGTTAAAAATTGCTAGAGATCTTGCTGAAAAACTAGGAGATGTTGAATTAATACCAATCGCAAAAATTTGGCAACAACAGTCTATTACTTCCAATACTGAAAAAGTTGGATTTATCCATCCATTATATTTTTGGGGATTACCTGATATAGTTTACAATTTTATTGATAAAATTAATTTAGATAAATCTAATTATATTTTCACTCTAATTACTTGTGGAAGTGCTGGTACTGGAAGTGCTATGCATCAAACAAGAAAATTATTAAAGAAGAAATCTAAAAAGCTTAGCGTTGGATTCTTTGTTCCTATGCCTGATAATTACATTCCTCAATTTAAAATTATTCCTGAGGAAAAACAGAAGAAATTATTTGAAGCCGCAAAAATAAAAGTTGAAGAAATTGCTAAAATTATAAACGGAAATGAATCAAAAGTTGAAAAAGAAATTCTTGCACCTGTGGGAAAAATAATCAGTAAGAAATTTCGTAAATGTGTCCATGAGAACGATAAAAAATTTAACGTCGATGAAAATTGTAATTCTTGTGGAGTATGTGAAAAAGTTTGCCCAGTAAATAATATTATAATGGTTGAGGATAAACCACAATGGCAACACAATTGCCAACGTTGCTTGGCATGTATCCACCTGTGCCCTCAAAAAGCAATCCAATGGAAAGAAAAGACAGCTCATAAGGATAGATATCAACACCCTGATATTACTGCAAAAGATATTATAAATCAAAAATAGGAATAGTCAAAACCTTCTATTCTACAGTTGACTTAAATAATTTTTCGTTATATAACAATAAATTAATCTAAAATTAAACTGCAAAATAATAGTTGATAACTATGGTAAAATATACAGGAGGAGAAATAATCTCAAAATATTTAATTGAAGAAGGTGTAAAATACGTTATAGGGATAGCTGGACATGGAATTTTACCTGTCGTGGATGCTTTCTATAAGGATAAGGATAAATTAACTCTTATCCAACCAAAACAAGAAATGGCTGGAGTACATTTAGCAGTAGGCTATTATAGAATAACTGATAAACCACTTGTAGTATTTACATCAATAGGTCCTGGAGCCATTAATACAGCTATCGGACTCGCCGATGCTTATGTGGATTCATTCCCCGTACTCGTTTTAAACGGCAATACACACACTCACATGCGGGGAAAAGGCGTCCTTCAAGAAATTGAACGAAAGAGAGACTCAGATATGCCCCGAATTCTTGAACCTATATGTAAGCGGAATTGGCAGGTCAGTTCCGTAGGACAATTACCAACCATCATGCAACGCGCATTTAATATTATGATGTCAGGAAGGCGAGGACCATGTGTTATAGATCTTCCTATGGACGTTCAAGCTAATGCAATTGATGTAGATATTCCACAACCATTAGAAAGAAGAGTTTCTGGAAAAACTTTGGGCGATCCTAAACAAATTAAAATAGCTGTTGATTTGTTAAAAGAAGCAAAAAGGCCTGTGCTATTTTTAGGTGGGGGTATAGTGAATGCTAACGCTTTTGAAGAAGTGAAAATATTAGCCGAAAAAATCGGTGCTGCCGTCGTTGTAACTATGATGGCTAAGGATGCATTCCCAAATGATCACCCATTATTTTGTTGGTCCGCTGGAAGTAAAGGAACTACGATTGGTTTGAATATGAGCTCAAAAGCCGATGTAATCCTTGCCGTGGGATGCCGCTTTGCTGACGAAACTGCGAGTTCATATAAAGATGGTGTTAGTTTTTCAATTCCTCCCACAAAATTAATTCAAATAGATATAGATCCCCATGAAATAGGTAAAAATTATCCCGTTTCAGTAGGAATTGTGGGTGACGCTAAGGCTTGTTTGAACCAGATTATAGAAGAAGTAAACAATCAAGGATATTTTAAAGATTATGAGAATACAGATTACTTTAAAGAAATTCAGGAGGAGAAGAAAAAGTGGTTTGCTTTCCTTGATGAGCATCGAGACGATTCTAAAGTTCCGGTCATGATTTCAACAGTGATTCGTGAAGTAAGAAAATTTTTTGACAGAGATACTGTCATTGTAACTAGTTCTGGAAATATTCAAGCTCAAATGCTTCAAGAATTGGAATTTTACGAGCCAAAAACTTGTATTACCGCAGGTGGTTTCTCAACTATGGGATATACACTACCCGCTGCTATTGGTGCCAAATTGGGCTCTATAGACATAGGAAAACCTGAACGAAATGTCCTTGGGTTTGTTGGTGACGGAGATTTTATGATGACAATCTCAGAGTTATCTGTTGCGGTTCAATTAGGATTACAAAACTTTTTTATTATTGTATTAAATAACGCTGGCTGGATAGCGATAAAAGACCTTCAACAAGCTGCTTTTGGAGAAGATCGAGGTTATGGAACTGCTTTTGAAGATAAGGATGGAAATATGTATTCCCCTGATTTTGCTAAAATAGGTGAAGCTTTCGGGTGCTATGCTGAGAAAATTTCGAAAAAAGAAGAGATTATACCAGCATTAGAAAGGGCTGCCAAATCGGGTAAGCCTGCAGTCATTGAAATTTTAGTGAATCGTGAGTTCCCATATACTGGGAGCCCTGCTGTGGGCTGGTGGGATGTACCGATTCCAGAATACCTAACCGAGCGCCGAAAAAAATATGAAGAAGAGATAAAAGGAGAAAAATTATAAAATTTATTTAATGGAATCCTAAGAATGAATAATTCGTTGACTCCAGAGAAGATCTTAGATAATGTAATTAATAATATTATTAGTTTTCATGAGGCAATAGAGCTATTAATCTCTATAATTGAAGTTAGTGAGAGTGAGAATGTAAGAGTTAAATGTATAGATGCCTTTGGTAAGATAGATGTAAAAAATAACAAAATCTTTAAAATACTAGAAAATCATTTGTTATCAGACGAAAGCCCATCGGTAAGGGGCGCTGCCGCTAAAGTTTTGGTATCCAAATTTCCAAAAGATTGCATAGATCCGTTAAAATGGACAATTCAACGCGATAATTCTGCTATTGTATTAAAAACAATAGCATATTCTTTAGAAAATGAAGACAACCAGAATTTTAAAATTTTAAAGGAAGAACTAACTGCTAATTTTGAGAGAATTGCGGCGATTTACGGAATAATTCCAGAAGTATTATTATTACTTTTAAATTTAGAATTTGATCTTGACTTTTTTAATGAATCCAGGTCAAGCTCGGTTTTTGGCGTTAGATATGGCAGTCTAAAAAGTTTTGCGTTAAGAAATGGTCACGTAAATGCTCTACATCTTGTGAGGTTAAAAGACCTTCCAGAATCAATAGGATCTTTCAATTACTTACAATATCTAAGTGTAAGCAATAATAACCTCAATCAGATACCTAAATCCATAGGATCGCTCACTTCTCTTAAAGTACTATGCTTGAGTAATAATAACATTAAAAACATTCCTGAGTCAATAGGATCTCTAAAATCCTTGGTATCATTAAAATTGGATAATAATAACCTTCAAGAAATACCCAAATCCATAAAAAATTTAACTAATCTCAAATATTTAGATTTAAAAAATAATAATATTCAAGAAATTCCTGATATAATAGATTCTCTTAAATTTTTAGAGCAATTAGACTTAAGACATAATAGAATTGAAAAAATTCCTGAGTCAATAGGTTCGCTAGCTCCACTTGAAGAATTATGGTTAAGTCATAATAATATTCAAGAAATTCCTGAAAGATTAAAGGATCTTAAGAATTTAAAATATTTAGATTTAGGACACAACAATATCCGAGAAATTCCTGAATCATTAGGCTCTTTAAAGTCATTAGTATCTTTAAATTTAATAGAAAATTTTATTCAAAATATTCCACAATCAATAGAAGATTTAAAAAAAAGAAACCTAAAAATTTTATTTTGATGGAAGGGCAATTATCTTTATTAAAACTTTTTACCAGTGCTTATGATTTAGGGGAAAAACCTGGGGCTCCATCTTTAAATTTTTCTGAAGCGGGTTCACCGCCAATCCCCCAATGAGTTCTGGGGACTTCGTGGACAATTACTTCAACAGCATGCTGAGGTACGCCTAAATCAACAAAAACCTGAGTAATTTTCTCAATAACGATTTTAACTCTATCTTCACCAAATCCTTTCCATACATTTACATGAATAGTCGGCATTGCTTTACCTCTCTTTTATAATTTTTTATAATTATTATTTAAAATTATATAATTTTAATTTTTGTTATAAATCGAATATTCATTATCTAATTTTTCTTTAAATTGCTGAGAGAAATTAAACTTTTTTGCGTAAAAATCGAAAATTAACTCATCTATAATTTTTTGGTCATTTTTATGATCGTAATTTAAATCCTTCTTTTTCTTTTCAATTATTTTTTTAACTAATTGCTCAACCTTTTCCTTAGTCTCATTATCAGGTGAAATCAACGGTAAAGCATGGATTCCAGTTAATTGAATACTATTTGTATTATTTATAATACCATTCATAAGGTAATTATATAAGGAGCTGTTTAAAAGACCAAGAGCATATTCTATAGAGATATTTTTATTAATTATTGTTAAACCAATTGCTTTGTTTGAATCCCAATAACAGCCTTCTGGCATGTATCGAGCTGCCATTCTTGAACTTACACCACTTAAAACAATTCCTTCTTGTTCGAAAGGAACGTTATTAGGAATATCATAAATAGCTATAGATTTAGGGTCACAATCTAACGCTTCCATTATTGGGCGGTAATATTGGTCTCCTCCTCCTCGCTTCAAATAAGGTTTCCATTTCCCAGATTCTAAAAGATCTTTTGATATTATTTTATGTTCTTTATTTTTCTCAATAATTTTCTCGTTTCGCTTTTTAAATATTATAGCTAATTCAGTGCCATCAACCGCTGCAATATATTTTAAATTATTATGTGTGTGCATTCCGATGAAACCTTTAATATATTCTTCCAATCTTTTTGAATTTTCAAATAAATTTATAATCTCTTCTTCTACATCTGTAAAAAATAAGTTAAAGGGTAATAAGTGGTATTTTTTTTGTTTAAATTTGTTTAATTTCATAGATTCTTTATATTCATACTCGTTTTTGACTCTTGGAATTATTCTCATTATATTTTCTTGTCTTTGAACTTTATTTTCTTTCCCAGCACATTTGGTTAAAATGATGATAACCGGACTGGTGTTCACATTTTGGTTATCAAATAAATTCTTTGGAGCTAATAAAATTTCATTAATCAAGCAATTATTTAGAATATATTTTCTTAATTTTGTATGAGTATTAAGAGTTAAGAAGGAATCGCTCGTGATAAATCCTAATTTTCCTCCATTCTTTAATCTCCAGATGCTATTTACTATGAACATTGAATAGGTTTCATGCGAATTAATTTTTCCATAAATCTTTTGTAATTTTTTTTTGTTTTTTCTAATATAGCTGCTAGATTTATTCAGATATGGAGGATTTCCCATGACGAAATCAAACTCGTTATAAGAATCAGGAAATAATGATAATAAAGTGTCTTGCGATTTAAAAGATACTCCAAATTGTTCAATACAAGATTTATATTTGGGATTTATGTCAAAAGCAAAAACCTGATTTGAATTGACTCCAATTTTCAATAATCTCTCAATAAATATACCAGGACCAACGCAAGGATCTAATATTTTTTGATCTTTATATATTGGACCTAGCTTCGATATAATGTAATCCGCTGTTTTAGGAGGAGTTAACACTACACCTAATTCTTTATTGTTTAATTTCTTAATTGCTCAACACGCCTTCCCTTAATATTCTATTAATCTCGAATCTTTTCATTACTTCATCTAAATAAAATTACAGCAATCAATTATTTATCTATTGGTTTTATTATCAATTTTATCTACTACATCTATTATATATTTACAAAGCTTTTCTAAAAGAAAAGGATCGACTTTATCTACAGTATCGTTTTTTGTGTGAACATACTTATACGAACTCTGATCTCCAAAACCAAATCCCCTGAAATTTTTCTTTTTAAGATAATAAGCATCACTACGCCCAGTTCTGATAAATTTTTTTTTTGTATGGATAAAAGCATTCAAATTTTCCGTATCCTTAAAATAAATTGCTCCTTCTGTAGAAGTCCATATATCTAAACCTCTACCAATAGCATCAAAATTAAACATAATAGATTTTTCCCTCTCTAAATGCTCTATAATCTTATAAAAATTTCGAATTCCCATTGTTCCTGTTTCTTCTGCGCCTGTAAATATAAACCATAAATTATAATTCTTTAATCTAAACTTTGGACTTGAATAATGATTTAATAATTCTAAAACAGTAGCAATTCCAGACGCGTTATCAGTGGCACCTGGAGATTTATTATTAGTAATATTTAAATCAATCATAACTGTTGAAATAAGGTTAATCCCTATAGGGACTATTCCTATAATATAAAACCAAAAACTATATTGAATGAATATAATATTCTTAAAAATAATTATAATTAGACCACATATCATTGAATACACCCATAATTTAAAAAAAAATCCACGAAATTTAATAGGTAATCGTTGCCCTTTTGAATCTAAATGTGAGAGAAATAAAATATTTTTATTCTTATTTTCTTCTTCCAGACTAACATAAAGATTTTGGGATCTCCTATTTTTTCCTAATTTTATATTCTCTGGATTTCTGGTGATAAAATAAAATGGAATAAAAATTAATAGCATAATTATAAAATTTATAAAAAAGAAAAGGTACCCAAAATTCAAATATAATACAAATAGAAGCCAAAAACCCAGTGTGAAGACGAGCTTTTGATAAACACGAGGATAAAAAGTAGTAAATGAAAATTCTTGAACCAAAGGATTTAATTGCAAATCTTCTATCTTCTTTTTTGCGATTTCAAAAGCCTTTCTCTCATTTTCAGTCCCACTTAATCTTGGGAATGAGAACTCATCTAAATTTTCTTTTATTCGGTTTCCATCTATCATAGGTGTAATTTATTAATTTTAAATAAATTAAAAAAACATTTAATAAAAATTATTTAATTTAAATAGCAATGACAAATGAAAATAAAATTAGTATTAATGTAGGTTCTCCTAAAAAACCTATTGATCCTATGATCTATAGTAATTTTATTGAACATATAGGAGAATGCATTCATAATGGTTTATGGGCATATGATCCTGTCAATGTTTCATTAGTTACAGATAATCCATTCTTAATAGGGATGAGAGAAGATGTTTTACACACGATAAAAGAATTGAAACTCACCGTCTTAAGAGCGTTTGGAGGTCGCTATTCTGATGTATATCATTGGAAGGAAGCAATTGGTCCGAGAGATTCACGAAAAACCGTTAAAAATTTACATTGGGGGGCTATAGAAGGAGAACCAGCAGAACTTGGACCTGATATCGAAAATCAATTTGGTACTGACGAGTTTCTAACTTTATGTGAAGAAATTGGTGCTAAACCTTATCTTAACGTGAACTATGGTACAGGAACACCTGATGAGGCTGCAGATTGGGTAGAATATTGTAATGGCTCTATTGATACTAAACATGGTGCCTTAAGAGCTAAAAATGGGAGGAAAGAACCTTATAATGTCAAAATTTGGGGAATCGCCAACGAGATCTTTGACATTTGGGAGAAGGGATACGAAAAATTACCCGAGAATTACGCAAAGAGATATCTTAAATTTGCAAAGAAAATGAGAGAAAAAGATCCAACAATTAAATTAGTCGTTTGTGGATCTGAAAATTCTAATTGGAATCGTACTGTTTTAAAACATATTGGAGAAGAATGGGTTGATTATTTAAGTATTCATCGATATTTTCCATATAGTGGAGGTAAGATAATTGGAAAAAAACACCCCGATAATCAAAAATGTTATTATGCGTTAATGGCATCGAGTCCTCTAATTGGAAACTATATTAACGATACATGGAACGATATCGTTGCTGCATTAGGGAAAGATTCTCACGTACGTATAGCATTTGACGAATGGGGTCTAAGGTATTTATTTCATGATATAATAAAAACTAATTATAACCTACAAGATGGAATTTGGACGGCAATTATTTTGATGACTTTTCAAAAAATGTCAGATAAATGTCCGATGGCTAATTGGGCTCAGTTGGTTAATTGTATTGGGACTATTCAAACAGATCCAGATGGTTTAATCTTGACTCCAGTTTATTTGGCATTCAAACTGTTTGTCGATCATACGTATAATAATTTAATAGAGAATTTGAACGTAAATTGTGAAACATTTGATTCAGATAGATTTAGACGTATTCCTAAAGCTAAAAATGTTCCATATATCGATTGTAATGCCACTATTAACGATGAACTTGATAAATTGTCTATAATGCTCATTAATAAACATTTTTCGGAAACATTAAATGTCA
>Ga0209536_100016445_pt1 | contig 10519 bp, 4 predicted proteins | sample DeeMarSeWOR28_12_FD_187461 | JGI IMG/M metagenome (GOLD analysis project Ga0209536, IMG submission 187461) | Marine sediment microbial communities from White Oak River estuary, North Carolina - WOR-2-8_12 (SPAdes) (version 2) | ecosystem: Environmental > Aquatic > Marine > Intertidal zone >...
TGAAAAAAAGCCTCTATCCCTTACTTGGACCGACGACAATTGGCCGCGGTGCAGATAATACTATCACGGTTCCGGACCCGACTGTCTCACGCAACCATGCTAAGCTAAGTTTTCAAGATGGTACATGGATAGTCGAAGATTTGGGAAGCGCCAACGGCATCACTGCAGAGGGTAAGCGAGTAGAAAAATCGGTTCTTAAGCCCGGCGATACTTTCAAACTGGGAGAAATCGCCTTCAGCCTTCAAGACCATGGAACTCCTGATGCTAGTGATCAGTTCATACAAACGGTTGAAATTCTATCTGCCTCAGCCGCGGATTTGGAAGTCTTGGACGACAAAGAAAAAGCTGAATTCTGGCATAAACGACTTCACAACGTTATTGCCACAATACCTTTCTTTTCCTGCTTGGATGCGAAGGAACACAGATTGCTGACGGATACTGCAACCTTACATGGTATTAAAGCCGGAGAAATGATCATACGTGAAGGGGATCCAGGGAGGTCGATCTATGCTGTCTTGAGTGGTCGGGTAAAGGTTTTTCTGAGAGACTATCGAGGAAGTGAGCTAGGGCTTGCTAATCTGGGAGAGAGCGAGTTTTTCGGTGAGATGTCGTTCTTGACCGGCAAGCCACGTTCGGCCTGTGTTATGGCGACAGAACCCGCTATGGTCATGGAACTTAGCTATAGTAACATGCGAAAATTGGTTCAAGAAAACTCTGCTGTCAAAAAGGTGTTGTTAGACTCTTACCATGATCGCCTAAGAAGCAACAAAGAGAAACGTTCAAAGGGCGGTATGGAGGAAAGAAGGAAGCATCCGAGGCTTAAGGTAAGACTTCCAGTGAACCTTAAGCTGATTCCTGTAGATAAGACCCGTGATCAAGCAGGCCAAAGCTTATGGAAAGCGGTTTCAGTAGACATCTCTCTTTCAGGAATTCTCCTGGGCATCCCGAAGGCGGATATGGGTACATTTCACTCAAAACAGCAAGTACAATTAGAAATCGAAACTACAGAAGTATGGGGAAAAATCTGTGCATCAGGGACTATCCGATACGTTAAGCCTGCTGGACGCGATAAGAAGATACCTCTTTTGGCCATCGAGTTTGTCGACATGACACCTGCCGATACCAACAAGCTTAGAGAGTTCATCTACGGGAAGCACCATCTAACTGATTGATACGAATCACAAGAGCAAACTGTCGGCTGCCTACTTTTTGGAAAGAGAGCGGATTGCAGCATCCAGCTCGCGTGCCATTGCATCCTGATCGATTCGTGGAAACTTCGAAAAGCCGAGATGTTCCGTGAGTCTGCCGAACAGATCAGACACAAAGCCGTCTGAATCAATCTCTATACCTTGAAAAGACGAGATTCGCGGCGGCAGGTCATCTTTCTTCAGTCCTGAATGACAAATCGGGATGATAGGAAGCCCCTTAATCCAGCCCCATCCAGTTTGAACATTGACCCAAGGTCTTTTAAGTGAAGTTGGGCTAAAGAGCACCAGAAATGCCACCGCTGAGTCCAAAGCTTGGTCAATTTCACCAATCCACTTGTTTCCCGCTGGCAGGTTTTCTCTATCGCTACTTGCGAAGACCTCGCACTGACCTAGAAAGGTGGATTCAATCCAGTCTTTGAGTATCTCTGCAATGGAGGTCTCTTCTGATATATGGCTGATGAAGATATTCATCTCGGTGATTTCATCACTTAATCCGCAAACATTACTGACGAAAAACGTAGAAGAGGGTGGAGGCTCGTCAACGCCCGTTCTTCACGTCATCGTTGAATGCAGAGAGGAATCTCTCAATGTGGAGCTTCAAATCTTCTGCGACTATACGCAGGGTGTCTGGGGAATCTAATCCAATCAAGGCATCCGTCACACCTACGTTTAAAGCACAGATTTTCTCCATCAAAAGATGGGTGGCTTGTTGTAATGGTGATAGGGTGTTGAACCAATCTTCATACTCCTCGGAGACGCGTATCCCTTCTTCTGGCCCCAATTGTTTCGGTGGTAGCATTGGTTTGCCGCGCCTATTGGCCATGGCTCCTATCTCCGCTGTTTAAGATGGCCGTAAGACGTGATTGATAAATCTTTGAACCAAATAGTCATCTTCGGCTGCTTCCGCATTCAAGCAGTAATCATGCCAGAGGCATCTAACAAGGAGAAGTTTTTATATCTTGCCAATACCTAAACATTCCTTGTTTTGTAGATATGAAAAGTTGATCAAAACATTTTGGCGGGGTCGCAGACTCTACATCTATAGATACTATGAAGGGTTCCTTGAGTAGCCTCATGTTGTACAAAGTGGAAATTATTTAAAACCAACACTTTGAAGGAGGCTTACAATGGAGAAGAATCAATGAAACCTTAGAAGTGAGAGTAACACAAGAGTGGCGGTATTGTATGTAGCTTTTGAGCTTAGCAACACTAAGTGGAAACTGGCGTTCAGTGATGGCAGCAAGGTGAGGCATTCGACGGTTGAGGCTGGAGATTTTGAGCTTTTGCAGGTGGGTCTTTCCAGCGTCAAGAAGCATTTTGGCATGTTTGAAGATGTGCGAGTTGTGAGTTGCTATGAGGCTGGACGGGATGGGTTTTGGCTGCACAGGTATTTACAAAGCTGTGGGATAGAGAATGTTGTGGTGGATTCTGCCAGCATTGAAGTAGACCGGCGTAAGAGGAGGATGAAGACAGATGGTCTAGATGCTGGAAGGCTTGTACGGATGCTGATGCGCTATTACGGTGGTGAGAGGAAGCTGTGGAGTGTGGTGCGGGTGCCTAGTTTTGAGGATGAAGATGGTCGGCATTTGCACCGGGAGTTGGAGGGATTAAAAAAGGAGCGGACCCGGCACCGCAACCGGATCCGAGGGATTTTGATTCAGCAGGGGCTTCGAGTCAACAACCCGAGCTACAGAAAGTTTGTGGAGCAATTAGACTCCCTGCGCACCTGGGACGGCAGAGAGTTGCCAGTTGATATGAAGAGGCGGCTGGCACGAGAGTATCGAAGGATGCGTCTGGTTGAAGAGCAGATCAAGGCTTCAGAGAAGGAGAAAAAGCAACGGCTCAAGGAGCCAAACACCGTAAAGTTGCGACAGGTTGCTCAGCTGCGTTCGCTCTATGGAATCGGCACTGTAAGTTCTTGGGCGTTTGTGATGGAGTTTTTTGGCTGGAGAGAGTTTCGCAATCGAAGGGAGATCGCCGCTTTGGCGGGTTTGGCACCCACCCCCTATGAAAGTGGAGGCACTGTTCGAGAACAGGGGATAAGCAAAGCAGGAAGCAGACGCATCCAAACGCTCGCCGTTGAGATAGCCTAGGCTTGGCTCCGGTTTCAACCTCAGAGTAAGCTAAGTCGTTGGTATATGGAACGGTTCGCCGGCGGGGGGAGCCGAATGAGGCGAATCGGCATTGTTGCTATGGCCAGACGGCTATTGATCGATCTGTGGCGCTATCTTGAACATGGAGTGATCCCTGAGGGAGCGCGCCTGAGACTACTGACATAGCCGCAACGATAAACCAAGAAACTGGCCACACTGACGACGAAAACAAGCTTGCTGATTGAGACGTTTTGGTTGGTGAAGACGCCCGTATAGCTGCTGGGTGCTCTGAAGGTTACCGTTTCTATAGAGTGGGCGGCTTCATCAACCGGTTCTCCAGAGCGCAACCTGAGCGTATAAAGTATTAGGTGTCTGACTAGATGTCAGCACGAATAGAAGCTGGTAGGGCCTTTGAGGCCCATCGAGCAATAAGAACCAGCCAACCAAAACAGATCAAACATCAGCAGAGGTTTAACTCTTTCAAAGGGATTTTTTCTGGAAAGCGAACTAAATATGGCATCTAGTTAGGTATGTAAACGGCAATCAAAAGAGTGCTTGACAAAAGGAACCCACATAGAAGCAGCTATCTTGAGCACGTACTTCAAATGTCACATACTAAATTTAGATGATAAAAAACACGGCTCATTCGAGGCTGCCCTTTAAGTCTCTTCATAAGATTTCCACTCAAATTGTGGGAGACTTATGTTTGGATAAGCGATTTGCAGCTTTAGATTTTGTGATTGAGCATGACTGAGTAGCGAGAACACTGCTGTCGCACCTCTGATCTGCACCACCCAATCGCTCAGACCAACACAATTATATAGATCTAGGTCGAGATAGCGGAGTTCAATGTATTAACGTGAACAGATAGCCCACCTAGCAGCCCACCATACAGTGTATAGCTCTCTTGGACCTACCTGACATCAGGATTCAGGGCAAAGCACTCCCCTGGAGGGGAACGGTAAGACTTGGGATTACTCTTTGTTTCCTAGCTCTGCCTTAAGGCCTTCTTCGTAGTATCTTTACATTGACGTCCTTGGCGGTAATGCCTTTGCCATCACCACCTAGCCTGCCAAAAAAGTATATAAATATATACAAATCTTTAGAGATGAGAGAAAGTATATAGAAAAAAATACCCGACTGATAAGCTCGTATCCACATGAGCCGGCCGGCCGTGGCCTCGGTTAATCAATTGAAGATCCCCAAAAATAAATTGGGCTGAAAGCATGAACTTAACTCTCGCGGCATCGAACTTGATGTCTATCTGGACGGCAAGTCAATCATTTGCTTTCGGCTCGAAAGTCGCTTCCCACCCACCCTGCCGAAAAAGTATATAAATATACACAAATCTTTGCTGCATGAGAAAATATATTAAAAAAAACATACCCGCCCGCCAAGATCGTTTCCCCACGATCCGGCCGTCCGTAGTCTCGGTTAATCAATTGAATATCTTATGAAAAATGGGCAGAAAATAAGAACCGAAGCTCTTGTGGCATCGAAATTGCCCACTATTTGGACCGCAAGTCAATCGTTTGCTGCAGTTCGAAAAAGGCAAACCACTCGAAAGGGTGAGACGTAAAGCCGCTGGCCTAAGTCCTTGTAGGTAAGGATATGGTAGCAGGGTTGCCGGGTGAAGGCACGACATCTCTTGATGCACCTTCTTACGCGGTGACCATTGCACTGGGAGATGTCGTGGAAAAATTTTTCCGCTTTAACAAGTTGATATCGGCCATCTGTTGTCTCGAGGTTTATCTTCGGCGGTGCAGGTCACGCGTCGTGCTGCTGAAGGAAACTAGGTCGAAATTTTGTGTTTCATGGCTTGTTGTCGCCTTTGGCGTTCTTGCCCTGTTTTTGGTTGCAAGTGAGGCGTCTGCAGCCCCTTGTGACATCAAAAACAGTGCCCCTCCGTTCATCCGCCACGATCTAACCTACAGCTTTTGCGAACTTTACTTTTACGGTTACAGCACGATCATCGTCACCGGTGACTTTGCAGCCTGCACTAGCGACTGTCCATGGGGGGACACCTACAAGCGGTACGCCAACACGACGGTCTCCCTGGGAGGAATGATTTGGACATGAGGCTAAAGGGGATTCTTACAGGCTTTCTTGTTCAAGCGGCCCAACCACTTGGGCTTGCCGCGACGTTGCCGTTGCTGGGCAAGGTGCGGGGGATGTGTTCGAACCGGAAGGCCTGGAGGTGGGAAAGTTTCCTTATGACCCTGCTGGCACGCGGCTCCATGTTCGGTTTGCCGCTGTTGGTCCTCTTAGCCTTATTGCTGGGAACGGCTTCACCAGCACTGGGCGCGGAGAAGTTCTGCAGCGATCCTCCTTACTTCGGAGTGATTGACGGCAATATACGTCCTGTTCCTACCCAGATCACGATTGACCAGGATTGCACGTTCAAGAACTTTCCGGAGTCAAATCCCCTGACCACCACCATTAATTTTCATACTAATGACCCCACGATATATCTCATTATCTTCGACAACGTTTACTACATAGGCAATATGGCGTGTGCCAATATCGACCACAGGATCTGGTTTTCTAACAGCTCGTATTACGGCTCCAATAATGCCTGTCAGGATCTTTTCATACCCGTAGAAACAATCGACAAGAAGAACCCCGTGGGCAAGACCACGGCCGCCATCGGTGTGCCGTTCACCTACACGCTCACGCTCCCGGCCATGGACTTAGGTGGCGGGCCCTCGGCCAATGACCTGCACCACATCACTATCTGGGACGATCTAACCGCTGGAGGCGCGGATCTCACGTACGTTGACATCAACGCCTACTATAAGGGCAGCGGCACGCCTGTAACGCTTGTACCCGAGGACGACCCTACGGCACCAGGCGGAGTGTGGACGCCTAAAAACCTCTCTTACAAACCAATTCCCCTCATCCTGACCGGAGAACAGATTGTGGTCGAGATCACGGTCGTCCTCGATGATACGGCCAGAAACGCGGCGGGTACAAAGTTCATTAACACTGCCAAGTGGCAGTTCGGGAGACTCATCGACGGAGTATACTACGAGCCCCTCCCGGGTGAGAATGGGATTTCGGCCCCGATGACCATCGTCGAACCCGAGCTCGTGGTCACAAAGACGAGCAGTGAGACGGCCCTGAATCTGGGAGTCACGTCGACCTTCACCATCGACGTCCAGAACACAGGCGGTGGCAATGCCTGGAACACCACGATCCTCGACAATTTGCCGGTCGGCATGTGCTCTGTAGACCCCACTGCTACACTAAGCGCCGAAATCTTCCAGGCCGACAAAACCATCCTAGTCAAGACCCTGACCCCGGGCAGCGACTACACGGTCTCCCCTGACCCCTATAGCGGGGGGTGTCAGTTCAGCCTCAACATGACCGATGCCGCGGGACCGATCGAGCCCCTGCAGTACCTTGTCATCACCTACCAGACGCAGCTCGATCCGGTCAGCAGTCCGGATACCCCAGCTGACGGTACAGTACTTACGAACGTTGCAGGGGCTACCCGGTGGTTCAGCGGCGACCTTAGTCATGCCGGCAGACGTCAATATGACAGAACGCTTACAGACGGCACGCCGACCATCATCGATCACCAGGACAGCGCCACCGTTACAGCTGCTTTGTCCGGCTACTACTTCGAGAAGACGGTCGAAAACCTTGACACCGGCGCGAACCCGGCTACCACGGCCGTTCCGGGTGACAGGCTGCGCTACAGGCTTCGCCTCTTCAATGTAGACCGGACGATCGATGGGATTACCTTCAGCGACCAGCTCGACCCGAGCCGCTTCGACCTGAGTTCGTTTGCCATGGGGACGCTTCCTGTGGGCGCCACATATAATTATGATTCCGGTACGGGCCTGCTGGAAATCAGCGGTGATCCTGACCCTCTGTTGATCACTCCCGGCGGCGAACTCGGGATCGAGTTTGAGATCACGCTGCTATCGACCCTGACAAATGGCACCGTGGTCTCCAACCAGGCCAGCCTCACCGCCGATCAGGGAACCCCGGCCGATATCAGCGATGACTTCTTTGCCGAGAGCGATGATCCGTACACCAACGGCGTGTCCTCGCCCGATGATCCTGATGACCAGGATCCCACCGAGGTGGTGATCCAGTCTCCCGGCCCACTGGTAAAGGCGAATCCGTTGAACGCCAACGCCACGATCGGTGAACGATTCACTTACAGCATCACGGTGCCCTCGACCCCGATCGACGTGTCCCTGTACGACGTGCGGATACTGGACGATCTGAACCTGTCTAATGCAGACCTGAGCTTTGTCAGCGCAACGGTGGCTTCCGGGGGCACCTGGACGCTGAGCAATACCGGCAGCGCCACCAACCTCATTATTGAAGACACGGCCACCGGTATCGATATCCCCGCCAACAGCCAGGCGGTCATCGAGATTACGGTAGAGCTGCAGAACACGATTACCAATCAGGATGGACTGACCTTCATAAACAGTGCGTCGTACACCTACAACCGTGTGAACGGCAACAACGCGACGGAACAGGCGGGTGGCGGAGCCGGCACCGGCAACATGAACGTTGTCGAGCCGGACCTCACAGCCACCAAGGCGGTGAGTTTCGTCACTCCGGCGGGTAAACTTCCGACCGATCCGGCCACGGTGGGTGATGTCCTCCAATATAGTATTACCATTCCCAATAGCGGGAGCTCCACTGCGTTTGATACCAGTGTCGTCGATACCTTGCCGTCAAATGTGTCGCTGGTCCCCGGTTCCGCCACTGCGCAGATCAACGGCTCTCCTGTTGCCGGTTTCGTCGTAACGCCAACCGTACTGCCCGGGGGTGTGCTCGCCTGGGGGCAACGGAACGGAGACCCGACGATCGACATCCCCGTTGGACAGGAGCTGGTGCTGACCTATCAAGTGTCGGTCGAGGTGGTCACGGGCGCAGACATCAATAACAGCGTCTTTGTGGACTGGACCTCGCTGGACGGCGGATCCTTGGCCGAGCGCACCGGCGCCGGTTGCCCGACTCCTGATACACTCAATGATTACTGCTACGGTCCCGCCACTGTCAGCGTCGCGACGCTCGATAACACGTCCATTGCCAAATCGACCGTCGGGGACTCCTATGCGGAGACGCCGGCCAGTACGACCGATCCGATTGTTCGCGTCGGAGATACCATCACCTACGATCTGACCCTGAATTTGGAGGAATACACCACGCGAAACGTCGCGGTGGAGGATGACCTGCCAGTCGGACTGGCGCTGGAAAGCCTCACCATCATCGGCGGCGCCAATTTCAGTTACACGTTGGTGGCTCAACCGGCGGCCGGAGATACCGGAACCCTGCGCTGGGAGTTCGGCGATATAACCAACCAGCCGAGCAATGACGGAACGCCGATTGATCCGCTGGTGATTCAGTATGTCGCGAGGGTGGTGACAGACGCGCCGCCGACGGGTGTGGACTATAGCACGAGTATTCCGCGCACCAACACCGCGAGACTCTCCTATACCGGCGGCGATCCGGCCACCTATCCCGACCGATTGACGGCGACGGAGACGATCGAGGTCCGTCAGCCGCAAATGAGGGCGATCAGCAAAGTGGATCTGGGTATGGGGCGCGTCGGCACCGGGACGGTGGCCGACCCGTACCAGGTCAATCTCTCAACTGATGTCATGATCTTCCAGCTATCGTCCTGCAACGACGGTCTGGCTCCGGCATACGGCGCGGTGATCACGGACCAATTGGCCTCGGAGCTTGACGAGGGCGACCTTGTGGCGAATCCGCCGGTCGTTAAAATCGGAACGACTACGTTGACTGCAGGCACTGATTACACCTACACCGCACCCTCTCGAGGTGGGGAAATGCGGATCACGCTTCTGGACAGCGCTCCCGTCAATCCGGGTGAATGCGTCACGGTCGATTACACCATCGGTTTTCACACGGATCTCACGGTTTCGACGAGCTGGGGCAATCAGGCCGGTCTGCCTGAATACAGGTCATTGCCGCTATCCCAGACCGGCCGAATCTACACGTCCACCAGCGTTGCCGAAGTGTGGATGACCAATATCTTGAATGACGAGCAGCTTTTGAAGACCCTGGTCTCACCGGTGGAAGCAACCATCGGTGATGATGTGGTCTACCAAATCACGGTGCCCTTAGCGCCTGTGAACACGGCACTCGATAATGTGGTGGTGAGCGACACCCTACACGGCGCGCTGGAATATGTCGGAGCAAGTGCGGTCGACGGGAATGGTGCGCCGGTACCCCTGACCGACAACAGTGTTGCCCCGGCGGATGTGAACCTGGGGATCGCCACCATCCCAGCCGGTGAACAGGTCATCATTACGCTGAGGGCGCGTGTCGCCAACAATGCCCAGGCCAATGCCGGCGTCAGCTTCACCAACACCGCCTCCTATACCTATACGAACATCCCTCCAGGGTTGGATACCTCCTCCACCAGCGGACCTGTGACCATCGTTGAGCCGCTGTTGGCTATCGCCAAAACCGTGGCGAACGTGAGCAACCCGGGTGCGGCGCCGATTGTCGGGGATATCCTGCGCTACACCGTGAATTTTACCGCCAGCGGCGGAGCGACGGGAGATAACTTCTCCGATGCCTTCGATCTTCTGATTGAAGATAGTTTGAGTCTGGGTCTAGCCTATCAGAGCGGCACGGCCGCGGTGGACGGAGCGGGCAACACCATTGCCAATCCGACGGTAACGGGGGATGGCAGTACCACCCCGCAGACTCTGACCTGGAGCTTAGCTGATACCCCCGCGGACATAGACGTAATCGAAGGGACCCAAGTTTCCCTGACCTATGACGTAGTGGTGCTGGGCGGGGTGCTGCCGGGACAGCCGCTGACCAACAGCGCCACGGTTCAGTGGACCGGACAGGACGGCGCCAACGCCTTCGAACGCAACGGCACGGGTACCCCAGTGGAAAACGACTACTTAACCGGCCCGGCGACCCAAACGATCATGACAGCACTCGCGGTCTCGATTGTGAAGTCCGTCGTCAATGTGACGACTGGGCAAGATCCGGGTACGAATGCCGAGCCCGGGGATACGCTCCGTTACACCGTCATTCTCACCAATCAAAGTATTGCCCCTTTGAACAACGCCTCGGTGGTAGATGAACTGGACGCGCATTTTATTCCCGGCAGCCTGCAGTTGATCAGCGTCTCGGATCCCGTGGCCGATACCACAAATACCAATGGCACGGGCGGTGCCAACGGTACGGGGATTGTCGATGTTCGCA
>Ga0209536_100016446_pt1 | contig 10519 bp, 7 predicted proteins | sample DeeMarSeWOR28_12_FD_187461 | JGI IMG/M metagenome (GOLD analysis project Ga0209536, IMG submission 187461) | Marine sediment microbial communities from White Oak River estuary, North Carolina - WOR-2-8_12 (SPAdes) (version 2) | ecosystem: Environmental > Aquatic > Marine > Intertidal zone >...
AAATGACGGCGATTGATGTCTTTCGCATCCTTTTTTTCCGTGTCTGAACTCATGATTACGTCCTCCTTTTTGCTTGAGGGTTCTTGTGACGGTTGTTTTTTGTCATGCTTTGATGCTCTTGGTTTTGTGTTTGAAAAATGAGCAGCCTGCCCCAATCGAGCTATGCTTTAGGCCGCGTCGCCGCAAACGGTATGTCAAGATATTTTATGGCCTCAGCCCCGGTTACGACGGGTCGGCCGACTCCATCGATGATCTCCTTGGCGCGTTTCAACTGTTCCACGTTGCTGGTACCGTTAGGCCAGTCCTCGAGCCCCACCCGGAAACTGCCGCCTCGTTCCAGAGCCAGGCGGGCCAATGGGGTATCCATGACACTTTTGTCGCCGATATAGCCCACCGCCCATTTCAAATCCAACCCTTCCATCATCTTAAGGTAGAGCTCGAGCGCCTCGGGGATGGGCGGTGCACAAAGTGCCAGTCCGTCCGAAGCAAAGTAGATGTTGAGTTTTGACCCGGGCGGCAGGGTGCCGGCCTTGGCCATGGCCACGACATTCTTCATCCAGCCGGGCTCAAACACCGAGATCGAGGCGCCTGTACCGAGGTCTTTACAGGTTTGTAGAATGTAGCGCACATCGTCCGGCCAAAAGCCGTACCAGAAAAAAGCAGAATCCGGTCCGGGCACACCTTGTTTGTCGTATACACCTATAGGAACGACACCCGTGTCGAACAACACCATATTGACGATTCCGGCCTCAGCCAGGATGCGTTGGTGGCCGCACTGTATTTTCCCAGGCCAGGGTCGCCGGGTGCGGTTGTACACTTTCGGGTCGAAGTTTGCGGTCGCATACAAGATCGCACTTGGATGCTTCTTCCAGACTGGCTTGTATATTTCCACGTAAGCCTTGGCGGCTAACTTCACGTCTTCGTTCGGTTGGTTCGAGTGCATATGGATAATGGTGGCACCGGCATCCAGGCACTTAATGACCTCTGCGGTATGTTCCGCCGGGGTGCCCGGGGCAAGCGGGTTCTTGGCCTTGGTCGTGCCACCGTTGATGGCGCATTCGAGAATAACCGGCGTATTTTCTACGTATTTTTTCTTGGCTGCCGATGCGGCGCGTATCGCCGGAGCTGCTGCTAGCATGGCGCCGGCACCGGCTACTGTTCCGATGAATTTTCTTCTGTTCATATTTATTTCCTCCTCATTAGCCGACCTCGACGGTGCCGTCCTCGTGGATGGTGATCGGGTCGCCTGTTTTCACTGCCTCCAGGAACTCGTCGCCGAGCAGATCGATGGTGATGACCCGCCGCCCGTTCCAGACGTCGTCGATGATGAGCCCGCCAGCAGAGATGCTGTCGATGTGCGAGGAGAACAGGAATGCCTGCGGCCCCACGCCGAGCTCACTCAACATCATAATGGTCCCGGCGCCCATGGTGGAGCCGACGGTCTGAGGCGTGCAGATGATGGCTCCTTTGAGGTCTTTCTCGTACAGCTCTTTGTTGGCCGAATCGGTGCAGGGCGCACTCTCGGTTTCACCTGCGAACATGTTTTTCAAATAAGAGCCAGTCAAGTTAAACGGCTGTTTAGAGACCAGCGCCTTACCCTCGATCTTGCCGGCAAGCATGGGCCGGCCTCGGAACGTTTTCTTCGCCATGTTAATTCTCCTTTCGAATTTCTTCTGATGATATGCGCTTAGTTGCTCCGGAGGGCTAGGCGCCTTTCGGGATCTTACCCGTGACGATGATCTTCACCAGGATCTCATCAGGGAAGTACCGGATGGTCGAGTAGTTCCGGGTCTTGGCTGAATTGGTGACCCCGCGAACCCGCTCAGAAAAGCCCTTCATACCGGCATAGCTGACACTGCACATATTGGTGGCGTGCATGCCGGCTCGCTTCATCTTACTGACCAGTTCGCCATGCTCCTCGATCGCGCGGTCCCGCACCTTGTTGGGCATGAACATGTAAACCGGGATAGCGGCCTTTTTCTTGCCGGCCTTCTTCAGCGCCTCGGTGACCATTTTGCCCCACTTGACGACTTCATAGTACGTGTTGTGCGGACAGCCGATAAAGCAGGCCGTGGGATCGGCGTCCTTCTTGGGCCAGAGGTTTTTGAAGGTGCTGATGATCCGCGCCTGCTCCTTGTCGTCGATGACGTAGGTCTCATACCCTTTGGCTAGGAGCTTCTTACCCATTTTCTTAGCGTCAGGGGTGACGCCTTCTACGTGGTACAACCCAACCGCTCCACTGGAGGCTGTTGCGCTGCCCATGGCCTTCAGCAGGTGCATGTTATCGGCCGTGACCTTGCCGCCCTTGAAGTACTTGTCGAGCCCGGTGACATACGGAACGTCCTCTACACACTTGCGGCCGATGGCGGTGCCGATCGCACCCCAGTCAGGCTCCTTCGAGGTTTTGACCTCTACCAGCCACTTGGCCTTGCGGCCTTCGTCGGTCATCAGACCAAACTTGGGCGCCTTTCCGAGCATGGCCTGGATCAGGTCCATGCCGGCGCCGTTACGGTTGGTTCGGATACCGAGGACGGAATTGCCGTAGTTCACCGCGGAGGATTCCGCCCAGGCGACATAGGTGCCCGGCTCCGGCGCGTTGCCGATCTCGTCAAGGTAGCAGGCACAGGTTCTGTAGTTCAGGTCCGGCGCGCCGAGGCGAACGTGGACGTAGTCCAGGTCCCGCTGCAGCTTGTAGCCCTCGTAGATCATCGTCATGTCCTTGGGATTGTTCTGGACGTTGTAGACGTCATAAGGGCGCGGGTTGACCGTGTAGGGCGCGTAGGACTTGAGCCCGGCCTTGGCGCACTCGTCCAGCATCTTGATCATCGACTTCATGTACTCGGCGCCGATGAACATGTTACTGTGCGGAGCACCGCCGAGGTCCACGAGTTTCTCGGCGCCGAAGGTATTGCCGAAGGCGACCAAGATCTTCATGAGTTTGGCCTTCTCCTCGCCGTCCTTGCCATCGAGGACGGCCTGTTCTTGCTTGGTGAGCTTCATCTTGTGCCGCATAGCCTTCTCGGCGGTGGCATTCGCCTTGGAAGCCCCGGTGAAGGTCGCTTTCTGACCCGTCGGCTTGCCATCCGGTCCTAAGCCGTACATATCGGAGTCCCGCATCTCCTTTGCATACTCCGGAAGCTTACCGGTTCCGGATGCACCAGAGGATGCCGGCGCGGCGGCCTTTTCGGTTTTGGCAAGCAGGCGGCCGGGTAAGAGTACGACTGCCGCCCACGCCATCGATAACAGTTTGAAAAAATTTCTACGTTCCATAGCCTGCTCCTCCTTAGCTATTTAGCTCTCCTTGTTGAGGGTTAAGGGTTCTGGGCTCAAATGATCAGGTTTCAGGTGTTCCGCCGGAGGCGGATCAGGTGTCAGGAAAGAAATGAAGAAACTCAAGTCTGAAAACTGAAACCAGAAACCTCCCTCTTTCCTGAAACCTTTAATCGTCTCTTAAACACTCCACCGAAAGGATCGGCAGGTGGAGCTCATAGAGGGTGTTCAACACCCCTGAGAGCTCGGCCTGGTCTATTAGCCGGCCCGCCAGGGTGGTCACTACCTCTTGATCCCCTTCGCGAGCCGTGGTGATAGTCATACCGCCCAGAAAATCGGACCTGCTCTCGTCCAGGTAACCCTGCACCTTGATGCGATAGGTTGCGGGCGTCCAGAGTTTCAAATCTTTCCCGTTGTGTGAATTCATGACTTTTTCCTGTCATAGCCAACAGTAGGCAGCGCATTGATTTCGGGTGAGCTTGAGTTACCAGTTTTGCCGCCAGAGGCGGATCAATTTTCGGGTGTCAGGCTTTAAGGTGTCGCGTTTCAGGTTTCAGGTGTCAAAAAAAGAACAAGAAAGCTGAAAAGTGTTGGAGCGAAGCGGAAATACTGCCTGAAACGAAACGTCAGCGGGGGACACTGAACACTGAAACACCTGTATAAAGAATCTAAACTAGCTCAGAAAACTGCAAAACCCCCAAAAAGGGGCGAAAATGGGGGGTATTCACGATCGGTTGTGGAAGAGTAGTGGAGGATAGAGAGGGGTGACGGGTGAGAGAGTGGGATGGGACAAGAGGTCATTCACTCGGATCAGTGGCGGGAAAGGATACCCAGGGCTTTGGCTTTTTCAATCGCCTCCCGACGGTTGCTGACTTGCAGCTTCGGGTACATGTTTTTCAGGTGACCTTTAACGGTTTCAGTTGAAACAAACAGTTTTTCGGCGATCTCCTTGTTGCTAAGCCGCTGGGTCAGCAGTTCCAGGACATCGATTTCGCGATTGGTGAGAGGGTCCTCCAAAAGCTGGGGGCTCGCAGCTAGAGTAAGGGAGGCTTGAGACTTGGATATCTCCTGCACCGGCACCTGTTCATCATAGCTGAAGGCGGCAAGAAGCTTTTCAATATAGTCAACAGCAACGTTCTGCTCGTGCAGACGTTTAAGCAGATCAGCCATCTGGGGCCCCAGATCCACAAAAACCCGGATGAAACCGCCCGGCTCTGCCAGAGCAAGCGCTTTGGCTATCTTTTCTTGCGCGACCGATGCATCGCCCAGGGTGTCGTGGAGCAGTCCTTGCAGGGCCAATACCTCAATCAGAGATTTTTTATAATGGATCAATGCAAGAAAGTCGTGCAATTGGTCGAGGAGATCAGCGGCCTGACCTCGGCTGTCGGTCGTATCCTGAGCCAGCAGTATTTTGACCAGTGTCAGTTGCGGCGTATAAAAGGCAAACGGTGGCAGTAACGGTTTGGGATGGAACCGTTCCGCCCAATTGGAGGCTTCCGAAAGTTGCCCCTGGCGGAGTGCCAACTCCGCCTCAAATGCCTCAGTGGTTCGAAGCACCATTTGATTGCCAGAATCGATGGCATATTCCATCATTTTCCTGTTGCGCTCTCTGGCCTTGTCTGGTTGCCCTTGGGCCTGATAGATCAGGGAAAGACAAAAAGAGCCGTGGGTATGGACCAACTGCATATACATATAGAAATTTTTGACCATTCTGGCCAGCTTTTCTTCGGCGCTTTGCAGGTTGTTTTGGTGGTAGCAAGCGATTCCATTAAAATAGAGGCTGAAGGCAATAGCCTCAGATATTCGGTGATCCATTGCAATCTTCAGTGTATTCTCGGAGGTCTGCAACATAGAAAACAAGTCAGCATCTATCCAGTAAATAAAACAGAGGTTTGCCAGATACATGGCTTGGTCGCCACTGCTCAGATTGGGATTTTCTTGCACCTCATTATAATAATGGGACAGGCCGGTTTCCAAATCACCGACCATTTGGTATGACCCGACCTGAAAAATATGCGCACGGAGTCGCGCCCTTCTATGATGGATGGGGATATTTTCGCACGCTGACCGCGCGTGTTTTAGAGCGACCTCACCGTCAGCGCCTATATAATGCTGGAAACTGCGCAGGGCATCACAATGGCTTCGTATCTGCTCCACTTTGACTGAACCGTTTGGTAGCGAGGTGGAGATCAGATTCTCTACCTTTTCAAGTTGAGTTGCCATAGCGGACACGTCAAATGAGGCTGTCCGCATATGATTTAACCAGAGCCTAAACAAGAGCATCTCAGGGTTCTCTTCAACACTATCTGGGGGAAGCATGTCAAGCCAGCGTTCCAGGCGTGGCCACTGGTGGTCGTCCATCAGTTGGTGGCCGTGTCGTGCCACCAGCTGTATTGCTGTTGGGATGTCACCTGCAGCCAGTGCGTGCTCAAGCGCCTCTTCGATCAGACCTTCTTCGGCAAGCCAATCACTGGCCCGGGAGTGGAGGACGTTGATTTCCTCCGTGCTGCAATGACGTTTTAACTGGTTAATCAGGAGCCTCTGGAACAGATGATGGTAGCGGAACCAGCGGCTTTCGGTATCCAGAGGAATCAAAAACACGTTTTCCTTCTTCAGCCAGGCAATGAAATCCCACCCACCGAGTTCGCGTGTGGGCGAGTCAATACCCGGTGCGCACACTGTTTCGCATAGCGGGCCGCAAAAGCGATCCAGGATGGCCGTACCCATAAGATATTGGCTGATTTCCGGTGGCTGGCGGGAGAAGACCTCGGTGAAAAGGTATTCCATCACAAATTGAGCGTCCACATGTGGCTCAAGCAACTTGGGATCCATGGCATTCCGATGGAGCATGGAAAGGCAAGCCAGACGCAAACCGGTCACCCAGCCCTCGGTTTTTTCTGCCAAAGCGGCTGCTTCGGCTTCATTGACCTTCCCTCCCAGCTCTATCCGCAGAAACTCCGCAGTTTCCACCGTGGTAAAACGCAGATCAAAAAGGCGGACTTCGGTTACCTGCGCCCTGGCACGGAGAGATGCAATTGGCAGGTTCGGATCCCGCCGGCCGATCAGCACAAGGTGCATGGACCGGGGCGGGTGGCGCAGCAATTCGGTGAGCAGCTGGTACACTGATTTTTCCCGGATGCTATGGATATCATCCAGCACCAGGATAAAATCCTGCTCAATCGAGTCCAGTTCATTGGTTAGGCTGCCTGCCAAGATCGACAGAGGTGGCAGGGTCGGGGTGTTTACCAGCGTCATGGTCTCATTGGCGGCATCGGGGAACATGGTCTCGATAGCAGCCAAAAAGTAGTTCAGGAACAGGCGCAAATCGTTGTCATTTTTATCGAGCGATACCCAGGCATTAGGGCTAGCGTGCGCTTGCAGCCAGGAGCTCACCAGGGTGCTTTTGCCGTACCCGGCCGGGGCGGAGACAAGGGTTAGGGGCCGCTGACGGTGCTGCTCGAGCCGTTCCACTAGCCGCGGCCGATGCACGTGGCCTTCCGGTATCGGAAACCGATTAAGCTTGGTTCGTATCAGGGTTGTGGTTGTGGTTGTTGTCTCGTCTGCCATACCTTAACGGACCTGGGTTTGATTATGCTAGGAATGGAAAAACCGAGATATCGGTCAGTTATTTGCAACTTTGTTAATATACCATGATTACAGAGTAAGTTAAATCTGGAAGCAATGAAGCAGGCTTTCAAAGGGGTGGGATAAGTCTGTAGCAGGAGTTGTAACTTTGTTCAAAAATCTCTGGAGTTCATACCAGTTTCATATTACTTAACCTCAAAATATTGGGGCGTATCCTTCTGACGGGGGACTTAACATCGCTTGCCAATATGTGAACATCAGGTAATTTCAAGATATGATCGAGAAATATGCAATTTCCTACTTGCTTGGCAGGGTTTAACATAACATCACTTGTTCACCCTCCGCTGGGTCTTGCACTGGCACAAGATTTTGAGGGTTGTAAAGACGAGAGCACCAGAGAAGGACAAGGTGCTGCCTGCTGGGGTAAGAGGATCGCACCGCTGGCAAGACGCAATACAGGTTAGGTGGAGTTGTTAGGCCAAGTAAGGACTTATCTCGATGCATTGCCCGGCTGGATCTCGATTCTCACCTTCTATGCTTCTCACTCATTTTACCCAAAAAGAAACCGGTTTCATTTTGGGTAAAAGAATCACACTGGACCTATTTGTGACTAATTCGTCAAAAAATGAAACTGTTTCATTTTTGGACGAGATGTCGTTGATCAACCAGTTTAGAGCCTCTGAAGTGAAACTTGTGACTGATTTGGCGGAAAAGAAACTAGTTTCTTTTCCGCCAAAAAAATCACATATTGGCCTGTTTGTGACAGGTTGTGCCGAAAATGGAACTAGTACCATTTTCGGCAAGGAGGCCTCCGGTTCAGCCAAGCAGCTGTGAGATTTGTGAGTGATTTTACCCAAAATGGAACTGTTCCTTTTTTTGTAAAAGCTCACTGAGGCAAACAAGTGGCCATGACCCAGAGGCGCAGATTTCACAGATCTGCAATCTCGAAATGATCACAAGATTGACTTTTGTGACTGTTTGTCCAAAATGAAACAGTTTCATTTTGGACAAAGATTAATCCTTCGGCCGCCTTGCAGTAGATTTTGTGACTCTCTTTGGCCAAAGAGGAATAGTTCCATTTTGGCCAAAGAAAATGTCGACTCCATTTCACTTGCGTCCCATCCTTCCGTTTTCTGAACCCAGTGGATTTAAAGCCAATAGACTGTGGAATTTGTGACTGATTTTCGAACTGCCCTTTCTTGTTGAGATTGTTTGGAAAAAGATGGCTCGGAGTACACTGCCGGAATGGAATCTGTGACCGTTTTTGGCGAAAATGAAACAGTTTCATTTTCGCCAAAACATCGTTGAGTCAGCCACTCCACACTGGATTTCGTGACTGATTCGTTAAAAAATGGAACTGTTCCATTTTTTAACGAAGAATTATTCATCGTCTAATACACTGCGGGATTTGTGACTGATTCTTGAATCATTTTTCTTGTTGATTTTCTTTAGAAAAAGATGGTTCAGGGTGCACTTCTGGAATGGAATTTATGACTGATAATGTCGAAAATGAAACAGTTTCATTTTCGACAAAAGATTGATGTGTCAGTCGCTCCACACTGGTTATTGTGACTGATTTTTAAATCATTTTTCTCATTGATTTTCTTCAGAAAAAGATGGTCTAGAGTACAAGTCTGGAATGGAAATTGTGACTGATATTGCCGAAAATGAAACAGTTTCATTTTCGGCAAAGCATTTATGTGTCAACCGCTCTGCAGTGGATTTTGTGACTGATTTGGTAAGAAATGGAACTGTTCCATTTCTTACCACTGGATCATTTCTTAGTGAGCCTTTGACAAAGCGGTTCTGTTATCGTTCTCAACAGGGCACAACCTCATCCCTTCCGGTTTTTCTCCAGCCAGCTAAACCAACCTCTAATCTCTTTTAGGCAACCGCCGGAAATTTACCCCACTTGCTATTTCTAAAATAGAGGGGCAGCGCAAATCCAATCGGAACGATGGAGCTAAGGTGAGGCAGCTAACATGCAATTCTTTGTCGATCAGCAACTGATGGAAAAGTGGTGCTCATGGAAATCTCGCTCACAGGAGGGATGCATGGAAGAGTATGTCAATGAAGTAGAACTATCAGAACGTATCAATAAGATGCCAGATGCGGTCAAATGCCAGATGATTCAATCGATTCTACAAGAGCTAGCCATGGAAAAGCGGATGCTGTCGGTTGATGAGCTTGGCCACTACATCGGGCTTGCGCCGCAAACCATAAAGAATCAGTTCTATGCCGGCAGGTTTCCAATTCCCCCCAAAAGACTGGGTAGAAAACTGTTGTGGGATAAGAAGATGGTCGATAGGTATCTTGATCGGTTGAAAGCAATGGATAGTTGACAGCTTTGCGAAGCAGCAGGCATACTCACCCCTTGAAAGGAGGTGATGAAATCCTGCTCTTAGCGCTCCGGAAAGGAGCGAATTATGGGAGTTTTTAGGAAATACCGTGACAGCACCGGCGAGCCCACGGGGCCATGGTTCATCCAATATCCTGTTACAAGAGATCCTGCCACCGGCCGGGTCAAATACAGGACCAAGAAGGCATCGTGGAAGAAGAAAAAGGCCCAGATGATGCTTCGCAAGCTGCAAGACGAGTTCTACGAGAAAGAACAGTTGGGCATCGCTGCCGATCCGGATTTGACCTTTGGCCAGCTCATGGCATGGGGGCTCAAGCAGGAAGTGATGAAAGTAAAGGCTTCATACAGCGATGATGTCGAACGAGCAAAGATCCTGACTGTGCACTTGGGTCATTTCAAGGCCTGCCAGCTAAACAAGCTGATGGTGCTTAATTTCCGGGAAATGATGAAAAAAACCAGGACAAAGCGCTACAGCCGCAATTATCAAAACGGCACGATCAACAGGATGATCGCCCTCGCCCGCAGGGTCTACAACCTTGGCGGGGATGCAGGCATGGTTGCTCATAACCCTTTTGAGCGGTTGGGAGTACTCAAAGAACATCCGCGGGGAAGGGTGCTCTCACCAGATGAACTGGAACGGCTCATAGCCGAATGTCCGCCATACCTGGTGGGAATTGTCTACCTTGCCTACTATACCGGGATGCGGCGTGGCGAAATACTGGGTCTCACCTGGGATAGGGTGGACATGAAACGGGGTCTCATTGATCTCACCCCGGAAGACACCAAGACCAATGAGCGACGGTTTGTCTTCTTCAATGATGCTCTGTGGTGCATCTTCCGCGAAGCCGCACGAATCAGATCGCTGTCACACAACTTTGTTTTCACCAGAAGTGGAAACCGGATAAAGAGCTTTTTCACTGCGTTTCAAGGTGCCTGTGAGAGAGCAAACATCAACAACCTGAGGTTCCATGATCTCCGCCACACTTTCAATACCAACATGAGAAAAGCCGGGGTTGACAACACAGTGATTATGAAACTCACCGGCCACAAGACGCTGAGTATGTTCCAGCGTTACAAACATGTTGATGAGGCAGACGCCAGAGAGGCGATGAGGAAGTTGGAAGGCTTTCTGGGTGCAAGCAAGGAGGGAGCAGAAGGGATCGTCTACTCCCTATCTACTCCCTCGGAAGTTTAGAGAGCCTTGCCTTGATCGGCCATCCAGCTAAGGCCCTGCTAAGTTGTTGATATTAGTGGCGGAAGTGCATGGGAATCGAACCCACCTGGGACAGCCCTCACTGCCCCACA
>Ga0209536_100016448_pt1 | contig 10516 bp, 9 predicted proteins | sample DeeMarSeWOR28_12_FD_187461 | JGI IMG/M metagenome (GOLD analysis project Ga0209536, IMG submission 187461) | Marine sediment microbial communities from White Oak River estuary, North Carolina - WOR-2-8_12 (SPAdes) (version 2) | ecosystem: Environmental > Aquatic > Marine > Intertidal zone >...
TTTAAGTCCCTTTATTATTTTAAAAAGTCGCTGAATTTCTTCCTCCGAAATTGCCGCCGTCGGCTCATCCATAATGATAATGTCCGACTCCGACGCCACGGCCCTGGCAATCTCGACCATCTGTTTCTTCGCGACACTCAACTCCGACACCCGTTGTGTAGGGTTGATGGACGGTTCGATGGTTTCCAGAACATCGACCATTTTTTTGATTTTGTCTGTTTTTCTCAAAAAACCAAACCAGGTGTCCTCCATGCCGAGGGTCAGGTTTTCTTCCACGGTGAGTTGATCGACGACATTTAACTCCTGGAACAAGGTGCTGACGCCTTTTTGCTTGGCATCCCTGGGGTTGTTGGCCACATATGCTTTGCCGTTCATGAGAATAGTGCCGGCCGTCCTGTCAATCGCACCGGTGAGAATTTTGATCAGGGTGGATTTGCCGGCTCCGTTTTCCCCGACAAGGCAGTGAACGGTGTTTTTGTTGATATTGAAACTGACGTCATCAACGGCCCGTACACCCGGGAACTCTTTGGTCAGGTTTTCTATTTCCAGCAGAACAGCACTCATGAATTGCTCCCTCTGATAGCGTTTCAGGGGGAGGAAACCATGCCGTTGGGCGCCATAATCGACAAACGCCGCTTCCAGGCTGGGTTCTAATCGGGTGATCTTGGCTTTATAGATATTGGCCTTTTTTTGTTCTCTACCGGCCGATTCTATGTCTAAATCGTATAATTTTTGTCCATCAACAAGCGCTACGCGTAACTCTTCAGGTTGAGTTGCGTTAAACAACATTCTTTTCATTGTATTTATTTATCTCCGGCGCTCGACCGAACACCAAAGCGAGAGTATAAAAACGTACTGCAAGCGGCGCTGCTGCGAATAATCCGCCCGGGACTCTCTCTTGGTAGAGCCGGGGGTATCGGCAAGCGCGCTCAGGTTAGTATATCCGCCGCCTGATTTGGGAGCGCATTTAAAGTATGTGAAACGTCTTAATTCACTTGTTTTTCATTAACACATCGAATGGAAACAAGTGCTTAGAAACCTTTTTCTTAAATTGCTTTCTATAGCCTACAACCACTTTTTCAGCTGAAAGCATTTTGAGGCTTGTGCTGCTATGATGCCTCAACTCATTGAATATAGCAGTGCATTAAGCCGGCTTCAAATATATGATCAAACAACAAATATTGCAATATTATTGCGAAAATGAATGACTTAAGCGCCAAATCGCAGCAAAAACCCTATTTTATCGAAATTGCTTTCGATCGCGATGGTCAAAGAATAGACAACTTTTTGGTTTCGCAATTGAAAGGCGTACCCAAAAGCCATATTTATCGAATTCTTAGAAAAGGAGAGGTTCGAGTCAATAAAGGTCGTGTAAAAGCCGACTATCGATTGAAAGCGGGGGATCTCGTACGTATCCCCCCTATACGGCAGACTGAAAAATCCATCGGGCACCCCGGAGATAATCTGCTGGAGCAAATAGATCGTTCCATCATTTTCGAAGACAAGAAATTATTGGCGATCAATAAACCACCCGGCATTGCCGTGCATGGTGGCAGCGGCATCAGTTTTGGTGTCATCGAGGCCTTAAGAGTCTTGCGGCCAGAAGTCCCTTATTTCGAATTGGTGCATCGTCTGGATCGAGATACCTCGGGTTGTTTGCTAGTGGCAAAAAAACGCAGCACGCTGAGGCAATTGCACGAGCTGTTTCGAACCGACCAATTACAAAAACACTATCTGGCCTTGGTGCGTGGGCCTTGGAAAGAAGGAAAGCGCAAGGTGGATGCACCGTTACAGAAAAATGTGTTGAAATCGGGAGAAAGAATGGTCGAAGTTCATCCAGAGGGCAAGGAAGCGGTAAGTTATTTTGAGCCGGTAGAGAGTTATCAGTCGGCATGTTTGATGCGTATTATTTTGAAAACTGGCCGTACTCATCAAATCCGGGTGCATGCGGCCCACATTGGTCACCCAATCGCCGGCGACCAAAAATATGGCGATCCATCGTTCAATCGACAAATGCGGGCGCTGGGATTGAACCGGCTGTTTTTACACGCCGCTTATCTTAGTTTTGCGTTGCCTGAGATCGGTGAAATTTCGCTGACTGCGCCGTTGAGCGAAGAATTGAATCAAGTTTTGCAGAAATTGAAGTCGCGGTGAAAAACAGACTTGCGGAAATAGTGCAGTGGCAATGTACTGCAAAGGTACATTAACAAAGAGTTTTATGAAAAAGCGATACGAACTATTGATTTTTGACTGGGATGGAACCTTGATCGATTCCGAAGCTAATATTGTCAGTTGTATGAAAGCGGCTATGAAAGATTTACAGCTTCCGGTTTTAGGCAACGACGAGATTAAAAATATCATAGGACTGGGATTACGAGAGGCGCTAACGACTTTATATCCTGATATTGACGATACCACGGCTAATCAGTTGACCGATCGTTATCGCTATCATTTTCTAACCAGTGAACCATCCGAGCCGTTTCGCGGCGTATCCGAGACTTTGGCGCGATTAAATGAAGCGCAATATTATATGGCGGTTGCCACCGGCAAAGGACGAAAAGGATTGGACAAAGCATTGGGCGCCACAGGTTACGGTGAGCTGTTTCACACTTCACGTTGCGCAGATGAAACCCGTTCAAAACCCCATCCACAAATGTTGTATGAGATCTTGGATTTTTTAGGTGTAGAAACGGACAACGCATTGATGGTGGGTGACACCGAATACGATATCAATATGGCCAAGAACGCCGGTATGGATTCCATTGCCGTCACCTATGGCGTGCACGACAAGGAGCGGTTAGCCCAATGCAGTCCGACAGCCATTATTGATTCATTTGATGAAATTATCGGTTGGCTAGATTAGTAACGAATGTATTTGTAGCCGTCTGGATACTTATGAACCAGACGGATGGTTGAATAACAAAAAAGGGATGTAAACGATGAATGATACCCCCAAAGACACAGAGTCCAGAACCGAAGGTAACGCACAAGAACCATCAAAATCCGAATTACAAGCGGCAGATATCACTGACGAGAGCAAGCCAGAAGTTGATAATACCACGGAAAAATCTGAAGACCTCTGGACCCAAGGGCCCGAAATAAAAGAACCAAGCAAGTCGGGTGGTTTGAAATCAAAATTATTTGGAGCCGGTTCATCCAAAAATGTTGATACTCCAGATGAGAATTGGGAGCGGGATATACTCAACCGATTAGCGTTTGCTTCTCTAAATGAACAACGCCGGGCCCGCCGTTGGGGCATATTTTTTAAGGTATTGACGTTTGTCTATATCGGCGCCGTATTGTTTTATTTCCCAAGCGACTTGCGCGATACGGCAATGACCCGTGGACCACACACCGCACTGATAGAAGTCGATGGCGTCATCGCCCCTGACAGCGAAGCCAGTGCTGACCTCGTAGTGACCGGATTAAGAGCGGCTTTTAAAGACAAAAACACGAAAGGTGTCATCCTCAGAATCAATAGCCCCGGCGGCAGCCCTGTGCAGACGGGTTATGTTTACGACGAAATTAAACGTCTGCGGAAGGAACATGAAAACACCAAGGTTTATGCTGTGATTGTCGATGTATGCGCCTCTGGTGGTTATTATATTGCGGCGGCGGCCGACGAAATTTATGCAGACAAAGCCAGCTTGGTAGGCTCCATAGGTGTATTAATGAATGGCTTCGGTTTCGTCGGCACTATGGATAAGCTGGGTGTGGAAAGGCGCTTGATTACCGCCGGTGAACATAAAGGCATGATGGATCCGTTTTCGCCACTTAGAAAAGAAGATCAACAACATATGCAAAACATGATAGATGGTGTGCATCAACAGTTTATCAACGTCGTTAAAGAAGGCCGGGGAGAGCGGTTAAAAGACAATCCCGATTTATTTTCAGGCTTAGTATGGAACGGCGATGAAAGCGTGGAATTGGGTTTAGTGGATGGACTAGGCAGCAGCAGTTATGTGGCGCGGGAGATCATAGGCGCCGAAAAAATCGTGGATTTTACTCCCCGCAAAGACTTCCTCGACCGGTTTGCCAACCAGTTGGGCGCTTCTTTCGCTAAAATGATGATTCAGACTTTAGGTTGGCAAGGTGTCAGTGCGCATCAATAGTGGACATTAATCAGGTAATAAGTCCAACGCTCGCTGGATTTTTTCCATCGGTGTATAAAAATGCGGCGAAAATCGAATGCCACCACCACGCATAGCGCAGGCAACTTGGTTGTCAGTTAAAAGTTTGTACAACGACTCAACCGGTTGCCGGGTATGTTTAAAAGTCACTATACCACCACGGCGTTTTTCCTCCGGAACGCTCAGCAACGTTATATTATTGCGCGCCCGCAAATGATCAGTAATATGTGCGCTGCGTTGGAGAATTTGCGCTTCCACAGTGCTTATGCCGATCTCTAATAGCAACGAAATACTGGCGCTAAGCGCGTGTATACCAAGCATATTCGGGCTGCCGCATTCAAAACGGCGGCTATCACCGGCAATGCTCCAGTCAGAGCGATCGTAATCCCCCATGTGTTCCACCATATGCCAACCAAACTGGGTCAGTTTGAGTTTTTCACGGACGTTTGCGCTAGTGTAAAAAAAAGCTAGCCCTTCCGGGCCTAACATCCACTTGTGCCCATCGGCCATGGCAAAATCAATATTGGCTTGTTGCACATCAAATTGCACAGCGCCAACACTTTGAATGGCATCTACACAAAATAGAATATTGTGATCACGGCAATATTGACCCAATGTGTTCAAATCCAGCCGCAAGCCGCTGGCATATTGAATGGAACTGATGGACATTATGCGCGTGTTTCTGTCACATAAGCTTATAAGAGCGTCTTCGGGCGATAGATGCACGGATGAGAGCTTGGCTTTTCTAACTTCTACTCCCTGGGATCGTAGCGATTCCCACACAATACAGTTGGAAGGAAACTCTTCATCGCTGATCACCACATTTTGATTTCTTTGCCAATCTAGACCATAAGCTACCACCGACAATGCTTCAGAGGTATTCTTAAGCAACGCGATATCGCTACTGGAAGGCGCGTTAATCAACTGCCTAAGTTGGTCGCGCAGATGTGATTCCACTGCTAACCAGGTTGGGTAATTGAGTGAGCCGGACGTCGTATTTTCTTCCGCAAATTGCATGACTGCTTGAGAGGTACGCTTGGGCCAGGGAGACACTGCGGCGTGATTTAAGTAAATGAGATCATGTTTTAAAGGAAATTCTTGCTGTAAGCTCATAATTACTCGACTAATTTTGATCAAGAGCGCGAGCGTCGCGCTGTGGCGTTTAGTTGGTTAATGATTAACCAATTCAATCAAGGGTTTACAACACAATGTGTAAGATTTTAACTGAAATAATCATAATTTATCTTTAACTCTACCCGAATTATTAACTAAAATAGTTGGGTCAACAAAAGTAGGCGCGACCGACTCGTGTTAATCAAACACCTACTGGTCGTAGGAATTCTCAAGGCGTACCGGCGTATGTTATTGACCAGTGAACTCATAAAAATCATAGCAACCGAAAACGCGGCCAAAATCAATCGTTACAGCGCACCTTATTACAAACGCTTGCACCTTGCCATATTGCTAGTGGTTGGTGCCTTGTTCAATTGTGTGGCATTGGCCAACAGTCTGGATGAGCAGCGCAATTTGTTCGATGACGCTCTCAATGCGTTGGAAGCAGGCCAATACGATGGTTTCAAAGAACTCGCCGCTCAAAATACGGACTACATATTATATCCATACCTCGAGTATTACGACCTTCGAGAGAGACTTGGTAGTGCTTCGGAAGAAGAAATTGCCCGATTTCTCACGAGATATTCAGATATGCCTATCAGCTGGCAATTACGTAGTCGCTGGTTATTCGAATTAGCGGAAAATAATCAATGGGAGGCTTATTACAAGCATTACACCGGTCAGCGAAATATAAAATTAAAGTGTTATTATCTACACGCTCAATTGCAGGTGGATGATAGTAAAAAAACGCTTAATGCCGTGCTTAAGGAAGCAGAGGCGTTATGGCTTACGGGGGAAAGGCGACCTCAAGAATGCAAACCAGTGTTTGAAAAACTCATCGAGCATGATCGCATAACCTCGAAGATGTTGTGGCAGCGTATTGAGCTAGCCATGAAGCAAGGCAATACCAAACTAGCCGGTGAACTAGCCACACCTTTCAACCGGCGTGACCGGGAACTGGTGGAACTCTGGCAAACAGTGTACAAAAATCCGGAAAAGGGTTTGGCGATGCGTGAATTGAAGCGCAATCATATGGTGATTCGCAAAATCGCCGAACAAGGCATACGTAGAATTGCTCGCCGAGATGCCGACAAAGCAACCGAACTATGGGCCAGCGCCATCCGGCGTTATGGATTCAGTGCCGAACAACGCATGGAGATGCAACGTTATATAGCATTGCAAGCGGCTTATGATGATCATCCCAATGCGCTGAATTGGTTAAAAGCAATTCCCGATAAGTATCAAGATGATGATGTGCGCATCATGATGGTTCGTATTGCCTTAAAGAACGAAAACTGGCAGGAATTGATACGTAGCATCAACCACTTGACACCCCAGCAAAAAGACCAATATCAATGGCGCTATTGGTTGGCCAGGGCTTTGGAACAAATGGGTAATGAGTCCATGGCCTTGGAAAATTACGCCGATATCTCAACCAATACCAACTACTATGGATTTCTTTCGGCTGATCGTATTGATAAACCCTATCGTTTTAATAGCGAACCTCTGCAACGGGATGAGATGTCGTTACAAGCACTACTGCGAGTGCCCGCCGTGCAACGCACCCGGGAACTGTATTTGCTTGGCCGGGTCTCTGAAGCACGCAGCGAATGGAATGCCCTTACCGGTAAACTCAGCGCTGAAGAATTGAAAGTCGCGGCATTACTGGTGTACGAATGGGAATGGTACGATAACGCTATCATTACTGTGGCCAAAACCGGACACTTCGCCGATCTCGAATTGCGCTTTCCCACGCCGTTTAAAGATCTCATTTATATGAATGCGCAAACCTACGGTATCGATCCCTCATGGATCTATGGCGTTACCCGCCGTGAGAGCGCTTTTAATGTGTATGCCCGGTCCAGTGCTGGTGCTCTTGGTTTGATGCAATTAATGCCAAGTACCGCGCGCTATCAATCCAAACAGCTCGGGCTGTCAAAACCTACCATTAGTGATATCTTATCCACAGAACAAAACTTATTATTAGGTAGTGCTTATTTGAATCGAATGTTGGCTAGATTCTCCGGCAACCTGGTACTCGCTACTGCGGCCTATAATGCCGGTCCCAATAGAGTCGCACGCTGGTTACCCAAGAACGGCTATATGCCAGCGGACGTTTGGGTCGATACATTGCCTTATAAAGAAACACGAGAATACGTGCGTGCCGTGATGGCGTACGCCACTATCTTCGATTGGAAACTCAAACAACAGGTTACCCCGTTGCGTGAACGTATGCGGGCAATCGCCAATCCTTTGAGCCTTGCGGATACCGCGGCCAATATTTAACGATATTACGGAAACTAGTTGGCGTCATGTTTTCCTGTCAGTGGTACAAAAGCCACTGCCAAGATATCTTTCGTATGTGTTTGCCCATCAGCCGTTTTTTCGATTAACATCAACTCTTGGTGTGAATAAGGCCGTCCCACAGGTATCACCAACTTGGCCCCAATTTTCAATTGCTCAACTAATGGTTCTGGAATATAAGGCGCTGCAGCAGTAACGATAATCCCATCATACGGCGCGTGTTCCGGCCAACCGTAATAACCATCGCCACTTTTAACCTCTACGTTCGTAATACCCAAGGATTTTAATTTGTTTTTAGCGTCCACGGCCAGTTCTGAAATGATTTCCAAGGAATACACTTTTTTAACGACATTGGCGAGTATTGCCGCTTGGTAGCCCGAACCAGTGCCAACCTCCAGAATGACATCCTCGCTTTCCGGTTCCAGCAGATCAGTCATTAAGGCGACAATATACGGTTGTGATATGGTCTGGCCGTGTCCAATGGACAAAGGCCCGTTATGATAAGCCAGGTCCTGAAGACCCTCTGGAACAAATTCATGTCTGGGCACAGTTTCCATGGCGGTAAGCACAGATTGACGGAACTGTTTGATACCCGTCGCGCTGCGGGTATAGTCCACCTCCATCTGAATATCGGACATCATACGCTTAACATTTTTGTCGTTTGATATCATAGGCTTCCACACGTAATAATTAAGTAAAGTTCATTATTTAAAAAATGTAGCGCAATCAAAAACCAATGTAATTGCTTAAGGGCAATTAAATCGAATTATTTTAAATTGGCTTGGATTTGCGGGCGGCGTGAATCAGGCCATCAGAGGGTATTCCGCTGATGGTTCTTCATCAACAAACGTTGTTTATCCCGCTGAACCTAGTAAAAAGTTCCCCTCGCTAAAAAATAAATATTGTTGTTCGCCAATAAAACTTGCCGGTTCGGCGCCACTCCAATTTCCCATTTTATTAACCACAGGTGAAGTTTTATGAACACTCATGTATTCAATTTGATCATGCAAGTAACTATGGTGATTGGTTTGTTGTCGATATTGCTGTTGTTAATAATGCCCGCATTAAAAGCCTTTCAGAACGACAACGCACCGGCTGAGTATCGGTCAGTACTGGAGATTAACGACAGTACGACTGCTAGCCAAAGGATGACCGTGGCGCGAGCGAAAAAGCTTCTCGAGCAAAGTGCGGCCGCGGTAATCGAAGTGGTGGCGGTAGGTAAGGGCATTGGATTTCTAATGAACGACGCACCGTGTAAACAGGATATCCAACTATTAATGAACCACGGAGTGATTTTTACGGTATGTCAGCGCTCTATAGAAAAAGTGGCGAAAAATATAGGCCACCCCATCGATGTAATAGCAGGGGTGCGTTTGACACCAGACGGCCACAGTTATGCGGAACGATTAAAAGACGACGGATATATTGATGAATTTGCTTAAGGATTTGTACTGACCGGCTTAGCCGGTCAGCGACGGTTGACTCGCTCTATTGAGGTTTTTTGTTTTTATCGTTTACCTGCCAGCACCGCAACATGGCCGATAAGTCGGGTTTGGCGCTTTTGCTGAATGCGGTTGCCCCTGAAGTTACATTCAAGACTTTCATAATCAGTTCAATCGTCAGTTTTGTCGGCATGGCCGGCGGTTATCAGACTATGAAAGAACTGTTTAAGAAAGCCAATACTCAATAAGAGGAGGTTTTATGAGTAAGCGATTGATATTGTTTTTAATGGTAGTAGTTGCAATATATTTTATTGCAGATTCTCCAAAGGCTCAGGATGCTCCTATTAGTGGCGTTGTTGCCGGAGGCGCATGGACCTGGAACGATTTCAAGGATGCCGGAGGCGGCGTACAGCTTGGGACGCAAGTTCAAATCGATCAGGAAAGAGGGTTGTCGATAAGAACTCTTTATACTCAGTTTGATGTCGGGGAAGTCGGCCCTGCAAAAGTCATTAAGACTTCAGTATTGTCAGCCTATGACTTCGGTAAGAAGTGGTCGTTTTATTTTGAAATCGGCGGTAATTTTTATATGAATACTGACTCTGGTGATGACGGCGACTTTTTTGGAGGATTCGGGGCATCTCGCAGGATTTATACTGCTGACCCTAAGACATGGATAGTACCAGGTAGCGTTGACCTATTCGGAGAAGTTTCCTTTTGCCCTTCAGACGGCGTACCAACTGGCGATTACGTTCAGTTGCTACTCGGCTTGAAGTTTACAAAGCCATTTGGCAAAAAGGTAAAATAACCGGCTTATAGTCGGCGTTGTTTATCCTTTCTATCACTTCATTTCCTAACCCCCGTTGTTTCTCTCCGCTGTTTTAACAACGGGGGTAATTTTTCTGCGCATCTAATACTTTTTGTGAAAGATCGTTGCTTAGAATGGCTCTCAGGGGCTTTATTTTTGAAATTAGAGCTAAAGTCTTGCTCGTTTTTGTCGATACTTAGAATACAACCACAAAAGAAAGGGTAAACGATGATTACGAAAAGCAAAACTGACGCTATTTTAATTGGATTTGACGAATTTTTGAAGAAAGAAAGAGATACTTTCAGGCAGTCTCAGAAGTTTGCTCAAAAACGAAACATGACTAATTATCTCAACTATTGTGAGGGGGTTGCAGACGCTTATCAGATGACAAGGGTCTGGCTGCACGTAAATTTATTACCTGACCGTGTTGAGCCAGGTGATATACTGACGGCAAAAGCAGCTCTCGGAATTAAGAAGTGTTTTTCTTGAGCTTCCGGTTTCTCAGTATTCTTTTAGCTTGTCGGATAGCACGCCTTTTGACATAATCGCAGGCGTGCTTTTGTTGTTTTGTTAGAGTATGTTTGTTAGACCGCTTTTTATATTTTCCTACTTTTTCATAGTATTGACGACTATAAGCGATCCTTGCTTCTCTTTTCGCCCAATAATATCCACGCTTGTTTTCCTTGATACTCTCCTTGTGCTTACGGTAATATCTTCTCTGA
>Ga0209536_100016449_pt1 | contig 10516 bp, 13 predicted proteins | sample DeeMarSeWOR28_12_FD_187461 | JGI IMG/M metagenome (GOLD analysis project Ga0209536, IMG submission 187461) | Marine sediment microbial communities from White Oak River estuary, North Carolina - WOR-2-8_12 (SPAdes) (version 2) | ecosystem: Environmental > Aquatic > Marine > Intertidal zone >...
GGTCTACGGCCAGATGAACGAGCCGCCGGGCAACCGCCTGCGCGTGGCGCTGACCGGACTGACCATCGCGGAAAATTTCCGCGACGAGGGGCGCGACGTCCTGATGTTCATTGACAACATCTACCGTTACACCCTGGCCGGTACCGAGGTATCCGCGCTGCTCGGCCGCATGCCCTCGGCGGTGGGCTACCAGCCGACGCTCGCCCAGGAGATGGGCGCACTGCAGGAACGCATTACTTCCACAAAGACCGGTTCTATAACCTCCTTCCAGGCGGTATATGTGCCCGCTGACGACCTCACCGATCCCTCACCGGCGACCACATTCGCCCACCTGGATGCAACGCTGGTGTTGTCGCGCCAGGTCGCCGAGCTGGGTATCTACCCGGCGGTGGATCCCCTCGATTCCACTTCCCGCCAGCTCGATCCGCTGGTAGTCGGCAACGACCACTACGACACGGCGCGCGCAGTGCAGGGGACGCTGCAGCGTTATAAGGAGTTGCGTGACATTATCGCCATTCTCGGCATGGACGAATTGTCCGAGGACGACAAACTGGTGGTGGCTCGCGCCCGCAAGATCCAACGCTTCCTGTCGCAGCCGTTCTTCGTGGCGGAAACCTTTACGGGTACGCCGGGCAAATACGTGTCCCTGAAGGATACTATCACGGCATTCAAGGGCATCATTAACGGTGACTACGACAGCCTGCCGGAACAGGCGTTCTACATGGTCGGCACCATCGACGAAGCGGTCGAGAAAGCCAAGAAGCTGTAACCGGCAGCAGGCAGAGCGAGGTCTATAGTTATGGCAATGACCCTTCACGTTGATATCGTCAGCGCCGAGGCGGAGATTTTCTCCGGCACCGCCAACATGGTGTTCGCGCCGGCGGAAATGGGCGAGGTCGGTATTGCGCCTCGCCACACGCCGTTACTGACGCGCCTCAAGCCCGGTGAAGTCCGGGTGCAGGTGGAAGGCCAGCCAGAGCAATTCTTCTATGTGTCCGGCGGGATGCTGGAAGTCCAGCCGCACGTGGTTACCGTGTTGGCCGACGTTGCTCTGCGGGCCAGAGATATCGACGAGGCCGCGGCGCTCAAGGCCAAGGAGCGCGCCGAGAAAGCCATGGCCGACAGGAAGACCGATTTCGACTTCGCCCGTGCGGAGGCAGAACTGGCCGAAGCCGTGGCGCAGCTGCGCGCGCTCAAGAAAATACGCGAAAAAGCCCAGCACAGCGGCTGATACGGTAGCCACGCCGCGCGCTGCTGGGCGGGCCCCAGGTGCTGCTGCCCGCGGCAACGTTGTACCTTTGCAACCCGGTCACTTAGCGCTACGCCCTTCGCACAGCCAACACGCAACCTGAGGCAGATCGAGATCATGACGGATGAACGGGTCAGCAAGAACAAGGTGGTAGGCATCACCTATGCGATCATCGACCAATCCGGCGCGATTCTCGAGCAGTCGGATCTGCCGATGTATTATGTACACGGCGGTCCCAATGAAATGTTCGAAGAAGTGGAGACGGCGCTCGATGGCTGTAGCCCTGGCGATTCGGTGGAAGTCGTGATCGCACCGGAAAAAGCCTTTGGCTACCATGATCCGGCGCTGACTTTTACCGACGATATTGATAATGTACCGCCCCAGTTCCGCCGCGTGGGCGCCGAGGTACAGATGCAGAATGATCGCGGCGAGGTGCGGTCATTTTTTGTCTCCAGGATCGAAGACGGTAAGTTGACCCTCGACGGCAACCACCCGTTTGCCGGTAAGACGCTCACGTATGCAGTCACGGTCGTTGATATCAGAGACGCGTCGGAACAGGAGAAGCGAACCGGCGTTTCCATGCCGGTCATACATTGAGGCACAGCGCGGCCGGCCGCCAGGCAGCGGCCTCTCGCCACCCCCTGCAGATTTACGCTCCTACAGCCGCATTTCTCCGTCTCTGCAAACGGTTTTCAAGACGGCAAAGAGTTCATTTTTGCGGGCAAGCTGCATTATCATGTTGCCATCAGGATAAAGGCTGACCACCCTTGACCGAACTGAACCTTTTTGTACCATGAGTATCAGCGTTGTCATTCTCGCCGCTGGCCAGGGCAAGCGCATGCGCTCTGCCCGGCCCAAGGTTCTGCACAAGCTGGGCGGGGTGCCCCTGCTGCTGCACGTGATCCGTACCGCCCGGCAACTCGAGCCCGCCGACATTCACGTTGTGTACGGTCATGGCGGCGAGCAGGTGCGCGAGGTGCTGGCCGCGGAAAACGTCGACTGGGTGTTGCAGGATCGGCAGCTCGGCACCGGCCACGCTGTCGAGCAGGCGATGTCGAGGGTTTCCGACGCGAACACGGTGCTGGTGCTGTACGGAGATGTGCCGCTGATACGGGCCGCCACCCTTTCGCCGCTGGTTGAAAGGGCTGCGCACGGCGCGCTGGCCGTGCTGACCGCCGCGCTCGATGAGCCCCACGGTTACGGCCGCATGCTGCGCGACAGCGACGGCAGGCTGGTCGGTATCGTCGAGCAGAAGGATGCCACGGCCGCACAACTGGAAATTCGGGAAGTCAACACCGGCTTCGTTGCCGCGCCGGCGGCGCGGCTGCGCAGCTGGCTGGGCCAGCTCGACAACGTCAACGCCCAGGGTGAGTACTATCTGACGGACGTGGTCGCGCTCGCGGCCGCTGAGGGGGGCCCCGTTGAAACCGCAAGCGCCACCGATCCATGCGAGATCCTCGGTGTCAACGACCGCGCACAATTGTCCGCGCTGGAGCGCGTTTACCAGGGCAACCAGGCACGGCGCCTGATGCGCGACGGTGTTACGGTCGCCGACCCGGCGCGCCTCGACGTGCGCGGCGAGCTGCGCGCTGGACGCGATTGCGAACTGGATGTCAACGTCGTGTTCGAGGGCCAAGTCCAGCTCGGCGAACGGGTGCGTGTGGGACCAAACTGTGTGATACGCAACGCCACGATCAGTGACAATGTCGAAATCCTGGCCAACTGCGTCATCGAGGACTGCGCCATCGGCAGCGGTTCGCGCATTGGGCCCTTTGCGCGCATCCGACCGGAAAGCGAGCTCGCCGAACGGGTTCACATCGGAAATTTCGTCGAAATAAAGAAATCCCGTATCGCAGCCGGTTCCAAGATCAATCACCTCAGCTACATCGGTGATACGCATATGGGCGCCGGCGTGAATGTCGGCGCCGGCACTATTGTGTGCAACTACGACGGCGCCAACAAGCATCTGACCGAGATCGGTAACGATGTTTTCATCGGCTCCGATACGCAGCTGGTAGCCCCGGTCAAAGTCGGGGACGGCGCCACCATCGGCGCCGGTTCGACTATTACACGCGAAGTTCCCCCGGGTGAGTTGACCCTCAGCCGCTGTCCCCAGCAGACGCGTCCCGGTTGGAAGCGGCCACTCAAGAAGCCGTGCTAGAAGCCGCTCAGCCCGGCACGGCGGCGGCCGTTAACAGAGCTTGATTCAAACAGGATAAGACAGTCTTTATGTGCGGAATTGTGGGGGCCATCGCCCAGCGTGAAGTTGCAGCCATTCTTCTGGAAGGGCTGAGACGACTGGAATACCGCGGTTATGACTCCGCCGGGATGGCGGTGCTCAACAGCGATGGCGAGCTGGATCGCCTCAGAACCACCGGCAAAGTTGCCGAACTGGCTCGTGCCATCGACCATCACCCGTTAGACGGTGTGGCGGGCATCGCCCACACGCGCTGGGCGACGCACGGCCGTCCCAGCGAGTCCAACGCCCATCCACACATCTGTCGCGACAAGGTTGCGGTGGTGCACAACGGCATCATTGAGAACCATGAGACGTTGCGCACTGAACAGAAACAAATGGGTTTTCAGTTTACTTCCGAAACAGATACGGAAGTCATAGCTCATCAGGTGTATCACCACCTGGATCAGGGCGACAATCTGCTCGAAGCTGTGCAGCACTGCTGCCGCGAGCTGGAGGGTGCCTACGCGCTTGGTGTGGTCAGCACGTCCGAACCGGACCGGCTGATTGCGGCCCGGCGCGGCAGCCCGCTGGTGATTGGCATCGGTATCGGAGAGTATTTCATTGCCTCGGATGTGGCCGCCCTGCTGCCGGTCACCCAGCGCTTTGTGTTCCTGCGCGACGGCGACATTGCCGACCTGACTAGTCTCGGCATGGCAATTTACAATGCGCAGGGCGAACCGGTCGAGCGCCCGGAAATCCGCTCGGAGCTGTCGGCAGACGCCGTCGAACGCGGCGAGTACCGTCACTACATGCTCAAGGAAATCTATGAGCAGCCGCGCGCCATCGCCGACACCCTGGAAGGGCGTATCTATCAGGGTCGGGTACTGGAAGCCGCATTCGGCGTCGGTGCCGGCGAACTGTTCGACAAGGTGCAGGGGGTACACATCATTGCCTGCGGCACCAGCTTTCACGCCGGCCTGATCGGGCGTTACTGGATGGAATCCATTGCAGGCATCCCCTGCAGCGTCGAGGTGGCCAGCGAGTTCCGCTACCGCAGGCCGGTGGTGCGCCAAAGCTCCCTGATCGTGACCATCTCGCAGTCTGGTGAGACCGCCGACACTCTGGCCGGCCTGCTGGAAGCCAAGCGCCTGGGCTTGGGTCAATCGCTGGCGATCTGCAATGTCCCGGAAAGTTCGCTGACCCGGGAATCCGATCTGGTGTTGATGACGCGCGCCGGGCCGGAAATCGGTGTAGCATCGACCAAGGCCTTCACCACTCAACTGGTTGCCCTGATGCTGCTGACCATTGTGCTGGGACGGCGCTTCTCCCTCGGCGAAGACACCGAGCGGCAGCTGGTGCAGCAGCTGCTGCGTCTGCCGGGCGAAATAGAGGATGTGCTGCAGCTGGATGAAAAGATCCAGGAGCTGGCAGAACGCTTCGCCGACAAGCAGCATGCCTTGTTCCTGGGGCGCGGCGCCCAGTATCCCGTGGCGATGGAGGGTGCGCTGAAGCTCAAGGAAATCTCCTATATCCACGCCGAGGCCTACCCGGCTGGCGAACTCAAGCACGGGCCGCTGGCGCTTGTGGATGCGGCTATGCCGGTGGTTGCGGTTGCCCCCAACAACGCGTTGCTGGAGAAACTCAAGTCAAATCTGCAGGAAGTGAGTGCGCGCGGCGGCGAAATGCTGGTGTTCGCCGACCAGCAAGCCGGTATGGCCTCGGACGCTACCAGCACCGTGCTGCCGGTGGCGCCCACCGAGGACTGTGTCGCGCCCATCGTATTCACGGTTCCGCTGCAGCTGCTCGCCTACCACGTGGCGGTTCTCAAGGGCACCGATGTCGATCAGCCACGCAATCTGGCCAAATCGGTCACTGTCGAATAGTGTCCCTGCTCTTATTCTGATGGTGCCGGTCGTGCGACAGGCCGAGACCTTATAAATACAGTTTAATTCCTTCCAGTGTCGACACGGAGCCATGGCGGTACCCGGGCCCGCGAAGGAGCAGCTTTCTTCCGGCTGTTGTGGCGCCCCACCTGAGCGGCCGGCAGGCGCCAGTCTCTGACCCCGTTACACGCTTGCAGGTGCATGATAAGTTTGAGACTTTGCCAATCAACACCGAGCCTAGCCGGCGCCCGGGCACGGCAGCCCAGCGTCTTCCGCTGCTACGGCAACGATGACATAACCTTTTGAAAATGCGGAAATATGGAAGGATTGTCACAAAAATGGTATACTTTTCGGCTTTGGACCATATGCAAACCAGCCAAAGGAGCCATCGGTGAGTAAGGATCTGATGTTCTACTGCATTCCCCAGCAGGCCTACATGCGTACGGAAAACTGTACCAACCTGCGTAAGCGGCCGGCCGGGAAGGCGCCCGCGGGGGCCCAGCCGATGTTGCGCGCTTGCGAAAAATGCACCATGTATGCCCTTGTCGACAAAGAGAAAGTTCCCACCGTGAGCCTGGTTGACTATCTGGGTGGCAGCAAACCCAAGATTGCCAACCTGCAGGCGGCGGCCAACAAGAAGATCATTCAAGCGGCCAGCATCGCCAAATAGAACGTCCTCTGCTGACCCGCTGCAGCCAGCTTCATGACACGCTCCGCGCCACCGCTGTCGTGGCCCCTGCGTTACGCCGGTTCTTACCCGGTTCCCGCGCGCGACCTAATGCCGCTATACTGAGCCGGCGTCAGGATCGGGGTGGGCTCAGCGTGTCAATGAATCCCTGGATTTACGACATCATCAAGAACATCGATACTGCCAGCGAGGCCGAGCTGCACGAGGCCGTCGACGAGCTGGAGTATCTCTACGATGCGCTCAATGACATCGACCGCGATATCGCCGAGGGCCTGATCGCGCAGCTGAATCACCAGCTGGAGAGGCTGCGCAACGAGACATGAATCCCTATTACGGCGTCAGGCGGCTCGGCCCCTACCTCGGCGTTATCCAGGTGATCGACGTCGGTGATGCCTGCGCCTATTCAAGCAATGGTCAGACCTGGCGGGTTCGCCAGCAGACGGCTTCCGGGCATTTTCGTTGGGGCGTTACCCAGGTAAGCGACGCAGACGTTGATCAGGTGCGCATCGTCAACGCGGATAAGCTGGTCGAGGCGCTCCAGAACCGCCCGCCGGTGCCCTTTCCCATCCGCGACCGTTACGAGTTGTGGCTCCTCAACAAGAAAACCCGCAGGCCGCTCGCCTTGCTGAGAACCCGTTACAAGGCGCGGGAAATGGAAGAAGTCAGCGACCCGCACTGGCGCCCGTTCCTGATGACCGACACCGAATTCGTGTCGCCGACTCTGCGGCAGCGAGAACAGCGGCAGCCGCAGCGCGGCTGGCCGACACCGCACCGCGACCAGCTGGAACGCCAGGTCAACGTCGCCTCGCGACCGCTGCCCGCGGCGCAATGGTTCGAGCGCAATGCAGACGGCAGCGGCATTGGCCGCCAGGGTTTGCGCATCGAAGCCGATGAAGTGGGACGTACCCTGCTGAGCGGCGACTTCCCGGAGCTGCTGATCAGCACCGAATGGGATGATGAGCTGCAGCGTGGACTGGTGGAGGACTATCACAACTGGTACGCGGCGCTGCTGCTTGCACACCAGAACCTCAGTCGCCAGACCCGGGAGCGCCTCGAGAAGGCGGCCTGCAAACGCCCGCAAAGCCTGCTCGCCTCCTATGCCCTGATTCCCGAGATCATCGACGAAGACGCCGTGGAGGTCGCGCTGGTCAGCGCCAAGCTGATGAATGCATCCTAGCGCGCCGGGCTTTCACCTTGCGCCGGCCGGTCAACGGATGCAGCAATAACACCCCTGAAACCCTATCCTGCTGGTATTGAGGAGCAGCCATGATTCACTCCACCACCCCGACACTGGAGGGAAAAACCATCACCCGCTACTATGGTGTGGTGACCGGTGAGGCGATTCTGGGTGCCAACATTTTCAAGGATTTCTTTGCTGGCATCCGCGACATTGTCGGCGGGCGTTCGGCGGCGTATGAGCAGGAGCTGCAGAAAGCCCGTGAAATCGCCTTCGAGGAAATGTCGCAGAAAGCGGCAGATCTCGGCGCCAATGCTATAGTGGGTATTGACATCGATTATGAGACGGTCGGCAGCCAGGGCGGTATGCTGATGGTCAGTGTCAGCGGCACCGCCGTGGCGATGAAATAGGCGCGAGCTTGCATGGCCCCGGCGCTGGTTGCGGGCAGGCCGCCGCTTTTCCAGGGTCGTATCACGGGATCAGGGTTTATGCATGCGACAGAATACTCGGGCGGTTGTTCCTGCGGTGCGGTGCGTTACCGGGCCAGCGAAACTCCACGGTTTTCGTTTCACTGCCAATGCCGCCAGTGTCAACAGGCCACCGGTACCGGGCACGCCTCTCTGTTTGCGGTTCCGGTCGATGCCGTATCGCTTACCGGCGAGTTGCGCTTCTACGAGCAGACTGCCGATGACGGCAATACCGTCAGCCGCGGGTTTTGTCCGCTGTGCGGCAGTCCGGTCGCGGGGAAGAGCTCCGGTCACCCCGATATTATGCTGTTTGCCGCCGCCAGCCTGGACGATCCGACCCTGTTCAAACCCGAGAAGGTGGTATGGAGTGTCAGCCGCCAGCCATGGGATTACACCGATCCGGATCTGCCCTTGTCCTGAGCTGCGGGCAAGCAACGATCTTAACACCTGGGTATGATGCCCTCCGGGCCAGCAGATCATGAAACGCCGTTTGTCGCTCCTGCCGCTAGTACTGCTATTGCCGCTTGCACCAGCTGCTTCCCCCGGCGAGCAGCCGCCGCCTGATGCCGACGTCGTTTTCCCCCAGCGGCTGAGCGCACGCGAGTTGCTGTACGCCTGTAACTCCAGCAGCATAACCCAGGTCGGCCGCGAGCGGCGGCGTTATTGCGCCGGTTTTATCAGCGGCGTGGAAGAGGCTGCGCGCCTGCTGCAGGCCAGACGCGGGTATGCAGGGAGCGCCAGCATCTGTCTGCCGGTCGACCTGAGCTCGCGACGCCTGGCGGACATTTTCACCCGCTACGCGGGACAGCACGAATCGATGCTGGAAGAACCCGCTGCGAAACTGGCGCTGGATGCCTTGACCAGCGCGTTCCCTGCCAGGATGCCGGCCGCCCGTGAAAGCTGTGTGCCGCTGTCCAGCGCGCGACGAACGCTGCTGGCGCAGTTGCGGCTCCGGCTTCAGGGTGCTGGCGTGGAACGGCTGGCGCAACTCATCCGCGGTTGACCAGCTGTTGTTGTGACTGCTCCTCTCGTGCCAGGCAATGCATCAGCAAACACGCGCATTTTCTGTATCGGCAGGAACTATGTGGAACACGCTGCGGAGCTCGCCAACCCGCTGCCCGCGGCGCCGGTCATTTTCATGAAGCCGCCCTCCTCCCTGGTCAGGGCGGGCGAACCGATTCATTTCCCGCGTCACGGACGGGAGCTTCACCACGAAGTCGAGCTGGTCGTCAGAATCGGCCGCGCTGGCAGGGTTGGCGCCATCGATCAGGCCCTATCCTATGTGGCGGGCATCTCGCTGGGACTGGACCTAACGCTCCGGGACCTGCAGCAGCAGCTCAAGCAGAAGGGCTTGCCGTGGGAGGCGGCCAAGGCATTTGACCAGAGCGCCCCGATCGGCGAGTTCGTCGCCTATGACGCTTCCCTGGATCTCGGCAATATCGATTTTCGCTGCAGCGTCAACGCGGTGCAGAGACAGGCCGGCAACAGCCGCGACATGATATTTCCGGTGGCCCGCTTGCTGGTCGAGCTGAGCCGCATCTGGGTGCTGCAGCCAGGCGACCTGCTGTTCACCGGCACGCCCGCAGGGGTCGGCCCGCTGCATGTGGGCGATCGGGTCGAAATCGCCAGCGACCTGACCGGGACCTTTGCCTGGAGTATTGTCGCGTGACCGCCCTTCCCTGTCCTGGGTCGACTTGAGTTTGTAGCTATGCCCATGTCCGATACCACCCTGTTCTCGGTCATCGAATCGTCCGCACACCCCAATTTCGCGCCCCTGTACCGGCGCTTGAATATCCACGAGGTCAGGCTGAATTCGATACGCAAGGCGCTTGCCCAGCTGAAGAAGCAGGCGCCGGACTTTCTGGTAGCGGAGTTTTTCTACGGTTACGGGAATAACTACGCCGGTGCGAATATTTCCAACCTGGACGTGTTGCTTTCCACCCTGCAGAAATATGCGCCGGGGGCGCGTGTGATTGTCATGGTGGACAAAGCGGAATTTCCCTATGTCGAAGCGCTCAATCGGCTGTTTCCGCTGCACGCCGTGTTTACCTTCCCGGTGCAGGAGGAGCGCATGGAGGCGGCTCTGACCGCGGACATGAGCGGAGCTGGGAGCGTGGATCCGTGACGCGGATATGTTGGTCCCGCGGCGGTGACGGGCCTTGCGCGCAGCCGGGCAACGGGCGGCGTGGGGACCAGAATCCCGCGCGTGCAGGGGATTGCGGGTGATGCAAGCTTTGCCGGCGGAAAGACGGGTGCAGGTCTGGGTCGACGCGGATGCCTGCCCGAAAGTGATCAAGGAGATCCTGTACCGAGCCGCACAACGCTGCGCTGTGCAGCTCACGCTGGTGGCGAATCATCCGCTGACAACGCCGCCTTCGCCACGTATCCGATCGGTGCAGGTGCCAGGCGGATTCGATGTCGCCGATAACCACATCGTCAAACACGCGCAGGCCGGGGACCTGGTCGTTACGGCGGATATTCCGCTCGCCGCGGCCGTGATAGGCAACGGTTGCCTGGCGCTCGACCCGCGCGGTGAACTCTACAGCGAAGACAACATCCGGCAGCGCCTCACGCTGCGCAATTTCATGGAGGAACTGCGCAGCAGTGGCATCGACACCGGCGGGCCTTTGTCCCTGAGTCAAAAGGACCGCCAGGCGTTCGCCAACCAGCTGGACCGTTTTCTGCTCAGCCTGCGTACCTAGCCCGGATTTCTCACCGAGCGGCGCCCGGACACGCGATTACTGCGCCAGCATCCTGGATCCCTGTGAGAAATTCGGGCTGATATGTTTTGACCTGTCAACGGTTGTCTTCAATGTGTTTCCATTTCAAGCACCTTGGCTCAGGACCTATCCAGCAGACTGCGACGGTGGATC
>Ga0209536_100016450_pt1 | contig 10516 bp, 8 predicted proteins | sample DeeMarSeWOR28_12_FD_187461 | JGI IMG/M metagenome (GOLD analysis project Ga0209536, IMG submission 187461) | Marine sediment microbial communities from White Oak River estuary, North Carolina - WOR-2-8_12 (SPAdes) (version 2) | ecosystem: Environmental > Aquatic > Marine > Intertidal zone >...
ATCCCGCCGGCCGTCTTGGTCTCTGCCTCCAGACGCTGAACGAGCACCTTATCTGCCAATGGTCGAATCTTCATTTTGTCCTTACTCCTTTCAAAAAACGTTTCTGACTTTTTGCCTGTCTTTATTTTTTTTATCAAAAAACGACACGGTTATTATGAAAAAATGTTGCTGTTATATTTTTTTATAAAAAGCCTGTTCAATTGTTCCTGCAGAATGTTCATATCAACCGGCTTTTCAATCACGCTGAACACGTCGAGCCGCAGTGCATTGCTCAGTATGGCCTCCCCCACCACACTTGTCAGGAGGATACACGGCAGCAGCGGGTAATCAATCCGAATAATCTTTATCGTTGCAAGCCCCTTCGATTTTTCCGAGTCCAGGTCTACAATTGTTGTATGAATGCGTCTTTGTTCGATTATACTGACAAACTCATCCGTATTCTCAGCCACCAGTAGATTAACGCCTCTGGGCTCAAATAGGTTACGCTGCACCTGAGGCCAAGACCAGTTGGCGCCGCTGGCTAAGACATTTACTTCATCAAGTTTTGAAAAATTCGCAACCATATTTCTTTATAAACTTCATTTATACGCAAATATCGTGCCAAATGGCCTGCTGGCGGCCTTTGCTTGCTTAAGTGATTATTATAAAGGAAGTTATGTCATAAGGGCCAACTTCGTTTTATCTGCCAAAATTCCACCACACCCCCTTTCTCCTGCCAACTCGGCAGGATTTTATCGCTCCCGGAACCATAACCTCCAGGATTTTTAGCGTCTAAGGTTGCTTCTTTTCAATATCCCCCCGCAAGGCCCCTTAAATCAAAAGATATAAAGTCCAATCCGCAAAAATCCGTGCAATCAGCTAAAAAGGTGGCTAAAATCATGGCCGTGAAATCTGAAATCGAACAATCAAAGTTGATGCAGCTTTTTTATGCCTCCAGGCCGAAGTTCCTGGTCGCCAGCGTGGCCCCTGTCTTGGTCGGCTCTTGTCTGGGTTACGCCACGGTTGGCTCTTTCAACTGGCCGCTGTTTATACTGGCAATGTTGGCAATAACGGCAATCCATTCAAGCGCGAATCTATCCAATGATTACTTCGACCACATCTCAGGAAATGACTGGGCCAACGATAATCCCACCCCTTTTTCAGGAGGAAGCCGTTTCATCCAAAAAGGAATTCTTTCTCCAAAGGCAATATTGCTCGCCGCCCTTGTTACTCTAACTTTCGGTGCGGCGATTGGTGTGGTTATTATCCTTCTGACACAGAGCATCTTTATTTTTATTCTCGGCCTTCTGGGAATGTTCGGCGGCTTTTTCTACACTGCACCGCCTCTTAAACTCGGCTACCGTTACATCGGTGAAATCATCATTGCCCTCTTGTTCGGCCTCTTACCCGTATACGCCTCATACTATCTGCAGACAAAAATGATTGATGCCGTTCCCCTCCTGCCAGGCTGTGTGGTCGGAATACTGATATTCCTCGTGATTTTCATAAATGAGTTCCCGGATTTGAAAGCCGACGCCGCCGTGGACAAGAGAACACTCGTAGTTCGTTTCGGAATTCCGGCTTCCGCATGGATTTACCGCTCGGCTCTTATTGCCAGCTTTCTCATTGCGGCCGCCGCCATGATGATTTACTCTTCGATGTTCTTTGCGGGTTTATTGTATTTGATTACGTTGCCGCTTGCTGTCTTGGCGATAAAGTATGCGAACAAAAAAGATTTGGCTACGCCCGGCCAATATCGCGCTAACCAAATCACGGTCCTCTTTCACGCCGTCGGCTCCCTGGCACTCACACTCGGCTTTATCATCACCGCCCTGTGCAACCCTCCAATTTAAATACATTTACAAAAGTCATAACAAATCCATGTCTCACTTATATGAAGTCATACCAATTGTGCTTAGTTAATGCGCTATTCCATGTCATTGCGAGGCCATCGAAGATGGCCGTGGCAATCTCAAATATTCGACGAGTGGCAGCCTCAAGCGAAGCTTGGGGATGGCTTCCTGCCAGTTATGCAGAGCGCAATTATTAAATACAATTGATATCAAAGGGATTTCGTCCTTGTTTTCAACGCTAAAATTTGGTATATTTGTCCTGTGACATGAACAGGAGGATGAAAATTAAAAAGCTGACTTTAACATTTGCCCTTTTCCTTGTAATTGCTGCCATAACAACTCGCAGCGTGTTCGCAGGTGGCGAGCCTCTTACCTCCGACAGTGTGGTCTTCCAGGCCTTCTACTGGAACGTCCCCGAAGGAGGCAACTGGTACAATACGATTGCAAGTAAGGCCAACGAATTAAAATCAGCGGGCTTTACCCATTTCTGGTTCCCGCCGCCAACAAAAGGTGCAAGTGGTGGTTACTCAATGGGCTATGACCTCTATGACCATTATGACCTAGGAAACTACGACCAAAAGGGAACAGTTGAAACCCGTTTTGGCAGCCTCGCAGAATTGAAAGCCGCCGCGGCCGCCTGTGAAAATGTACTTCTCGACCTGGTAGCAAACCACATGGCTGGCGCCGAAGAACAGTGTCAGGACCCGGCTGATGGAAATTGGTACTGGCAGAGCTTTCAATATGTCCACGACAATTTCTGGAAGAGCTGCATGGACTTTCATCCCGGCTATCCCGATGATTGTGACCTATGCAATGGCAACGATTACGTTATGGGCGAAGATATATGTCACAACTGTTCATATATGTACAACGGACTGAGAGATTGGGCGAGCTGGCTTAAAACTGAAGTTGGAAATGTATCGGGCTTCAGGCTTGATGCCGTCAAGCACTTCAGTTGGAACATGTCCAGAGAATTCGGCAACATTGGCAGTTGCATAGGAGAATACTGGGACAGCAAAGAAAATATCCTCAACTGGATGGCCTACACCGGCAATTATGCCTTCGACTTTCCGCTATATTACGCGATGATGGGCGACGCTGCTGCTCTCGAAGGAGCTGGTCTTTGTTCGGACCGAGGCGTCAGTTTCGTTGCAAACCATGACACCGACTGGATTGGTCAAAAATCCAGAGCCTACGGCTTCATCCTCTATATTACTCCTATCCCCTGTGTATTCTGGAACGATTGGTTTAATCCTTCACTACAGCCTGATATCCGCCGGGCCCTGGATGCAAGACGTTCGTACGATTTTAGCGGCACAAAGACAGTCTACAAAACGACGGATTTCATTATTTTCAGGAACAATGGCCCGGTCTTCGGCTGTTTCAATAGTGCAGGAACTACCCGTAGCGCTACGATAACAGCCGCTCCCAGCCAAACCTACACCGCGATCGCATGGGGCCCCGGCAGCAAGCCGGCCGATGTCACATCAGACGCCGATGGCAGCCTGACCCTGACCGCTCCAGCTGGGGGATACTGTTATTGGCACGGTGGCGGCTATGCTGCTAAATATGATGCGATTTACGTCCCCGGCGATAACGAGCAGGTCTTTGGAACTTGGTGGTATTTCAGCCAGGCAAATAGAATGACCTCCGTCGCCGACTATACCTGGCGGTGGGAAACTTACATCTCCCAGCCGACGTCTGTTGAATACAAGTTTGCGATGAATGGCTCATGGACGATAAACCGCGGCTTGGGGAATACCTCCGGCCCGGACTTATGCCAGTACAATTCCAATCTCACGCAGGGCGGCGCTAATGTCCCCGCAAACCTGCCCAAAGGAATCTGCGTATGGGAATATTACGAAAATATAGGAATCTCCAGATTATATACCGTTGATTTTAACGCCGACGGCGATATAAACCTTGCCGACATTTCATTCTTTGCCAAACACTGGGGCAGCCGAAATTGCGGCCAATCAAACTGCTGCGACGGAACCGACCTTAATAACGATGGCTCCGTGGACTCATTCGATTTGGCACGACTCCTCGAATACTGGCTCCGCCCCATTACCCCCTGACATACTTGACCATCCTCACCAAATCACCAACACACGCCTACGACAATCCCAACATCTTCAATGCTTTTTTTACAAGCGATAGTGATAGTTCAGGTTGTGGCAATCCATACTTGCTTGCCGGTATAAGGGAGGATATGATAAAGGTGTTTGTTGAGTGATTTCTGACTCTGATGACAACAACCAAGAGTAAGAAAGCAAAAAGGGAGAAGTGGCAAATGGTCAACACCAGAAGGTTTGTAGGCATAATAATTGGCGTATTTGCAACACTGCTCGTCTCTATGTTTATTTGGATCATATATGTGATTCGGATGGATATTCACGGTGCGAGCGAGAGAGGGGAATTAGAGAAGGTAAAAGACATATTGGAAAAGAGAGGTGAACTGGTAAACTCCAGGGACGAATTGGGTAGGTCACCTATAATTTTTGCAGTTGCGACAGACAAAAAGGCAGTGGTAGCATACTTGCTTTCAAAAGGGGCTGATCTAGAGGGAAAAGACAATCTAGGACAAACTCCCCTTCACTGGGCAGCTATGTATGGTCATAAGCAGATTATCGAGATGCTTATTTCCGCTGGAGCCGATGTAAATGCAGAAGACTATAATGGTGAGACTCCCTTGTATGAAGCTCTCTATTGGGATAAAGAAATCCTCGAGCTTTTCGTTTCTAACGGTGCAGAAATACATGATTATCTCCTGTATGTAGCAGCTCAGAACGGTTACAAGAATGCGGTTGAATATTTTATTATGAAGGGAACAGGAGTAAATACCAGAGATGAGGATGGTCGGACTCCTTATACATGGAGCCGCACTTTGTGGACATCAGGATTTAGTAAGACTTCTGATTGATAATGGAGCAGAGGTTGATGCTAAAGACGTCAATGGAATAACCCCTCTGCACGTAGCAGCTTTCTTGAGCCAAAAGGAAGTTATGGATCTACTAATAGAAAATGGAGGGGATATCAATGCCAAAGATTCTAACGGCAGGACACCACTTGATTATAAGGCTCTGGGGCAAATACAAATTGAATCAGAGAGAATTGGCTTGAAGCGGCGATTGCTCGAAGTATTTTATTGAGACGAATGTGTTGATGAACTTTATGTCGAGCCGGGTAGAGTGTGCAAAATTTATTTTGCGCGCACGGAATCATTCAATAAACCAAAACCCACAATTCTCCTTAGCTGCATTTCTACCTGCGGTTCGCATTGTCTTTACTCACTCCGGCACTGTCGTGCCTCCGTGATACCGTCCGATGCGAATCGCGGCCTGCCCCTACCAGCCTTTTTTGGGGGGCCTCCGGTAGAAATGCTTGGTTTACCTCCTGACTTTATCCTGAGCGAAGCCGAAGGAAGCGACGCGCGACAAATTTGCCCTCGGCGGTTAAAAATAAAAAAATCTCCGCCTCAAACCCCTCTTACAAAAACCACGAACTTCAAAGAGTCCATAAGTATATACGCATATACTTATATGTATTGTTGCAATTGTCATACTGAAAACAAAAACTTATCATGAGCAAATTTATATTGTCTGCCTTGCCCACCATGCCTGCTCTGATCGCAGTTGAAGGGATTGAAATCGAAGTGGGCAAATGGATCCGAGGTTAAATAACGCACTTTTTGGATCATTTTTTGCTTGCCCAAATCCCTGTAAGTTGTAGACAGGAATCCGGTTCTTTCTTTGCCTAAAAAAACACCTTTTTGCCAGTTTCATATAATGCCGGCCGTCCCGGCCTGAACCGGCTAAATACTATATACAAAATACTAACGACTAATTTATTTCTACCTGCGGTTCGCATTGTCCTTACTCACTCCGGCCCTCCCGTGCCTCCGTGAAACTGTATGATGCGAATCGCGGCCTGCGGTAGAAATGCTTGGTTTCCCCCCTGAGTTTATCCTGAGCGAAGCCGAAGGAAGCGACGTGCGACAAATTTGCCCTCGGCGGTTAAAAATAAAAAAATCTCCCCCTCAAATCCCTCTTACAAAAACCACGATCTTCAAAGAGTCCATAAGTATATACGCATATACTTATATAGCATTGTTGCAATTGTCAAACTGAAAACAAAAAACTTATCATGAGCAAATTTATATTGTCTGCCTTGCCCACCATGCCTGCTCTGATCGTAGTCGAAGGGGGAAGAATCTCGTTTTGAACCTTTGGATTTTGGTTATTTGAATTTGCCTGTCATCGAATGTCTTGATCGGGGATCTAATTTCGTGCTTAGGATTTCGGATTTCACGATTGTTTCCGCCTTTCTACCTGCGGTTCGCATTGTCCTTATTCACTCCGGCCCTTACGGGCCTCCGTGATACTGTACGATGCGAATCGCGGCCTTCGGTAGAAATGCTCCGTTTCTCTCAACGCTGCACGCAATACTCAATACGCACGACGATTTTGCACTTTTTTGGCCATTTTATGACTACTTTTACGCATTTTGCTCCTGAAAAAACACCTTTTTTGACGCCTACACACACGAGGCCGACCCAAGGGCCTCAACAGTTTTACATTTTGAGTTTTGGTTTTACACTTTTCACTTTCAACTTTTAACTGTTTCAGGCCACTCACATCAGGGAGCATGATAAAATTTATTTAAAAAATGTTGGAAATATATTGAACAATATGATTATGTTTGGTATAATTACAATAGCCATAGAAATGGCAGGTATTTAGCGGAGATCCGCACGTCTTAGTATCAGCAGATACACGTAAAAACCAATATTTGTCAAAAAAACAAGTTTTGAAATATTTTGGTATATAAATGACAAATAAAGCGCCTTTTTGTACATCTTTACGACTAATAAGAACCCTTCTTGGCCAGCTTCTGAATAAGGCCATTTTGATGGCCTTGTGGATGAAGGCAATAATCTGCGAAAAAGCTGGCTTTAAAAGCAGGTTTTGCCAAGTACACCAAGCTGGCAAAATCGGTGTGAATCAGCGTAATCCGCGATTAATAAAAGACTTACGACTACGAAAGTTTACGTACGAAAAAATAAAACTTTTTTTGCAAAACGAACCCAATTTCCAAAAAGTCAAGTCAAACGTAACAACTTTTATTACAATGAATTACGACCAAATGGACACTTGGTCAATTAGGAAAAACGAACCCAAAACGAACCCAAACGAACCCAATTTATCCTGTCGTAGCCTCCGGCGAAGCAGGAACAAACCCAATTTAAAGGCAACAAAATGATAAGTGTTATCGTAAACATCAACGATTTTACTCCACGAAAAGAGCGCCGAAATTCTCGGTATAACCCGCTAAAACCTGATTGCTTTTATCATCTTTGCCGCTTAAAATTACTAATGATGGATCGCCGAATAATAATAAACGCCGATGACTTTGGCCTCTGTGACGGTGTAAACGAGGCCGTTGCTCAGGCCCATATCGATGGCATACTCACCAGCGCAACGATTATGGTAAATATGCCGGCCGCCGAAAAGGCCGTCAAAATAGCGAAAAAGCTGCCCTCTCTCGGCGTCGGAGTCCACCTTAACCTAACCGAAGGCCGGCCGGTATCGAAAGATCCCGTTATTGACTGTTTACTCGATTCCGATGGAAAATTTACTCACTCGCCCTTCAGGCTCTCGGTTCTGTCTTTGGCGGGCCATAAGATTAGAAAGGCCATCCGCACCGAATTAGCTGCCCAGATCCAATGGATCATCGACCACGGCTTAAAACCCACCCACTTGGATTCACATAATCATGTACACTCGTTCCCAGCTTTGTTCTCAATTGTCTGCCAATCTGCAAGAAGTTTCCAAATCCCCGCTATACGCTGGACTTTCGAGCCGAAAGAGCTTTCACGAATACCCTGGCCGATGACAAATGAGGATGGCAGAATAAGGGCCCAAAAGTTAAGGTTTATGGCCAGAATTAACAGGATGCAAAACAAGGATTTCCTGAAAAATAATGCCCTTCTTGGTATTGCGCACATGAGTAAAGTTGACGTGAATTTCTTTAAGGCCATTACTTTATATAATTCGGCGCCGACAGTGGAAGTGATGACTCATCCGGGATTAGCTGATGGACCGGAAGCGGACATTACAAAGTTGCAGCACCAGCGGAAGGTCGAACTGGATGCCCTTTGTAATGAGAAAACCAGACAATATTTCAAAGACGCTAATATTGAATTAGTGCATTACGGCCAACTTTAGATTTTTTCCTTTTATGGAACCGTAAAATTCTGCTGTCGCTTTATTTTATCAGCTTGATTATTTCATCGAAGTCGTTTGGTGCCTCTATGGGCGGATTACTGAATATGCCCTGTTTTTCCTTGTGATAATTGACCGTTACATTAGGATCCTTTAATGGATGTCCGGTCAGGACGCAGGCGATTCTCTCATCTGCACCGATGATGCCTTCGGCCCGGAGTTGTTTTAGTCCTGCAATAGTTGCCGCCGAGGCCGGCTCGCAGCCCAGTCCGTGCCTGCCGATGATCGCTTTTGCATCGAGAATTTCTTCATCTGTTACCGCCCGCACGACGCCGTTGCAAATATCAATCGAACGCAGGCATTTTTTCAGATTGACAGGGCGTGAAATTTCTATCGCCGAGGCGCAGGTATGTGGTGAGAAGTTGCGGGCAGTCAAATCAGCGTAGTAATTGTCAATAATTTCCTGGTCGACTTTGCCGCTGTTCCAGGTCAGTTTTTTGTTATTGATCAGGTCGGTTAGGGTATCGGCGCCGGTTGCGTTAATAATTGCCATTCTTGGTATTCGCTTAATCAGGCCGAGCTGTTTCAATTCGTAAAAGGCCTTGCCGAAGGCACTGGAATTGCCGAGATTTCCGCCGGGTACGATGATCCAGTCGGGGACTTCCCAGTTTAGGCCTTCTATGATTCGATACATGATTGTTTTTTGGCCTTCGAGTCGGAACGGATTTAACGAGTTAAGCAGATACAGGCCGAGCTTCGTGCAGACATCCTGGACCTGGCGCATACAATCATCGAAGTCGCCGAGTATTTGAATAGTTTGAGCGCCGTAATCCATAGCCTGGCTGAGTTTTCCGAATGCGATTCTGCCGGAGCCGATAAATACCGTGCATTTCAGGCCGCAATGGTGTGCATACAAGGCCACCGATGCTGAGGTATTGCCGGTCGAAGCGCATGCGCACGAGGTTGCACTGACCATTTTTGCGTGGCTAAATGCCGCGACCATTCCATTATCTTTGAATGAGCCGGAGGGATTCAGCCCTTCGTATTGAAGGTATAAACGCCCCGGCTTTACGTCGGTGAATTCTGCGACGGCGTCATTTTGCTGTAGAATCGTCTGGCCTTCGCCAATTGTTACCTTGTATTGGTCGTCACAGAAGTTGAGCAGTTCTCTGAAACGCCATATGCCGGAGAAATCCAGGGGATTTCTTCTGTCGGCCCAGCGTTTGGCGTAGTGGTTCAATTTATTGGGAACTTCGATTTTGTCCCAGTTGTACTGAGCATCCAGCAGCTCGCCACATTCAGGACACTTAAAGAGGGCTTGGCCGCAGTCGAATTCGGCCCCGCAATCGGGATTTATACACTTCTGAAAGGTGCTATTATTGATATCCATACACACAATTCCTTATCAAATTCAGAGAAGTTAGAGGCAATTGTAAACAATAAAGAGTACCAATGGTATAAAAATTGGGTTTGTTCCTGCTTCGCCAGAGGCTACGCCAGGATAAATTGGGTTTGAATTGGGTTCGTTTTGGCTTTGTATTGGCTTTGAATTGGGTTCGTAATGGCGTTTTTTCGACTAAAATTGGGTTCGTTTTGGCTTTGTTTGGGTTTGTTTGGCTTTGTTTTGTCCTAATTGACCAAGTGTCCAATTGCTCATAATCCGTTGTTAATACTTTATTTACGTTCAACTTGACTTTTCTTAATTTGGCTTTGTTTTGCAAAAAAAGATGAATTTGTAGTGCGCTCATGACATTTGTAAAGATATCTCTACAGTTGTAGAGTTCCTTACAAGTACGTAAGTATCTGCGGATAATGACGTTAGGGATCAGGGGACAGTTGGCAGAAGACAGAAGGCAGAGGACAGATGACAGACGAAATTCCACAGATCCAGGGCCCAAGATGTAAGGTACAAGTGCATAAGAGTGCACAAACATAGGCGAAAAACGGTTATTTTTTGTCATTTATAGTTCAAAATGTGCAAAAACTTTGCATTTATTTAACAAAATTCGGCTTTTCATGTATCTGCTGATACTATGACGTGCGGGGCTCCGCTATCTGCCACATCCCCCCAATTAGGTAGGGGCAAGCTACTGGCGATTGTAATTATACCAAACTCGGCCGGGATGTTCAATGAAAATCGAAAAATTTAAGAAATTTTTCTGAAATTAGTAAATGAGCGTATTGGTAAATGGGGGAAAGTAATGCAGCATTTCTACCGTAGGCCGCGGGCGGGGGGTGAGGGATGAGGGGCGAGGAACGAGGGGTGAGGGACGAGGGGTGAGGGGCGAGGAAAGGAAAAGGGATAAGTGATAAGGAATAAGGGATAAGCGAAAAGGGAAAAAACGGAGTATTTCTACCGGATGTGTCAACTGATACATGGGTAACATTCTATGCCGACGACATGGGTAACACTTTTAGGGGTTTAGGTTCATTCATCTCCGCAGCTGGCTGCGGAGATGA
>Ga0209536_100016451_pt1 | contig 10516 bp, 9 predicted proteins | sample DeeMarSeWOR28_12_FD_187461 | JGI IMG/M metagenome (GOLD analysis project Ga0209536, IMG submission 187461) | Marine sediment microbial communities from White Oak River estuary, North Carolina - WOR-2-8_12 (SPAdes) (version 2) | ecosystem: Environmental > Aquatic > Marine > Intertidal zone >...
CCACCGTCTCTCGGCGGGTTCGGTGAGCCCGAAATAAAGGCCGTAGGCGATGAAAACGGCCACGAGGGCGCCTCTGGAATGAACCAGGGCAAAGGCCAGGTAAGTCCCGGCGTAGAAAGCCCAGCCCGCGACGATCATAGCCCGGCTGCCTATTCTGTCGGCCAGGCGCCCCCCCTGGTACGTGGCGCCCATCTTGACAAGGTGGTGCACAGACCACAGAACAGCGATTAAGGTCGCCCCTACCCCGGCTTCGGCAAGACGCAGGAGCAGGAAAGCATCCGTCGAGTTCCCGAGAGTGAAGACCAGCACGGCCAGCAGCAGGCGCCTGTAGTCAGGTCCTAAGAGCCGCCATAGGCCTCTGAAGGCCGGGGGAGTCGGGGCGGTGGCAGGGGCAGGCTGCTCTCGGACACCTTTCACGAGGACCGCCATCACAACGGCCGAAGGAACGGCGGCAAGGAGGAAAATATGGCGCAGGGAGACTCCGGCCAGGGCCATCAGCCCGGCAGCGGCCAGGGGCCCCGTCACCGCTCCGGCATGATCCATGGCGCGGTGAAAGCCATAGGCCCGTCCGCGGTCGGCCGGGTCTGTCAAATCTGCGATGAGGGCATCCCTTGGGGAAGTGCGAACCCCTTTTCCCACGCGGTCTGAAAACCGCATGGCAAGGACGAAGGGCCACGCCGCCGCCAATCCGATCAGGGGGCGAGCGGCCCCCGAAAGGCCATATCCGGCCAGGACCAGAGGCTTGCGCCGGCGGACACGATCTGACAAAAGTCCCGAAAAAACCTTGAGAAGGGACGCTGTGGACTCGGCTATCCCTTCGATGACCCCGAGGGAAAAGGCTCCGGCGCCGAGGACGGTGACTAGGAACGTGGGAAGCAGCGGGTATATCATCTCGCTGGACAGGTCGGTTAAGAAGCTGGCAACCCCGAGGGCGATGACGGTGCGGGGCAGTCCCGCTGCGATGCTTTTCCGAGGCATAACGAATTATATCCGGCCCTGTTGCATGGATAAAGAAGAACGTACCCGGCACTTCTGTTCCAGGACGGGTACTGAAGCCTGGTCAAAATTATACCGAAAGATTAATCATCCTTTATCTCAAGACAGGCCGTTATAGGCAGAAATTTATGCATTATCTCCAACCCGGTGAGGTGCGCCGGTGTAAGGCATTGACAACGTGCCTGAATTATGTGATTGTATACAATCGACAATCGGCAAGATGGGCCTGGGAGCGTTTATGGGAAAAGAACTATCCTATAAAAAAGTCAGAAAGCACAAAACCCTGGTTGAAAGCATCGTGGAAGACCTTCAGGACAAGATCCTCAAGGAGCAGCTCAAGCCTGGACGGAAGATGGTCGAATCCGAGTTGTGCGAGAAGATGGGTATCAGCCGCTCTCCTCTCCGGGAAGCTTTCAGAGTCCTGGAAAGTCAGGGGTTCCTGGCCCACGAACCGCGCAGGGGTATGCACGTTTCCAGTGTGTCTCTCGAGGAGCTTGAGAACATCTACGTGATCCGTGCCAACCTGGAAAGCCTCGCAACCTACCTGGCGGTAAAAAACGGTGACCCAAAGGTTCTGGAGGAGCTGCGGGGGCTTCACCAGGAGATGGTCAGGGTGGCCAGGGAGGACGATACTGGGGCGTATCACAGCCTGAACCTGCGGTTCCACCAGGTCTTGACCAAGGCCTCCCGCAACAGGAGGCTGACCGAACTTATTGAAACCTTTGTAAAGCAGACCAACCGTTATCGAGTCGTTGTATTTTCCACCCCCGGCAAACTACAGGCCTCCATCCAGAACCATGTGGATATCATCCGGTCTTTTGAAAAGGGTGACGCGGAGGAGGCCGAGCAGATGAGAAAGGCAGCTATTTTAAACAACATCGAAGTGCTGAGAGAGCATTTTGCCCAGGAGGAAACCTCGAAACCATGAGAATCGACCCGGAAAAATGTTCTTCATGCGCCCGGTGTCCCGATTACTGCCCCGTGACATGCATCCATGAGGGAAACGGATCCTTTGTCATCGATGAGGCCGAATGTGTGGAGTGCGGTGTCTGCCTGAGGGATGCCGGATGCCCCACCGATGCGATTTATATGCCCGAGGAGTCAGGCCGCTACCCGCGATCCATAAGAGCCGCCTTCAGCGACCCGGGTGTGCAGTACCCGGAGGAGCTGTTCCCGGACCTGAAGCAGGGCGGCCGCGGAACGGAAGAGATGAAGACCAACGACGTCACCGGGAACTTTCCCCGCGGTGAGTTCGGGATGACTTTAGAGTTCGGGCGTCCCGGGGTGGGCACCAGGCTGAGGGAGGTGGAGAAGGTCACCTCACTTCTGACCTCCATGGGTGTACGCTTCGAAGATTCCAACGCCCTTTATTTCCTTTTCGAGGACCCGGAAAGGGGAACGCTGAAACCTGAGATTGCCGATGAAAAGGTCCTTTCCATAATCGTGGAGTTCGCCCTTCCAGAGGCTCAGCTTGAAAGTGTCGTGAACGCTCTGGCTCAGGTACTGAAAACCGTGGATACGGTCGTTTCCTGGGGGTTGGTGACCAGATTCGAAAAGGATGGATCCCTTCCCGTAAAAGGCCGTCTGGAAAAGCTGGGTCTGACAGTAAGACCCAACGCGAAGATCAACATGGGGATGGGACGCCCCCTCATAGAGGACTGAGGTCAGATCATGTCGCACTCGGCGCACCGCTGTGGAACCGTAAGCAACCTCCAGAACGACTACACGATGTACGCGCGCACCTCACGTTATGTAAACCGTGAAGGATGCGGTCCCAAACTTCGTAAGATCCTTGAGATCTTCTTGTCCGAAAACCCTGTCAATTTCGGATCCAGCCACTCAGGGAAAAGCTTCGCCGCGGGCCTTGACCCCGAGGAATACGCCCGTTCCCTCGATAAGGCTTATGCGGTGGCGTGCTGTTTTTCAAAGCCGTCCTCCGTACTAAATGTCCTGAAAAGATTAAAGGAAGCGGACACCGGGATCTCCATCGTCGTGAGTGGTCTCATCGAAGAGGTCCAAAATATGGCCGACGAGATCGGACTCACTCCTCACACCGCCCTCCTTTCCCTGGGGGTGCACGGAAGGAAGGAACTCCTGCCCGAGGAAAGCGTTTTGGAGATAACCACCATGTGCGGTCACGGACTGGTGGCGACGCACCTGGTCGAGGAGGTGGCCCAAAAAGTCAGGAAGGGCAGGTTAACAGCCGAGGAAGGTGCCATGGCCCTTGCCCAGCCCTGTCCCTGCGGGATATTCAACCTGGACCGATGCCGGGAACTGCTGGCAGAGCAGCTTGAGAGGATTTCAAAAGAGGGGGAGGAATAAACCTTAAGGAGGTGAGAAGGGTTCAGGAGATTTGATCCGGGGGGTAACTCCATTGTGGGGACCTCCATTGACTAAAGGAGAGGGAGACATGTCTAGGAAGAATCTTTTGATTGTGTTCGTGGTTGTGGCTTTCGCGGCAACCCTTGCGGTACCCGCGTTTGCCGAATACCCCCTGAAAACGGTCAAGCTGATCACCCATTCCAGTCCGGGCGGAGGGACAGACCGGTTCCTCAGGCAGGCTGTGGGCTACCTTGGGCCGATCATGGGGGTGGATTTTGTGGTTGAGAACGTCAGGGGAGGGAGCGGGGCCAAGGCCATGGCAGCACTGGCCCCGACGTCGCCTGACGGGGGAACCTTCTACGGGTCTACCCCTACGTACATCAATACGTCTTTGCTCAGCAAGCCCGAGTACACGTACAAGGACCTGGAACCGGTGGTGTGCGTATTCCTTGATCCCATGGTGGCCTACACGGCAGCGGACAGCAAGTTCAAGACCCTCAAGGAGGCCGTGGACTTTGCAAAGAACAACCCGGGCAAGGGGACCTGGGGCACAGGCACCCCTACCGAACTGGGCCAGGAGATCATCCAGCGCCTCAAGCGGGTCGCGGGTGTGAATGATGTTAACGTGGTCTCCTTCGAGGGCGGGGGCGATCTTATGCTCAACGTTCTTTCGGGAAGACTGGATTTCGGCATGGGGGAGCCGGGTGAGATCCTGTCCCAGCTGCAGGAGGGCAAACTCCGGATCCTGGCCACCTTCACGGACGAGGAGGTCAAGGGGCTGGGAGCCCCCACGGCCAAGAGCCAGGGGTACGATGTCGTCCTGACGAAGTTCCGGGGCATCGTAGGGCCGAAAGGCCTTCCGGCCAATGTCGTCAAGGCGTGGGAGGACGCCATTCCGAAACTCCTCGCCCTGCCGGAATACAGAAAGATCTACGAAGGCGACTATCTCATCCCCAACTTCATGCCCCAGAAGGACTTCAAGCCCTACGTCGAAAAGCGGGCCGCTGATATCCAGGCCTATTTCAAGGAGATCGGCATCATAAAGTAGAAAAACTTCCTGCCTTCGGACCGGCCTGATGCGGCGCGGTCCGAAGGCAGAATTTGCCGATGGATCATTAAAGGTCATGACGTGAAGAAATTACTGGACAAGGACCAGGCAGCAGGGGTGTTTCTCATCGCCCTGGGGGTGATGTATTACAGGTTGGCATCCGACCTGCCGAGGAGCCTCATCAGCGACAGGGTGGGGGCGGAGGGTTTCCCAAAGCTTCTGGCCTCAGCCCTCATTCTCTTTTCAGCCGTCCTCATCGTACAGAGTATTGTCCGAAAGCTGGCGCAGGCAGCGCACGAACGGGAAGAAATTTCCAATAGAAACTGGCGGACCTTCGCCCACGCGGGAGGGATGCTCGGCCTGGGATTCGGTTATCTCCTCATCGTCTCACGGGTGGGTTACCTGCTGAGCATCGCTCTTCTCCTGGCGGCGGCCCTTCGCTATCAAAAGGAGCCCCTGTCCACCAGGGTGCTCCTGACGGCTCTATTGGGCGGTGTGTTTTTCTGGGCCTTTTTCGTTTATGCCTTAAGGACGCCCATGCCGGCGGGCCTGTGGTCAGCCCTGCCAGGTGGAAGGTAGCCGCTTATGGAAGGCCTCTCCTTAGCCTGGGCGGTGCTCACAACGACCCCCGCTGTGCTGGCGGCCGCCTTCGGGGTTGCCTGGGGCATCGTCGGAGGCGCCCTTCCCGGCATCTCGCCCTCCATCAGCATGGCCCTCATCCTGCCTTTCACTTACGGCATGAATCCGGTGGTGGCCATCATCCTCCTGGCATCGGTCTACGTGGGGGCGGAATACGGAGGCTCCATCCCGGCGATCCTCATAAGCACACCCGGCACCAACGCCGCCACGGTGACTGTCCTGGACGGATATCAGATGCGCCTCCAGGGACGCGGTGGGGAGGCCCTTGGCATATCCCTCGTCACCGGGTGGGTCGGGGGGATGGCTGGCATCGTCATCCTGATCTTCATGAGCGGATGGCTGGCCGATGTGGCCCTCCTGTTCAGCCCTGCCGCGTATTTCGGCATCGGTGTGCTGGGCCTCAGCGTCATCGCAAGCCTGTCCGATTCAACTCTCATAAAGGGATTTATACCGGGCATCCTCGGAATGATGGTGGCCACCATCGGTGCGGATCCCCTGTCAGGGGTCAACCGCTTTACCTTTGACAGGCCCGAGCTCATCACCGGCATCAGCCCTATCGTTGTCATGATCGGACTCTTCGCCATGAGCGAACTGCTTGTCCAGGTCGGCCTTCCGCCGTGGCCCAAGGGGGAAGCGAACGTGCGCATTGAACTCCCGGGTCTGAAGATGCTCCTGGGACGCCTGGGCATCCCCCAGCTTATCGGGATCATCGTCGGGACGTTCGAGGGGATCGTCCCTGGGGCCGGGGGGACCGTGGCTTCCTTCATTTCCTACAATGAGGCCCGCCGCTGGTCGAGGCACAAGGAGGAATTCGGAAAGGGGTCTCCAGAGGGGGTGGCCGCACCGGAGTGCGCCAACAACGTCGTCACCGCTACAACTCTGATCCCTGTCCTCGCCTTCGGCATACCCGGGTCCAATTCCGCCGCCATTCTCCTGGGTGGCCTTCTGCTTCACGGCCTGGCTCCGGGTCCACAGCTCTTCGAGCGTACACCCGAGGTCGTTTACGGTCTCTTCGCCGGTCTGGTCCTGGCGAACATGTTCATGCTGATCCTGGGATATTTCACCATCCGACAGTGCGTCTGGCTGGTGAACAGGCCCAAGCCGTATGTGCTTGCCGTCATCTTCGCCCTCGTCCTTTCCGGGTCCTACACCCTCAACCAGAGCCTCTTCGACCCTGCCCTCCTCCTCCTTTTCGGCCTGGTGGGATATCTCATGCGGTATTTCGGGTTCAGCATGCTCGCCATGGTCCTCGGGGTCGTCCTCGGCTTCATGGTGGAGACGAACTTCCGCCGGGCCCTGGTAATGTCCGGGGGGGATTACAGCACATTCTGGACGGATCCCATCGGAGCGTCCCTCATTGGCCTTTCTTTCCTTTTCATTGTGAGTTCCCTGGCAGGAACGCTGTACAGACAGCTGAAAAACAGAAAAACCGACTGAGGGTCAGGGACCTGGTCCCGTACCCGGCAGCCCAGATGCAAGGGGCCTGATCCCTGGATATATCCCTTTCCACACTACTGATCCTCATGGCCAGCACTCTTGCAGGTTCCGCTGTATCGGGGATGACGGGGCTTGCAGGTGGAACGTTCATTCTGGCGGTCGTGGCTTCAGTCGTGCCGACACAGTACATCATCCCCCTGCACGCTGCCGTGGCCTTCATGAGCAACGGGGTCCGCATTACAGTCTTTTACAGGCACGTGAAATGGAAGGTCGTCGTATTTTTCATCCTCGGCATGCTGCCCGGCGCGGTGGCGGGCATCCATGTATTCAGTATGCTCAACGAACAGGTGATCAAACTCGCCATGGGGATCTTCATCCTGGTCGTGGTGTTCCTTCCGATGAAAGGCAAGGGAAAGATAGGGGGGTACAGGACCTTTATTCCCGTCGGGTTTTTCGCCGGCCTCCTGGGGATCTTTTTTGGCGCTATCGGTCCCCTGATCGCCCGATTCTTCCTCCGCAGCGACATCACCAAGGAGGAGCTGGTGGGCACCAAAGCAGCGTGCCAGGCTGCGGGACACCTGGTCAAGATCCCTCTTTTCGGCATGGTCATCGGAGCGAACGTTCTTAAGTACGGCCAGGTCCTGGCGTGGCTGAGTATCATGGTCGTACTCGGCGTCCTGTTTGGTAAAATGATGCTCCGCAGGATAAGCGAGCGGGTTTTCAGGATCATTTACAGGACGCTGCTGACGATCATAGCTCTTCGCATAATTATCGTGGAACTGACGGCGATGTTGCCCTGAGAAGCGCTGAGATCAGGAGGATGACTTTTTGAGAAGAAAGGGGGGGCATCAAGCGTTGATTGATGGGACGATGTCGGACATGGACGATACGATCAGGGTCAGCCGGTTGGGAACAGGGGGAAACCGCGCGTCAGCATCCTCCTGAAAGGGGATCAGCCGGCCCCCGGACAACGCACTGGAAAATAAAAGGCGGGTGAAAGAATGATCTCGGCATCTGACTGATCGAAGGTTTACATCTCCTTACGGCAAATGACGGATCATAGGCTTTCCCTCTACGGTTTAGCTCCTGTTCGGTTCTGACAGGAGATCACCGGATCGGTAAAGTTCCAGGATCACTCCTCAGCCATAGGCCGACTGACGGTACTTTTTAAAATCCGTACCCCACGGGCCCGTGACCGGGCACGCTGACATACCCGCGTGTGTTGCCGCTGTCATAGTTTCCGGCGCTGAAATGCGACGACCAGAAGTTGTCGCTGCCACCGGCGCCGAACCTTATCCGGGAGACTTCGTAGAAATTGACGAGGGGGATCATAAATCCTTCAAGGCCGCAGTTGCCGAAAGCGTCGAGCCAGTAGCGGCCCGGTATGGCCGGGGTATCGAGAAGCCTGGTGATGTAGGTGACTTCTGTGGAGGTAAGCTCTCTCCCGTTTATGAACACACCACTGTTGCCGCCAGAGGCGTTTGGGGGCATTTCGCCCAACGGGTGCCCGGCCATCATCATGCCTGCCGCCTGCTGGCCCATCACCCCGTAAAGTCCGCTCGCGGCGTCATACCAGTAGTCGCCGGGCACAGGCGCGACGCCGTAAAACGCGGTAAATTCCCCTATCAATTCCGGAGTCAGAACCGATCCGTTGATGCGGACCGGGACGTCGGAGGGCCCCTGATCCTCCCCGGAAGCCTCCGGTCCCCAGGGAAGAGCGCTGCCTGAAAGGAGGAACACAAGCGCGGCAAAAGTAGCAATATATGGGTATCTTTTCATTTCTCCCCCTTGCCGCTGCCTGCGGCAGAGATCGTTAGCCCTGTCAAGTGCTGGGTATGCAAGAGGTGCTTTCCTCAACTGTTATCCCCGCTTCCTCAGCGCGCCTTCGCCTCCGCGCATTCTCCATGACAATGCGTATGTCCGGGAATCGTCGCTTCAGGTCAGCGCCGAAGGAAAAGGGACCGCTTGTAGAAAAAAGTTTCAGCACTTTCAGGTAAAAGCGGTTTTGCCGGTGCCAGCGAGCGTTGATGCGTCTTGCGTATATGTAGATGCCCGTACGCACGAACTTCATTTTTATCATATTGGCCAGGATCCTCGGCCAGGAGTAGAAGCGCCAGTGGGCCCGAACCTGTTTTCTCTGAAGCTGTCGGGGGCTTATCCGGCTGGGGGAATACACAACGTGATGCCCGTCGTAAAGGCTCCAGTCTGACAGGAGGATGCGGTTCTCACGGGTGAGGCGGCCCAGCAGCGCGGTTCCTGGAAAAGGGGTCAGGACCAGAAACTGTGCCGTGGTGATCGGCGTGTTGACGGCGAACTTGAGAGATTCCTCAAGGTCCTGGACGCTGTCGGAATCCAGACCGTATATGAACATGCCGTGGACTTCGATCCCGGCCCCGCGGAAGGCCCTTACGGCGCCGGCCATCTCATTAGCTAATTGGGATTTACGGCTTTCGGCCAGCGCCTCCTGATTTACGGACTCGAAACCGATAAAAACAGTTCTGCATCCGGCCTTGTACATGAGATTCACAAGGTCCAGGTCACGGGCAGCCTCCAGCCTCACCTGGGTGCTCCAGTCCATTTTAAGGTTCGAATCGATGATCAGCCGGCAGATTTCCCGGGCGTGGCTCCTGTCCGCAGTAAAGTTGTCATCGTAGAAAAAAGCCAGACTGCCCAGCTCCCGATAACCTTCCAGCTCCCTTACGATCTTCTCCGGGCTCCGCTTTCGAAGTTTCCGGCCGAACATGCCGGTGACGGAACAAAAGCCGCAGTCGTAAGGGCATCCCCGGGTGGTCTGGATGGGGATGACCCTGCTGGCTAAGGAACTCCTTCTGAGGTAACCGTGTATGAGAGACAGGTCGGGTGCCGGGAGGGTATCGAGGTTAACCGCCTCTTCCTGGAGGGGATTGTGGACTATTTGATCACCTTTGCGCCAGGACAGGCCGGGCACCCTGGATAGGTCGGGGTCGCCCTCAAAGTGCCGGGCCAGGGCAAGGATGGCAACTTCACCCTCGCCTCGGACAACCATGTCTGCGTGATCGAGCGCCTCGTCAGGCAGGAAGGTCACGTGAGGTCCCCCCAGCACAACGGGGACTCCCGAGCTGCTTATCTCTGCGGCCAAGGCGTAAGCTCTGGGTGCGGTGGATGTTATGGTGGAGATGCCCACGAGATCAGCCGTCAGGACCTGGTCGAAGTCGATGTCCGCCACCTCCTCCACGAAGACCTGAACTTCCCACCCCCTCTGGTGAAGAAGGGTGGCCAGGAGCACTCCCCCCAGACGCGGGAGGGCGTAAAGGGAAAATATGTGGGGATTCGGAGGCTTTGGCTCCAGAAAAACCGCCCTTAAAGGCCTTGAGGTCATGACAAACCTCCAATAAACCGGTCAAAAGAAATGATCCAGGGAAATAAATCGTGCTATTCTTTATGAAATTGTAGCAGATGAATGAGCACACTGCCCGAAAAGAGAATTTTTGAAAGGGACACGAAAAAGGGCCGCGGGTTTTGAGAAGTGGCCAAGGCCGCCGCCCGGGTTTATCCGATGAAACGCCCTGGATATGCTAAACGGGAAGACCTGAGGCCAGCGCGGGGGAAGGGGGGTGCTGAAAGATCGGGGCATCCATATCCTCGGTTTAACCCCCGACTGTAGCTGCTGTATGCAGAAAGTAAGAGCGCCATCGGTCCCTTTAAAAGGAATCTTTGAGGTAAGATCTTTAAGAACACTTATGATCTATATTGATGCCGATGCCTGTCCCGTCAAGGAAGAGACCTATAAAGTGGCCGAACGGTATCAGGTGGATGTCTGCGTGGTCGCCAACACCTGGATGAGAACGCCCCAGAACGAAAGGGTGATACTCAAAGTGGTCGCGGGTGATTTCGATGCGGCCGACGACTGGATCGCGGGTCGAGCCGGACCCGGTGATATTGTCGTCACCGGAGACATCCCCCTGGCAGCGCGCTGTATAGGAACAGGTGCCAGGGTTCTCGGCACCAGGGGAGAAGAGTTCACCGAAGCAGGGATCGGTGACGCCCTGGCTATGAGAGCGCTGAAGGATCACCTGCGCCAGACCGGTGAGATCA
>Ga0209536_100016452_pt1 | contig 10515 bp, 12 predicted proteins | sample DeeMarSeWOR28_12_FD_187461 | JGI IMG/M metagenome (GOLD analysis project Ga0209536, IMG submission 187461) | Marine sediment microbial communities from White Oak River estuary, North Carolina - WOR-2-8_12 (SPAdes) (version 2) | ecosystem: Environmental > Aquatic > Marine > Intertidal zone >...
GGATTTGAACCAGCGACCCCCTCACCCCCAGTAAGGTGCGCTACCAAGCTGCGCTACGCCCCGTCCACCCTCTATTCGAGGGCTGCCGACTGTAGCCCAGGACGCCCGATAGGCAAACAAAAAGCTGCGAATGGCGCGACTCAGGCTTCGGGCGTGCGACCCGCCGAAACCGGGACCACCTGGTGCACTGTCACCTGCACCTCGGGGGACTCGTCCGGCGCCGCTGCGGCGCCGGCCATATCGTCGAGAAGCTCAGCGAGTTGCTGGCGGAGCCCGAGAAGCTCGGCCCGGAGCGCAACTTCCCTTGCCGCGCGCGGCTCGGGAGGGCTGCTTCGCTGATGCCGCCCCAGATCGCGGATACGCTTGCGAGCACCGGGAATCGTGTACCCCTCGTCGTGCAGGAGTTGCCGAATCAGCATGGCCAACTCGACGTCCTTGCGGCTGTACTGACGGTGAGCGCCGCGCGTCTTCTTTGGGCGAAGCGCGGGGAACTCCGTCTCCCAGTATCGCAAAGCATGCGGTTTGACGCCCACGATATCGGCGACCTCGCCGATCTTGAAGAAGAGCTTGTCCGGAAGTTGGGTGCGCCGCGTCATGACTCTAGCTCAGAGGCCTTCGGGCGAACCGACACCGTCCTCTTTGGAGCGATGCGGGTTGAGCACGGTCTTGAGTACCTGGCTGGGCTTGAATGTCAATACGCGACGTGCACTGATGGGAATTGGAGCGCCTGTCTGCGGGTTCCGACCGATGCGCTCGTTCTTGGTGCGCACCACGAAGTTTCCGAAGCCGGAAATCTTGATCTTCTCGCCGTCGGCCAACACGTCTTTCATCGTGTCGAACACGGCTTCCACGACCTCCGCTGCCTCTTTCTTCGAGAAGCCCCCTACCTTCTCGTACACGGCATCGATGATTTCGGCTTTTGTCATTCGGTTCAATCCTCCAGAGGTCCGGTATGGCGGAGAAAACCATAAATCGGTTTGAATCTCAAGGGTTTGGCGCGCATCGATCGCTAGAAATGTGCGTATTCTCGCACATCGAGAGAAATCTCTATCGGATGGTCGCTTCGAAGCGATCGCCGGCGACCTTCGCGAGCGATGCGTGGACTTTGTCGACCCGCTTGTCGGTGAGCGTCGCCTCGGGATCACGATAGGTGACCCTGAACGCGAGGCTCCGGTGTCCTTCGGGGATCTGACCACCGCGGTAGAGGTCGAACAGCGCAACCGACTCGGCCAAGCCCTGCGACGCCGCGGCAAGGGCCTCGGCGATCTCCCCTGCGCTGAACTCCTCTCGGACCAGCATGGCGATGTCGCGGGTGACGGATGGAAACTTCGGGAGGCCACGCGCCTGAGTCGGGCCGAGCTCTTCGGCGAGCGCATAGAGCGCTGCGACGTCCAGCTCGGCGTAGACGACGCGGCCGATCAGCTCCAGATCGTCGGCGACATCCGGATGAATCTCGCCGATGAATCCGAGCGGCCGTGACTCGAGGGTGACGACCGCCGATCGCTTCGGATGCATGAAGGCGGGCAGCTCACCCCGAGCCAGCCCGGGGACGCGTCCAAAGACGCCGTCGAGGATCGCTTCGACGACACCCTTACCATCGTAGAGATCGAATGGCTCCGCCCCACCGATCCAGCCTCGGCGATGACCGGCCAAGGTGATCGCGAGGGTGGTCTGCTCGCGGGGCAGGACGTCGTCACTGGGTTCGAACGTGCGAGCGATTTCGAAGAGCCGGGCTTCCGACGCGCCGTGGCGCTGAGCGCGTGCGGCCGCAGCGGTGAGACCAGGCAACAGCGACGTGCGCATGACCGCGCGCTCTTCGGAGAGCGGATTCGCGAGCCGCACGGCGTCGGTCGAAACGCGCGCTTTTCTTAGATCTTCAGTCGAGACGAAGCCGTAGTTGATCGCCTCGTAGAGCCCTGCTGTCACCGCGGCGTCACGAAGTGCATCCACCGTCTTGAGTAGACCGGGCGTGCCCGACTCCGAAGGGTGCACGCGCGGAACGGCGGTGGGGATCTCGTCGTAGCCGCGTACACGGGCCACCTCTTCGATGAGATCCACCTCGCGCTGAAGATCGGGTCGCCAACTCGGCGCCTCAGCCGTGATCTGCGTTTCGCCGCGTTCGACGATGCGACAGCCGAGGGACTGCAGAATGCGGAGGCTCTCTGCTCCGGACACCGGCGTCCCGAGAAGCTGTGCGGCGCGCGCGGGTCTGAGCCGAATGGTGCGCGCCTGGTAAGGGACCGCGATGCGGTCGATGGCTGTCGTCGCCACCGCGCCGCCGCCAAGCTCCGCAATCAACGAGGCCGCGCTGGCCAGAACCCGCGGGATGGCCTCGGGGTCCACGCCACGCTCGAAACGATGACTCGAGTCGGTGTGTAGCCCGAGGCGCCGTGACGTGCGGCGAATCGAGCGCGGGTCGAAGTACGCGCACTCGATGAGCACGTCTTTCGTCTCGACACGGATCTCGCTGTCGAGGCCGCCCATCACGCCGGCCACGGCGACCGGGCGCTGCCCGTCGCAGATCAGCAGGTCATCCGCCGAGAACGTCCGCTCCTCGCCGTCGAGAGTCGACATCCGCTCGCCGTCTCTGCCGAGGCGCACGACTACTTTCGACCCCCGAAGATGATGCAAATCGAACCCATGAATCGGATGCCCCCACTCGAGCAAGATGAGATTGGTGGCGTCTACGACGTTCGAGAGCGCGCGAAGCCCGAGGTTGTGGAGACGGTAGCGAAGCCAGAAGGGAGAGGGGGCGACCTGCACGCCCGACACCAGCGCGGCGCCGTACCGTGGGCAACGATCTCCGTCTTCGATTTCGACCGCGATCTCAGGGAGCGTCGGCGTGTCGACCGCATCCGCGCCGTTGTCCCACAATGGGAGGAGATCCGTGAGTGGTTGCGAAGCCTCGAAGGTTGCTCCCGCGGCAAACGTCCGGCGAGGGCCGGCAGCCTTGCGTGGCACGTAGGTGACACCGAAAAGAACCCCGATTTCACGGGCAATTCCCACGTGCCCAAGGCAGTCCGGCCGGTTCGGGGTGAGGCCGATGTCCAGGATGAAGTCGTGAAGGTCGAGCGCGTCGGCGATGGGAGTACCGGGAAGCGCGTCGTCGTCGCGGTCGACGACGAAGATGCCCTCGGCATCGCTTCCAATGTCGAGCTCGGCCTCGCTGCAGATCATTCCGTGGGACTCGACGCCTCCCACTTTGCGCGGCGCGATCTCGATGCCATTTGGGAGCACAGAGCCCGGGCGTGCGAAGAGGACCCTTCCCCCCGCCTCCGGCACGTTGGAAGCGCCGCAAACGACATCGAGCTCGTTCTCACCGTCGAAGACGCGGACCAGTGTGAGCTTCTCGTGCTTCGGGTGAGGACTCTTGGCTCGAACCTCGGCGATCACCACGCCGGCGAGGTCGTGCCCTTTCTCCTCCATCGCTTCCACTTCGAGGCCGGCGAGCGAAATTCGGCGCGCAACCTCGGCGACGTCGCCATCGACCGGGCAGAGCTCTTGCAACCAACGATAGGAGACCAACATCGTGATTCCCTAGAACTGCGACAAGAACCGCACGTCGTTTTCGTACAGCAGCTTGATGTTGGGGATGCCGTATTTGAGCATCGCGATGCGATCGAGCCCCATGCCGAACGCGAAACCAGTGTACTTCTCGGGATCGTACCCGACGTTCTCGAACACCACCGGATGAATCATTCCGCAACCGAGGATCTCCATCCAACCGGTGCCTTTGCACACGCGGCAGGCGGCGGTGCGCGCGCGGTCACCTTCCCAAGCGCGACAAAACACGCAGCTCATGTCGACCTCACCGCCAGGCTCCACGAACGGGAAATAGCTGGCGCGAAACCGAACAGCGACGTGCTCGTCGAAGAGGCGCCGAAGAAAGAGCGTGAGCACACCCTTGAGCTCCGCGAACGTCACGTCTTGATCCACCAGGAAGCCCTCGAGCTGAAAGAACATCGGTGAGTGGGTGGCATCGTCGTCCCGCCGGTAGACGGCCCCTGGGGACACGATGGCAAGCGGCGGTTGCCGCTTGAGCATTTCGCGGATTTGAATCGTCGAGGTCTGGGTGCGAAGGAGCACGCCCTCCGGATCTTGCGAGCGGTTTCCCTCGATGAAGAACGTGTCGTGCTCGTCGGTCGCCGGGTGGTCTGGTGGGAACCCGAGCTTGTCGAAGCAGTTCTCGTAAAGCTCGACTTCGGGGCCATCGGCGATGTCGAAACCTAGCGACGCGAAGATCTCGAGGACCTCGTTGCGCACTCGGGTGATCGGATGGAGCCGACCGGGCATCTGCCAGCGCCCAGGTAACGTCACATCGAGCGCAGGTCCAGTGAGCTCAGCTTCGCGTGCACCTCGATGGATCGCATTGAGCGCGGCGTCGAACGTCGCTTGAATCTCCTGCTTGAGCGCGTTGGCCGCCTGGCCGAGCTCGCGTCGTCGGTCGCCCGGCAGCTTCGGCATGAGCTTGAGGAGCTTGGTGAGCTCGCCTTGCGGGCCGACGTAGCGGCCGTTGATCAGCCTGAGCTCGGGTTCGTCTTTGGCGGCGCGCAAGGCTTCGCCATAGGCGCCACGGATCTCGCTGAGCCCATCTTCGAACGTCGTAACCGCATCAGGCTCTGCCATCGCGCGTCCCGAACGTTCTATTCGATGGCGTCGATGACAGCTTTGAAGCCACCGGGATCGGACACTGCGATCTCGGCGAGGACCTTGCGGTCGAGCTCGATGTGCGAGCGCTTGAGGCCCGCGATGAACTGGCTGTAGTTGATGCCGTTCGTCCGCGCCGCAGCGTTGATGCGTGCGATCCAAAGACGACGGAACTCACGCTTCTTCGTACGGCGGTGCCGGTAGGCATCCTCCCAAGCGTTGTGCACCTGCTCGATGGCAACGTGAAAGGCTTTGCGACGTGCGCCGTAATAACCTTTGGCGTGCTTCAGCAGACGATTGCGACGACGGCGGGCTTTGAAGCCTCGTTTTACTCTAGGCATGGGGCGTTACTCCTTCGAATCTCAGAGCTCGTAAGGAAGCAAACGCCGGATGCGCGATTCATCGGCGGGATCGACCATGGAGTTCTTCTTGAGCTTCCGCATTCGATTTGCCGACTTGCCGCGCATGAGGTGCTGCTTGCCAGCTGTGGAACGACGAATCCGCCCTCCACCGGTGGCCTTGAACCGCTTTGCAGCAGCACGCTTTGTTTTCATCTTGGGCATTTTGCTGTCCTCGCTTGAAAGCTCCCAACCCAGCGACACCCGCGGCCAGGGAGCGGAGAACGCCGTGTCTAGCGCACCCCCCAAGTGAGTCAAGCGGATTGGGGACACGCTCCCCCTCCGGGAAGCCTTTGGTTTCGGATGGTTACGAGGCCAACCGCGGATTTCCAGTCCCGGCTCCGACGCCATCGGCAGCGGCAGCGTGTCCGTTGCGGTACTGTTGTCCAAGTGTCGGGCCCACCCCCCAGCCGAGCTCTACTCGTTGCGCTTTCCGCTTCGCTCGCCGTGGCCTTGGTGGTCATCGCGTTTCTATTGGGGCGCGAGTCGACCCGTCCCTCGGCCGCCGACTCCAATCCGCAAGCTCCTCCTCTCGTCGTAGAGCCGGAACCAATCGTCGAAAGCACCGAGCAACGACGCTGGCCCGAATGGGCGGACCTCGAGAAGTGGGAGGACGTCGAGGACCCGGCATTCGATGCCCAGCCCGTCCACGAACCAATCGAGCACCGTCGAGATGGCACCTTCTTGCGCTCCAACCATGGAAGCACGGGCGACGCGCCGCAGATCACGAGCGATTCGCCTGTCGCCTCGACGGGCTCGGAGGTGTCGGACTACTTCCTCCGCGTAGACGCGATCCACTCCGAGTCGGGCGCCGGCGACCCCAACACCTTTGCGATGGGTCTAATCAAGGCCGGCTTGGGGGGTTCCACCGCCGGATTCGACCAACTCATCGCCGACACGCAGCGAATGGAGCAGGACATCGGCCAAGTGACGCCCCCACCGTCTTGTATCGGTTATCACGAGGCGAACTTGAAGGCGCTCGCCGAAAGCCGCGAGGTCCTCCAAGACATGAAGGTGGCGTTCGCCGACCGCGACTTCTCCAGCCTCACTGCCATCGCAAGGAAGGCGGGGACCCTTCAGGCTAAAGCCAAGGACCTGCAAGACATGCGCGAGCGCATCGTCGCCGACGGATCGCGCTGAGGCTGCCGTAGTCGGAAACCCAGGTCAGCGAGAGGCCAGCGACAGGACCTCGGCCAGACGCTGCTCGTTGCTTTCGCCCTCGACAATTCCAAGCCGCGCACCCCCACGACCGAACACTCCTACGGCGATCGTTGCGCTCTCCGCAAATCCGAGCCCAGGGTAGACCTTGCCCTTCCAGTCGAGGAGTACCGCGGTGTTTGGAAGCTTCTGCGCAAGCGTTCGCTTGACGGACCCCTTGGGAACGAAAAACGGGAGCTTCTTCAAGTTGCTGAGGCCGAAGACTCGGATCCCCTCCGGGAGTCGCCCGCGAAGCGCTTTGTCCCAGGCCTCCATCGCATCGGGCGTCTTTCGTTGGGCGCCCGCGATTATCACCACGGGCGCGTCTTTGAAGATGTCGCCCCGCGCGAATGCCCGGTCGAACTGATCATTCAACACGAAGTTGGTCGAGCCAAAGGCGGTGGACGCAAGCATGAGAAGAGCCGTCGTCGCATAGGAAAGGCGCTTGCCCATTCCCTCAGCGCGTGTGTTGAACTTTGACGCGGGGCGTGAGAATGGCCGTCATCGTGCGGCCTTCTAGGCGTGCCGGCGTTTCCACCGACCCGAGGTCGTCGACGGCCTCGATGATCACGTCGATTTGCCGCTTGGCCGTTTCAGGGTGCGTGATCTCGCGTCCGCGAAAGCGAACCGTGATCTTCACCTTGTTGCCCTCTTCGAGGAAGCGGCGGACGTGCTTCACCTTGAACTCGACGTCGTGATCATCGGTCTTCGGGCGAAGCTTGATCTCCTTGAGCGCGATTTGCGTCTGGCGTTTGCGGGCTTCGTTCTGCTTCTTCTTTTCTTCGTACTTGAACTTTCCGAAGTCCATGATCTTGCACACCGGAGGGCTGGCTTTCGGGTTCACCTCGACCAAGTCCAGCTCGAGGCCCCGCGCCATACGGCGCGCCTCGTCGGTGTTCATGACGCCCAACATTTCGCCTTCAGCTCCGATGACACGGATCTCAGGCACTCGAATGCGATCGTTTACGCGCGGTCCAAAATTCCGCGGGCGATCGCGCGATCCCATGCGCGGTCTAGCGATGACTCACTCCTCTTGTTGATTCCTGCTCTGAGGGCGGGTGGTTCTCTCGCTCGAGACGTTCGAGGACGTCGGACAGCGGGATGAACCCGAGGTCCGCGTTCTGGTCGCGCGAGCGGAGGGCCAAGCCCTGCCCTTCGACTTCTTTCTCTCCAATCACGCCGAGATACGGAATCCGCATCATGCGCGCTTGGCGAATTTTGGCGCCCAGCTTGTCGCTGCTCAAATCGGCGGTGACCCGGAGGCCCCGCTGCTGAAGCTGCTGCTGCACGGTCTGGGCATACTCGTTGAACTTCTCACTCACCGTCAACAAGGCGATCTGCTCGGGCGCGAGCCAAACCGGGAACGAACCGCCCACGTGCTCGGTTAGCACGCCGAAAAAGCGCTCGATGGAGCCCAAAATCGCGCGGTGAAGCATCACCGGTCGGTGCGCAGTGTTGTCCTCGCCGACGTACGTCAAATCGAATCGCTCCGGGAGATTGAAGTCAGCCTGGATGGTGCCGAGCTGCCACGGTCGCCCAATGGCGTCTTTCAAATGGAACTCGATCTTTGGGCCGTAGAACGCGCCCTCCCCCTCGGCGATTTCGTACGGAAGCTCTTTGGCCTTCACCGCTTCTTCGAGGGCCTCCTCGGACTGGTCCCAGACCTCGTCGCCGCCGAGGCGCTTCTCCGGGCGCGTCGCGATCACGATGCGCACATCGGTGAAGCCGAAGTCTCGGTAGGCGTCGTACACCAGATCCAAGAAGCTCTTGATCTCGTCCTGCACTTGGTCGAGCGTGCAGAAGATGTGCGCGTCATCCTGCGCGAACGTGCGCACCCGTGTGAGCCCCTGCACGACGCCGCTTCGCTCGAATCGATGCAAACGACCGAAGTCGGCCATGCGCATCGGGAGATCGCGGTAGCTCCGCTTGGTCATGCCGTAGATCAAACAATGGCTGGGACAGTTCATCGGCTTCACCCCAAACCGGAGCGACTCGTTGAATGCAACCTGCCATTCCTCGGCGGTCCCGGGCGGCTTTTCGTCGACTCTCTGCTGGAGCTTTTCGAGGTTCTCCGAGGTTGCGGCCATGTACATGTTCTCGGCGTACGATGGCAAATGCCCCGACGTATGAAACAGCTCGTTGTCGAAGATCTGCGGCGTGATCACCTCGTCGTAGCCGTAGCGTGAGTAGAGCCGGCGAACGTAGGCTTCGAGGAGATTGTAAATCGTGGAGCCGCGCGGAAGAAAAAACGGCGACGCGGGCGCTGTGTGGTGAAAACTGAAGAGCTTGAGCTCCTTGCCGAGCTTGCGGTGGTCGCGCTTCTTTGCCTCTTCGAGCTGCTTGAGGTGCGCGCGTAGCGCCTTCGGCGACGCAAACGCAGTGCCATAGATGCGCTGGAGCATCGGGTTGCGCTCGTCCCCGCGCCAATAGGCGCCCGCCACGCTCGTGAGCTTCACGGCTTTCAGGAACCCCGTTGACGGAACGTGCGGCCCCTCGCAGAGATCCACCCATTCACCGTGCCGGTAGAGGGAGATCGGATCATCGAGTCGCTCCAAATGCTCGAGCTTGAAGTTCTCGTCGAGCGAAGAGAGCAGGCTTCGCGCCTCCTCGCGCGTGACGACCTCGCGGCGAAACGGGCTGTCCGCCTCGACGATCTCCGCCATCTTCTCCTCAATCGCCCGAAGGTCGTCTTCAGAGAAAGACCCGCTCGGGCGGGCGTAGTCGTAGTAGAAGCCGTCGTCGGTCGCCGGCCCAAAGGCGACTTTCGTGCCAGGGAACAAGCGCTGTACGGCGTCGGCCATGACATGCGCGCTCGAATGCCGGATGATCGCTAGCGCATCGGCGTCATGCGCGCCGATTGCGGTCACGTCGGAGGCCCCGTTGGGAAGCGGCGTATGCAGATCGTAGATCTTCCCATCCACGCGGGCTGCAACCGTGTCCTTTCCAAGGGCGCCGCGCTCTTCGAGCATCTCGCGGGCGGTACGCGCTGTCGCTTCCGCCGTCATTTCGAGGACGAGGGTGCCGAGATGTCAGCTATGGTCACAGAGGGCGCCAAAGGGGGCCTTTTGACACAAGGTGGGTCGATTGCAAGCCTCGCCGTGCCTGATCCGCAGGCGAGGGCCCTACTCCGGCCGCACTTTGTAGTTGCCGCGTGTCGCATCGTACTCGAGGGTGATGAGGCCGCGGGCCTCGATGTCCTTCATCAGGTCCTGAAAGTTGCGGTAGCCATAATAGCTCTCGTTGAAGCCTGGATTCAGGCGTCGAACGGCCTGCTTGATCATCGACCCCCAGAGGGTGTCGTAGTCCTGCGCAAGCGATCCGACGGTCTCCATGAAGATGTCCACAGCCTCGTCCTTCTTGCTGGTGGTCTTCTTGCGACCCCGGGACCGCGTGGCCTTGGGCTTGGCCGCACGGATCAAGTCGTCGTAGTAGATGAACTCGTCGCAGCCCGCGATCAGCAGGTCGGAGGTGGACTTCTTCACGCCAACGCCGATGACCCGCTTGTCGTTCTCCTTGAGCTTGTTGACCAGCGGTGAGAAGTCGCTGTCGCCCGAGAGCAATGCAAACGTATCGATGTGCTCCTTCGAGTAACAAAGGTCCAAGGCGTCGACGACCATGTGGATGTCCGCGCTGTTCTTGCCGCTCATCCGGCTTTGCGGGATGTCGACGAGACCGATGCCGTGACCATGAAACTCTCGGACGGCGCTCTTGTATCGGCTCCAGTCGCAGTAGGCCCGCTTGTAGACGATCCGGCCCTTCTCGAGCAGCCGCTTCAAGACGAGCTCGATCTGGAAGCGGCCCGATTCGGTCACCTGCGCCCCAATGGCAAGGTTCTCGAAATCGACGAAGACGGCTATGAGGGGTTCAGCGGTCATCTTGGCTCCTCGGCTTGGTCGTCATGAAGCGCCATTCGACGTTCTTCGAGGAATGCGAAGAGGCCGTTGCGCGGTTCGTCGAGCGGACGCTCGTCCGCCCAAGCGTACAAGGTTCGGTTTTCTTTCGCAGCATGCGCGCGGAGCTGCCCGAGCAACTCGTCTATGGCCTCCTTGCGCAGTGTATGGAGCTCAGTTTGGATCATCAGCTCATCGAGCGCCTGGCGGGCGTATGCATGCTCGGAACGCAGCTCGTCGATCACGTCCCGGTGACTCTGCTCGAAATGCGGGAACAGATATCGCTCCTCGCCATCGATGTGCGCACGCAGACCTCGGTCCACCTCGCGAAACACATCGAGGATTGTCGGGAAATCCGCTCCCTCGACCGCGTCGGATAGCTG
>Ga0209536_100016453_pt1 | contig 10515 bp, 4 predicted proteins | sample DeeMarSeWOR28_12_FD_187461 | JGI IMG/M metagenome (GOLD analysis project Ga0209536, IMG submission 187461) | Marine sediment microbial communities from White Oak River estuary, North Carolina - WOR-2-8_12 (SPAdes) (version 2) | ecosystem: Environmental > Aquatic > Marine > Intertidal zone >...
GGTATCGAGGTCCAACTGCCCCGCTACCACGAACTGGTTTTCTCTTTTCTTGTATCGGCGGCGGTTACCCATAAGGCCTCACATATTACCAAAACTGAAAGTGGCAAACCGGCACGGCCTGCACGACCTGCCCGTCAAGTAAAAGTAGCACTTTTGCCTTCTCAGTCAATATATCCCGATTGGTCCGTTAGCAGCGATACGAGTTAAGCAGGTATAATCGCACGTCTATCGGCCGCGGCATTGCAGGGAAGCTTTGAGTAACTCGTCATTGCGAGCGAAGCGCGGCAATCTGATAATTTATCATCAGTCAGTTGGAGATTGCTTCGTCGCTATGCTCCTCGCAATGACGAGCTAATCCGAGCTTGCCTGGAGCGATACCGCATTTCCTTGAGCCTGATTGCAGTGACACAGGCCTTGCGCTGTTTCCAGATGTGCTAACATTCCACTCGGACACCAGCCAAAGTCCGATCACAACACAGCAATCCCAAGCAGGATTTTCTGCCAACATCTTTCAAGGAGGAGCGGCAACATGAGCCTGGAACAGAAAATCAATCAAGACGGCCCCAAGAAACTTCTCGCACTCGATGGCGGCGGTATCCGTGGCATGATCACGGTTGAGATTCTCAAGAAACTGGAGGATCTGCTCAGACAGGAAACCGGTGGCAAACAGAAATTTGTCCTGGCCGATTACTTTGACTACATATCGGGTACCAGTACCGGCGCCATCATCGCAGCCGCACTGTCATTGGGCTGGTCGGTGGACAAGATCCGCAAGTTCTATCTCGAGAGCGGTGAGCAGATGTTCGACAAGGCCAGCCTGCTGAAGCGGTTCAAGTATCAGTACGAAGACGAAGCGCTCAAGAAAATGCTGCAGAAGGAATTTGGTGCCAAAACAACCCTGGGCAGCGACAAACTCAAGACACTGTTGATGATGGTCATGCGCAATTCGACGACTGACTCACCCTGGCCGGTCAGCAATAACCCCGGCGCAAAATATAACGCCCGCAAGCGCAAGGACTGCAACCTGGATCTGCCCCTCTGGCAGCTGGTTCGGGCCAGTACCGCTGCCCCGGTGTATTTTCCTCCGGAAAAGGTTCGCATCGGCAAGAACGATTTTGTCTTCGTCGATGGTGGCATCACCACCTATAACAACCCGTCCTTTCAGACTTTCCTGATGGCCACGCTTGGACCCTACAAGCTGGAATGGGAAACCGGCCATGACAAACTCCTCATCGTATCCATCGGCACCGGCACCAGCCCGGGTGCCAATGCGGACCTGAGCCCGAACCAGATGAATCTCATCTACAACGCCTCGTCACTGCCGTCGGCCTTGATGTTCGCGGCGCTCAACGAACAGGATCTGCTCTGCAGGACTTTCGGCCAGTGCCTGTGTGGTGACGAGCTGGACCGGGAAGTCGGCGACCTCGTCGACAACAACGGCACCATGAAGCGCCCGGTGCCCGCGCCGCTATTCACCTATGTCAGATACAACGCAGAGCTCTCACGAGCCGGTCTGGACAAGCTCGGCTTAAACGGGATCCAACCGGAAGAAGTACAGAAGCTCGACTCTGTCGCGCACATCAAGGAACTGCAAAAGGTCGGACAGGCCGTCGCCAAGCAGGTCTCCAAGGAGCACTTCAGCAAGTTTGTCTAAGGAAACTCTGATTTATTCGTCATTGCATCCGGAGGGCATAAACGGGCGAAGCGCGGCAATCTCACAGTTCATAATCACCCGCTTCGTCATTGCGAGCGAAGCGCGGCAATCTCATAGTTTATAATGAGTCGCTTGGAGATTGCTTCGTTACTACGCTCCTCGCAATGACGAATCAATCAGATTGCTGCGTTACCGAAGGGTATCCCTTAGGGCACAACGTTCCTCGTTTATGCCCTCCGGGTGTTTATGCCCTCCGGGTGTTTATGCCCTCTGGGTGCAATGACCAACTTCCTGCAATCAGTCAGAGCTTCCCGAAATGAAGCCGATCATAAGTACTTGGGAACTATGCGATGACAGACCCTACCGGACGTGCCTTTATCGTTCGCCCGTTCGGCAAGAAGGCGAACGCCAAGGGTGACCTCCCGATCGATTTCGACGAGGTCGAGAAGGCGCTTATCAGTCCTGCCCTCGACCAGGTCGGGCTGACGGGAGGCACGACACAGGAATTCATTCAGCAGGGCAATATACGCAGCGACATGTTCCGCCAGTTGCTTGCAGCCGACCTGGTCATCGTTGACATCTCTATCCACAACGCCAATACCTTCTACGAGCTCGGCATACGCCACGCCCTGCGTGACCAGTACACCGTGATGATCAAGTCCAGGGAACGTGGCGACCCCCATGTCTTCGACCTGAAAGCGGACCGCTATTTGCCCTACGATCCCGAGGCTCCCGCTGCTTCGATCGACAGTCTCGTCCGGACCATCCGCGCCACGCTGATCAACGAGTCCGCCGATAGCCCGGTCTTCCAGTTACTCCCGGGCCTGACGAGCTTCGATCCCGGCAAGGTGGTAGTCGTACCGCTCAGATTCCGCGAGAAAGTGGAACTGGCGGCTCAGGACAGCGCCGCATTGGTCCACCTGTGTGAGGAGGTGGCCGGCGAAGCCTGGGAGACGGAGGCGCTGCGTATCATCGGCCGGGCACAGTTCAGGCTCGGCAATCACCAGGCATCCAGCAGGATCTGGGAACGCATTCGCGAGTTCGATATGTTCGATGCGGAAGCCAATCAGAAGCTCGCGACCAATTATCAGAAACTCGGCAAGTTCAAGCTTTCCGAACAAGCGGCGAGTCGTGCCTTGAAGTCCACCCGTCTCAGCGACTGGGCTCGAGCCGAGACCTACGCGCTGATCGGCAGCAACTACAAAACCCAATGGCATGCGGCAGTCGAAGCCGAGGCAGATCTCGGCACGCGACAGCGCAAGGCCTTGATCTCGCCCTTTCTCGGTCAGAGCTACATGGCTTACCACGACGGCTTCGAACGTCATCGAAGCCACTATTATTCGGGACTCAACGCGGTGGCGATGCTTTCGATTCAGCTCGAGCTGGCGCGCCTCCAACCCGAGCAGTGGGCACTGGATTTCAGCAGTGATCGTCACGCGGAACTGGAGCTCGAGGAACGCAGTGCACATCTTTCCAAGCTCATCGCCGCAACTGATCTCGCCATCGAGTCTTCCATCCGGCACTACCCCGAAGACGAATGGGCGCGGCTGTCGCGGGCTGACCTGAAGCTGCTGGCGTCAGAACGCCCGGACAAGGTCCGGCACGAATACCAGAAGTGCCGCGAGACCATCGCCATGTTCACCAGGGAGGCTCTCGAGCGGCAGTTGAAGATCTATCAGGATCTCGCCCTGTTCGAGAAAAACGTCAACGCCGCGCTGGAGGCGTTCGCGGACGTGCCGCCGACCGAGTAACCGCTTCAGCGCATGTTCAACATCGAAGACGCAGACCGGGCAATGCGCAAAATGCGCACAATTGCTATAATCTAAAAACGCTTAGCTCATTCTCCGGCAAAGTGTTTTCGAGCTTTCCACCGGCCGGAGCATGAGCCGCTCAGGCGTGCCGAGCCGCGGATATCGTCAGGATGCCGGCGGCGAGCGATAGGGACATTCAGTATGCAACACACACGGCGAAACAGACACAATACCTGGCCCCGAGTCTTCGTGGCGATGCCGTTCGGCAAGAAGACCGTCAAGAGCAAGGCCGCTGCCGAGACGGCCGCTCCACCGTCAACGGAACGGAAACCGGTCGAGGTGGACTTCAATGAAATCTGGTCGCTGCTCATCCGGCCGGCGCTGCAACAGGCGCGCTGCAGGCCGTACCGCGCCGATGAAGAAGTCAACGCCGGTGACATTCGCACCGACATGTTCTTCGAGCTGGTCACCGGTGAGTTTGTGCTGGCCGATATCTCCACCCTCAACGCCAACGTGTTTTATGAGCTCGGTGTGCGGCACGGCATTTCGCCGCGCGGCGTACTCATGGTGAACGGTGGCTGGGACCGGCGCCCCTTCGATGTCGCCCCGGACCGCACCTTTTCCTATCGGGGTGATCTGTTCGAGCCGGGTGATCATCGTAACGAGCCATCCTGGAAAGACGATGTAAAGCAGGAGGTCGAGCAGCTGGCCGAGCGCTTACAAGCCGCTGTCGCCAGCGACGCGAGCACCATCAGCAGCCCCGTCTACAAGGAACTCAGCGGTCTGAAACCGGTGGACTGGGGGCAGATTCAGAATGCCAAGGCGCGCTACTTCGGCAATCAGCTGCAGGACTGGCACGCCCGGGTGCGCAAGGCCAAAGGCCAGAGTCACGTGGGTGACATCCTCACCCTGTCCCGCGATGCCCCGAACCGCTTCGTGGAATGGCGATTGCGGCTGGACGCCGCCCGCGCCCTGTCTGATCTGGGGCGTTTCGAACCGGCGCGCGAGCTGCTTCGCGCCATGGTGACCGAGGACCCGACCTGTCCCGAAACCCGCTATGCCCTGGCCGGGGCCCTGGACCGCCTGGCCAGAATGCACCCTGAATTGCAGCGGGATTATCACGGCCGGGCGGAGCTTCAGATCCAGGAGGGACTGCGTCGCGGCGGCAACGCCCCGCAAGCGCACCGCTTGCTGGGACGCATTTACAAATACCGCTGGCGGCACCGCTGGGAAAACGAAGCCGATGAGAGCACACGCAGGCAGCTGGCCGCCGAGCACTGGGAAACAGCCAGGAAGGGCTTGAGTCATTACCAGGAAGCGCAAATGCGCGAGCTCGGTTGCTTTCACGCGGGGCTGAACGTTGTCAGCCTGTCCAAGCTGCACCAGCACCTGGGCCTGAAACAATCGGCCAGGGCCGCGGACGATCTGGCGGACGCGATCGGCCTGGTAAGGACGGCAGCCCGCCGCACGCTGCTGCTGGCCGGGCGCGACACAGCTGTCGGAGAAGACGACAGCGAGGTGATCTGGGCCACCGCTACACTGGGCGAAGTGGCGCTGTTGACCGCCTGCCTGGATGAGGCCAGGACGTATTACCAGCGTGCCGTCACACATCCCGACGTCAGCGTGTCTCAGCTCAAGGCCTTCGATGACCAGTTGGCGATGTATGAGAAGCTCGGTTTCGAAAAAGACTGTGTCGCCGAGCTGCGCAGCATTATCGGCGCTCAGCTCGAGGTACACGACAAGCTGCCCGCTTACGGCCTGAACGCTGCGAAAACAGGCTCACCACCCAGAATGTTCGTATTCCGCGGGGAGAGCTTCGACGAGCCCGCGTTCGAGGACGCGGTTCGAGCCAGGCTCAAGGTGCTGTTGCAGGGACAGTGGGATATTCGCGAGGGGGACCTGGTCATCTCCAGCGCCCGGCGGGGTGCGGAGATTCTGTTCGCCGAGGAATGTGTTCGCCGCAAGGCGAATGTCCGCTTACTGCTGCCGTTGCCAAGAGCACAATTTGTGACCGAAGCGGTTCGCAAGCGCGGCTCGGACTTTGAGGAACGGTTCTACCGCTTGGTGGAACAGTGCGAAGTGCTGGAACAGCCTATCCGTCTGGGCGCCACCCCGGAGGGGCTCGACCCCTACGAACGTAACAACGTCTGGAGCCTGGATATTGCGCGCACCGAGCTGGGCCCAAGGCCAAAGATGAGGCCGCGCGTGCTGACATTGTCGATCAGGGGTGAAGATCATCCCGACCCCATCAACCAGGCCGGCAGCCTGAAGCACTTCGAGCGCTGTGCCCACAATCTCGACCTGCTGGTCGAGCGGATCATGGTGTGGAGCGCGGAAGACGAACCCACCTGGTTCCCCACCGCCAACACGCTGGTACATGTACGCCGGCCGAACGGCAAGACCGATACACTGTCGCTGGACAAGGAACTTCGGCTTGGCCGCGCCGGTGACAATGACGTGGTTCTGGATGATCGCAGCATTTCCCGCCACCACCTGAAGCTGGAGCTGGGGGCGGAGGGAGTGCAACTGACCAACGTGTCGGGTCACCCGAACGCCACCTTCCTGGACGGCATGGCACTCGATCCCGGTTCCAAAAAGAAACTGCTGGTGTTGACGCCGGCGCAGACAATCAGGCTGGTCGATGGCACGGAAATCACCTTCGAGGCGTTGCAGAGGTCGGCTTGAGTCCAGGGGATGTCGGTGGCTTGACGCGCAGAGTCGACATGAGACTCAGTCTGTTGATTTGCGCACTCATTTGAACCAGATTTGCATTCTTGTGTGAAGCATCTCAAGTCATTAAGAACTTCAAGGTTTCAAGCAAATAGAACTCGGTGGTCGGGTCGCGCTTCGATGCAAAAGTGGGTCAATGTTTAGCGCGATTCAACACCTTTACCAGCTTGTCGAAGAATACTACCCTGCTCTCCTATCCTAGCTGGCAGCAGAGGGTACAAAGTTGCCGGGATATGTCGAGCGGGAGTTCGAGGATTACCTCAGATGCGGTCGTCTCGAGTACGGGGCCATGCGGGCGACCCGCGGTCGACTTCAGGCTCGAGTGCCCCAGCCAGGTATTTAGTCACATCTAATATGCTAATATATTGGGTTCCTTGCATCCCGCCATCATTTTCCACGGATATAGCGGAAAGCGAACACAATGTCTGGCCAGGCCAGATGACAGGTAGCCACGCTATGCCCGACTCAAACACACCCTCCGGCTTTACCGCCATGGACCTCGCCGCCCCGCTGCTGCGGGCCCTGGAAGAGGTCGGTTACGAAGAACCCTCCCCCATCCAGGCGGAGAGTATTCCCGCCCTGCTGCAGGGGCGGGACCTGCTGGGACAGGCCCAGACCGGCACCGGCAAGACTGCCGCCTTTGCATTGCCGCTGTTGTCACGCCTCGACCTGAAACGCCGCGAACCGCAGGTACTGGTACTGGCCCCGACCCGCGAGCTGGCCATCCAGGTGGCCGAAGCGTTTCAAACCTATGCGCGCCACCTGCAAGGATTCCACGTCCTGCCCATCTACGGCGGCCAGTCCTATGACGTGCAACTGCGCCAGTTGCAACGCGGCGTCCACGTGGTGGTGGGGACCCCCGGACGCGTCATGGACCACATGCGCAACGGCAAGCTGAAACTGGATAGCTTGCAGGCACTGGTGCTGGACGAAGCCGACGAGATGTTGCGCATGGGTTTCATCGAAGACGTGGAATGGGTGCTGGAACAGACACCGGATACGCGGCAGATCGCATTGTTCTCCGCCACCATGCCGAAAGTTATCCGTAAAGTGGCCCAAAAGCACCTGCACGAACCCGAAATCATAAAGATTGCCCAGCGCACGGCTACTGCCGAGACCATCCGCCAGCGCTACTGGCAGGTCAGCGGCCTGCACAAGCTGGACGCCCTGACCCGCATTCTCGAAGTGGAAAGCTTCAATGCCATGCTGGTCTTTGTGCGCACCAAGACAGCGACCCTGGAACTGGCGGAAAAACTGGAAGCGCGCGGCCATGCCTGTGAAGCCCTGAACGGTGACATCCCGCAGAAGATGCGCGAACGCATTGTCGACCGGCTCAGGAACGGCCAGCTGGATATCCTGGTCGCCACCGACGTGGTCGCCCGCGGACTGGATGTAGAGCGCATCAGCCACGTGGTCAACTACGACATCCCCACTGACGTTGAAGCCTACATACATCGTATCGGTCGCACCGGCCGTGCGGGTAAGAGCGGTGATGCCATCCTGTTCGTGTCGCCACGCGAAAAGCGCTTGTTGCACGCCATCGAAAAGACCATCCGCCAGCCGATCGAACCGATGCAGATGCCAACGGCGAAGGACATCAACCAGCAGCGCATCATACGCTTCAAGCAGCGTATTCGCGAAAACCTGGCCGACGAGAATAACGAGCTGTTCTACCAGCTGCTGACGGAACTGCAGCAGGAAGAGTCCGCGGAACCGCTGGAAATCGCCGCCGCGCTGGCCGGCCTGCTACAGGGTGACGAACCCCTGCTGCTCACGGAGCAGCCGGCACGACCAGGTCGGGAAGGAAAATCCCCCCGGCCGGATAGCAGGGACAGAAAGAAAGCGAAACGCCACGCTGATACCTCAACGCAGGCACTGCCGCTCAAGGGGCATCCGCAGGTTGAGATGCAGCGCTATCGCCTGGCCGTCGGCTACCGGCACGACGTCAAACCGGCCAACATCGTCGGCGCCATCGCCAACGAGGCAGACCTGGACAGTGAATACATCGGCCATATTGAAATCCAAGAAGATTTCAGTACCGTCGACCTGCCGGCGGGCATGCCGAAGGAGACCTTCCTGGCACTGAAAAAGGCCTGGGTGTGCCAGCAACGCCTGGATATTTCGCTGGTCGGCGAGAAAGGCAAGGGCAAGCCCAGGCCAAAACCTGGTCCTAAGCCTAAGCTGAAGGCAAAGGACAAAGCCGCGCGCCGGCAACAAAAGAAAAAGGCCACCCGCGGCAAAGCACGCTGACCGTAACCGCGGCTTACTACTGTGTATCCAGCCCTGCATGCACAGGAGTACAGGCAGAATTAACGTCCTTTTGATGGCTTGTCAGCGGATCATCTGCGGGTAACGCAAGGACCTGCGCCCTGCCACCGCCGCATTCCTGGCAGGTCTCGATGTCGATATCGCCTAAAGCGCCTACTTTTGGTGAACACCCGCTTGAGACGTTGCGCCTTTATGCCCTTTGGGTGCAGCTCATCGAGAAGGTGAGACCGGGAACCGGTCGAGAGGCTGGCCTGGGCCATGCCCGTCGCTCGGCGGGGGTTTGCTCTTGGCCCTCGTCGGTGGCTTTGGGTTTGTTACCTCTCCCCCGCCTGGCCGGCGTCACCGCCGCACGGTGTTTGCTGTTGCACCCAAGGGGCATAAAGGGGCAAACACACCGTGAAAGCGGGTGAGGTTGGCGCGGGGTTTGCACCCAAAGGGCATAAAGGCACCAGGGCGGCCAGCCGGGCGATGAAATCCAGCGGCTCGAAGATGACGTGCGTGGTGCCATGCCCAAAGCACTCGCGTTGCTCGCGGGGCAAGCTTTCGCGGTACGGGGTCTTGAGCCGGTACCGGACATGGCCATTCGGCGCGAAGACTATCTGCCCGGAACCTTGCAGAGAGCCCTAGTCTGTCTTTTCCTCGTCGGCTGCCGACGCCGGCGCGTCAGATACCTCTTCCTGCTCACCCCTGCCCCACCTCCGCTTACCCGCCTTGCGCGATTTCGGTTGCCGAGGCCGATACACCCCACCCGTAGCGTACTGCGCCCACCCCCAACGTAACCAGCTCACACTGGCAAAGGCTAGCCACAGCGACCAGAGCAGCATAAGCAGGCGGTAGACCAGCAGCGGCACCGAGATGACCCAGGCCTGCGGGTAGCCGGCCTGCCAGCGGTCCTGATACCAGTTGAACACATAGGCGCTGGAGCTGTTACCCGATATCAGCATACTGGGGGAGCCCAGCAGGCCGGTCTGCACGGCGAGAATGATGGCGCCGACCACCAGCAGGGTCATGAAGGCCAGTCCGACCTGAATGGCATTGAACGCCAGGGGCCGCTCCGGCATGGTGCCGCGGCCGCGGTAGGCTAGCACGAAGAACCAGGCGACCACCAGGCCGGCCAGCGGCAGGGGCACCTGGCTGAGACCCAGGCCGAGCAGGGCCCATTGCCAGGTCTTCAGCGGCGTCAGTTTGATCCGCCCGAGGACGAAGGCCACCAGTCCGATGACGATCACCACCCCCCAGAACAGTACCGCCGGTCCCATGGCCGGACCGTGGGTCCAGAGTATCCAGCGGTCCTGGCCCAGACTCATCTTGAGCGCGGCGTTCACATGAGGACCGCCGAGATCGACCTCGGGCGTTTCGGTGATCATCGTCACCGCCTGCGGGCTGCGCCATTTGAGGTCGATCGACTGTGTACCCGGTCGCAAGGGCAGGATCACTTCCCTGCCCTCCTGGCGGATGGGCTGGGCCTGGCCGTCGATGGTAACGGACAGCAGTTCTGCACCCTCGGGCAACAAGAGCTGGCGTTTGCTGCCCTGGCTGCTGCGTACCGACAGGGTGAGATCGGCGTCCGTCGCACGCCGCCCCGGCTTGAGCGACAGGCTCGATGACTGAATGGTCACCGTCGGTCCGGGTACGCCCTCCGGCCGCATGAGCGTGGCGGTCAGTGTTTCACCGGGCCAGGGATGCCAGCTGGGCAGCCAGCGGCTGTTGCGGTCGGTGTGGTGCACCGGCGGCAGCCCCTGGTAGTCGACGTGCCAGACCGGTGACACCTCGAAGCGCCACACCTCGGCCCAGGCGTCGTTGTCGGCGGCCTGCAGCACCAGCGGCGATTGCTTGTCCAGGCGCGACAGCCAGCTGAACGATGACTGCTGCGGTCCCAGCGTGATGCGCGCGTGGCCGTCCCTGACCTGCACGTCCTCGTCGAGCACCGACTCGCCCGGCAGCAGGGGCACACGCAGGACGATACTCTTGCCCGTCGGCGTCACACGCACCAGCTGATGACGGATTTCCCAGTCCAGCCCGAGCGCAAAGGTTCTGTCGAGTCTCACGAAGGGCGGTACGCTGACCGGCTCCCAGGCCAGCGTTTCGTCATCATCGGGCTTCAGCCGCGTG
>Ga0209536_100016454_pt1 | contig 10515 bp, 7 predicted proteins | sample DeeMarSeWOR28_12_FD_187461 | JGI IMG/M metagenome (GOLD analysis project Ga0209536, IMG submission 187461) | Marine sediment microbial communities from White Oak River estuary, North Carolina - WOR-2-8_12 (SPAdes) (version 2) | ecosystem: Environmental > Aquatic > Marine > Intertidal zone >...
CCACCCTGACGATATACCTTTTAGGCAGCGGTCAACTTTAAATCTTTTATGCTGCTTTAGATCCATCATACTGCTGTTCAACATTTTTCAGGTGCAGCGTATCTGCCAGCCCCTGATTCAGCAGGTACCATGGGCCAACAGGGCTACTTTCTTGCCGGAATGGTACAACTCATTATACTTTTTACAAGCATCCTGAGTTTTCAGGAGGATAACCTCATCGATGCCTTGTTCCTTTATGTATTTTTCCACCGATTCAGGACATTCGAGTGCCCCGGAAGCACCCAATCCAATGATCAGGGTTTCGATATTCCTGTCAAATACCCTGGTCACCATTTCTTCGGAAAGCAGGTGCCCCTGCCTTTCTTTCCATTTGCTTACCTCCGTCCCGATCAACCGGATATCCTTTCCCGCTCCTACTTTACCCTGGAAGGATTTGGAGTGTTCCATGCCGGCGATTACAAACTTGCCCCATGAAAATTCCTGGATCGGTCCTTCAATATCATAAAACATGATCCCTGAAATGCTTTACAGAATATTAATAAAAAACCATGAAAAAAGCAAGCTGAATATCGGTCTTTGAGACCCCCGATCCAGGCATTCCTCACCCTCATCGGTGTTGCTAGGCGCAGATATACTCAGTGGGTAACGCTGCATTTCAGGTTCGCCTGAGGGGCATAGATACGGTCTCTGGAATAAATGATATAAATCAATATTTTATATTCTATTATGGTTGCATATTAAGGTAAATTTTTATTAAAATTATACTCTGGAAAGAATTCGAATTTCAATTTCGATATATTTTTTTCTTAAGGTTTTTTTTTGGAACTTTGTCACCCTTTTTCCGAATTAATTTTAAGATTTTCTTACATTTTATTTAATAAGATTTGGTGTCGAATCATCAGAAAATATGGGGTAATTGTCTCACTACCATTCGCAAGAATGTCGAAGAACAAGCCTTTAACACATGGTTTGAGCCCATTGTGCCGGTAAACTACGACAAAAATGTCCTGACCATTCAGGTGCCCAGCCAATTCTTTTATGAATGGCTAGAAGAACATTACGTGCATGTATTGCGCGATGCTATCGTGGATCAGCTCGGTGTCGATGGAAAGCTGGAATATTCCATTGTGATCGACAAAGGGAACAGCAAATCCGAACCCTATACCATAAACCTGCCAACTACCCAGAGACCGGACAGGAAAAATATAAAGAATATTCCTTCCTCCTCTCCTGAGAAAAGTATAGAAGATCTGTTCGCTTACGATTTTAACTTAAATGCAAACTATACTTTTGAGACTTTTATAGAAGGGGATTGCAATAGACTGGCCAGATCGGCAGGATTCGCAGTGGCGCAAAGACCAGGGATTACCTCCTTCAATCCATTAATGGTGTATGGTGGGGTTGGACTTGGTAAAACTCACCTCGCGCAAGCGATAGGGAATGAAATCCTGCAGCATATATCCGATAAGGAGGTCATTTATGTGCCTGCTGAAAAATTCACACAGCAGTTCATCGAAGCGGTAAAAGCCAATAAGATCCAGGAGTTCCAGAACTTCTACAATAAGGTGGATATTTTAATTCTGGATGATGTACAGTTCCTGGCCGGTCGTGAAAAAACACAAGAGATATTTTTCCATGTCTTCAACCATCTGCATCAGACAGGGAAGCAGATCATAATGACCAGCGACTGTCCCCCCAAGGACCTCAAGGGCATGGAGGAACGGCTGTTATCGCGTTTTAAGTGGGGCCTGACGGCTGACTTGCAACAACCCGATTTTGAGACCAGGATAGCAATTATTCATAAAAAAATGCAGTCGGATGGAATCAATATACCGGAAAAGGTGATCGAGTACCTGGCCTACAGCGTCGATACCAATATCCGTGAATTAGAAGGTGTTTTGATCTCCCTCATTGCGCATGCTTCCTTGATGAAGAAAGATATTGACCTGGAACTTGCCAAACAAACGCTAAAGACCATCGTCCACGATATAGATACTGAAGTAAGCATCGACTACATTCAGAAAACTGTTTCGGAGTATTTTCATCTCAAGACCGACGATTTAAAGGATAAGACCAGGAAGAAGGAGGTTGTGATTGCCCGGCAACTGGCCATGTACTTTGCCAAGGAATATACCAATCTGTCGTTAAAATCCATTGGCTATCATTTTGGCGGTCGTGACCACAGCACGGTCATCCATGCCGTACAGACGGTGAACGACATGTATGATGTTGACAGCCGCTTCAGGTCCTCGGTAGATGAGCTGAAGAAAAAACTGAAAATGAAATCCATTTGATTCGTTACAGCTCCGGATTGTTCCGCACCCATACTGATATTCGATGATTTTTTAATTAAATTGTCAATCCCTAAAAAGGCTCGATTCATGGATAAAAGATTTTTTGTTTTTGGGGTGTGCTTATTCATATTTACTTCCTGTCATAAGAGTGAACACACCACCAAGAGGTTACAAATAAGTGGTATTTACCCCCACCTGGCCTATTACAACAATGAACATGAATGTGGCACGGGTGCCGTGGTTCCATGGGCAGATCGATTGTGGGTAATAACCTATGGGCCGCATCTGCCGGAAGGTTCATCGGATAAACTGTATGAGATCACCCCCGATCTGGAGCAAATTGTTCGTAAGGAAAGCATTGGCGGAACCCCTGCCAACAGGATGATCCATGCCGAAAGCGCACAACTATTCATCGGGCCCTATGCGATAGATCAAGAAAGAAATGTTCGTGTTATTCCCTATGATAGAATGGTTGGGCGGCATACCGGCAATGCACGGCATCTGTCAGATCCCTCCGGAAAGATCTATTATGCCACAATGGAAGAGGGTTTTTACGAGGTTAATGTCCATACCCTTGAAGTAACTACCCTGTTTGAAGATGGTCATGTATACCATCAGGCCGGGGATATGTCCAGTTATGGCAGGCTACTTCCCGGAGCGCATGGCAAGGGCCTTTATTCCGGCCAGGGCGTACTTGTCTATTCCAACAACGGCGAATCTTCGGAAATGGCACTTTCCAGGTTTGACATAGAATCCGGGGTTCTCGCCGAATGGGATGGGGTGGAATGGAAGAACATACGAAGGAATCAGTTCGTGGAAGTTACTGGACCGGGAGGGATATATGGCAATAAGCATCCTGAAACTGATCCGATCTGGGCTACCGGGTGGGATCACAAATCGCTATTGCTCGGCGTGCGGGATGAAGGGCACTGGTCATTCTATCGATTGCCCAAGGCAAGTCACAGCTACGATGGTGCCCATGGCTGGAATACCGAGTGGCCAAGGATCCGGGATGTGGGAAGTGGGGGAAATCCGGACTACCTGATGACCATGCATGGCATGTTCTGGAAATTCCCGGGTGGATTTACCTGCCAGGCTTCCTCAGGATTGCGGCCAGGATCTGCCTACCTGAAGGTAATCGGCGACTTTGCACGATGGGGAGATAAGTTGGTGGCAGGCTGCGATGATTCCGCACAACGGGAATTTCTCAACAAAAGAAAGGTAAAAGGAGATATAGAAGGACCCGGACAATCCAATTCCAATCTCTGGTTCATCGATCCGGATACCCCTGAACAATTGGGGCCCACCACGGCTTCCGGTGCGGTATGGATGGATGAGCCAGTGGTTAAGGATGTGCCCTCTGAACCTTTCCTTTTTGCCGGTTGGCCTGAACGTTCAGCCTGGATCAAGAACCATGGACTTTCCCCTGTCGTGATTACCCTTGAGGTGGACAGGGAAGGTGATGGCAGTTGGGAATTCCTGAGAGATGAAAGCCTTGAAGGCTATGAATCCCGATATGTTCAATTCAAGGATGAAGATAAGGGGGAATGGATACGGACAATACCCTCTGCTAATGCTCAGATTACCTGTCAGTTTACCTATGCTGATCAGGACGACAGGGAGGGAGTCCCGGACAATATGTTCAAAGGTCTGCTGGAAGTTGGGGAAGACGACCAATCGGAAGGCCTGTTATACGGTCAGGGCGGAGACAGACGTACCCTGGGCATCTCGGCACAACACAGAGGTAAGGATGCTGGTTTTTATGTGCTGGATGGAGAAATGAACCTGAAAAGATCTGACGATGAGGAAACCAAACGTTTCATTGATGAAAAGTTTGCCATTCCCTCCAACGTGGTTGAGATCGACGAATCCTCAGTACTCATTGTGGATGACAAAAACCGTCGCTGGAGACTGCCAAAAGGGAACCAGAAGTTTGACGGGTTGATCCATGCTTCAAAAATGCGATTAAGCCGTGAAGTAGCCACAGAAAGGGATTTATTCAACTGTCATGGAACATTTTATGAGTTACCTGCTGAAAATGCTGATGGATTCGCCAAAATAAGACCTATTGCTTCTCACTCGTTCAGGATCCATGATTATGCTTCCTTCAGGGGAATGCTTATCATGTCTGGGATCAATCCTGAATCCGGAAAAGGGAATCCACATATTTTTGCATCTGAAGATGGAAAGGCTGCCATATGGGCCGGTGTAATAGATGATCTGTGGAAAATGGGGAAACCCAGTGGCGAGGGAGGTCCCTGGAAAGACACTGTTGTTGGAGGGGGTATTCCATCCGATCCTTACCTGATAGGGTTTTATGACAACAGGTCCCTGACCCTGGAACATAGCCTGGAGGAATCTGTTACTTTCACCATACAAGTAGACCCCTCAGGCCATGGCCTCTGGATGGCATACCAGCAGGTGCAGGTTGCCCCGGGTGAAATATACGACTACCGGTTTCCGGAATACTTTGAAGCCAGGTGGATACGATTTATTACCGATAAGGACTGTGAAGCAACAGCCTGGTTAATTTACAACTAAGATCCATCCTAGAAGAAATAGGAGTAATATCCTCTGACACCGTCTTTGGTGACACCTTCCACGTATACCCTGCCCCGGATCTTAACCAGAATGTCGACCAGTGACTCTGCATCCTCTATAGGCACCTTATTGATGTGCGTGACAATGAAACCTTCGTCGATGCCGAGACGCTGGATAAAACCGCTTCTTATCTTGGTGATCCTGACGCCGTTCTTAATTTTCAGCAAGTCACGTTCGACCTTTGGAACCACCTCAAAGTCAGCGCCCAATCTTCTGCTCGTGTAAATTTCCCGGGTGATGATCGAGGTAGTACCCTGTGCATTGGTCAGGGTAAGTTGAGTTTTGGCAGTTCTATCCCCCCGCTTGTAGGTTACATCCACCCTGTCGCCGGGAGAATGGTAACTGATCACTTCTTCATATTCCCCCTTGGACCGTATCTTTTGATCGTTCAGGCCAATGATAATATCACCTTCTTTTAACCCTCCTTTATCTGCGGCACCTCCATTCTGGATGTTCTGTATGATCACCCCATCCCAGTTCTTCAATTCAAGTTCTTCCCCGATCTGCTGGTCGATGTCGGAAACCTCAACGCCCACGAATGCCTTCTGCACTTCACCGTATTTGATAAGGTCTTCCACGATCTTTGAGACGATATCTGCCGGAACGGCAAACCCATACCCGGCATACGATCCTGTTTTGGAAAGTATTGCCGTGTTAATTCCAACCAGTTCTCCCCTGGTATTTACCAGGGCACCGCCGCTGTTGCCCGGATTAATGGCTGCATCGGTCTGGATAAAGGATTCTATGGGAAAATTAGCCCTTAAAATGTTGATCTGCCTTCCCTTCGCACTCACAATGCCTGCGGTTACGGTAGAGGTAAGGTTAAATGGATTCCCTACGGCCAAAACCCACTCGCCCACCTCCAGATCACTGGAGCGTCCTATCTTTATATTGGGCAGATCATTTCCATCGATCTTCAGGATTGCCAGGTCTGTAGCCGGATCCGATCCTATTAATTTGGCCTCATAGGTCTTCTTTTCGTGGATTACCTCTATGGCATCTGCATTCTGGATCACATGATTGTTGGTAACAACATAGCCATCCGAGGTATATATCACCCCTGAACCGGTACTGATAAACGTTTGACTTGGTCTTTCACCGAAAAACCACTCCAGAAAAGTATTGCTGTATTCCCGTTCCATCACGGTTTTGATATACACTACGCTGGATGTTGATAATTTTGAAGCTGCAGCGAAAGACTCGCTGAGTACCTCAAGCCTGTTGACCGGGGGTACTGCACGCATTGAACTTTCCCTGTTTTCCGTTTCAGCAACATCCGGCTTTGCTTCCGGTTCTACATAATTCGATACCAGTATCTCCCTGGGGGTATCAGCAGGCATTTCTCCTTCTGACATAAGGTCCGGTTTTACAACATAGACAAACGTGGCGGCGCCAAGGAGGCCGGCCAGATATCCGGTAAGGATGATTATGAATATTCTTTTCATTGGTATACGGTTTACGAGTATTTACTTAGCAAAATAAGTACCGAACAGAACGAGACATGTAAAATATTCACTTTTCAAGACAGAATGACGGTTATTTATTACTTTTGCACGTCATGGGTGTCAGATCGCTACTTAGTAAACCAATTGCCTCTTATGTTGTTTCCCGACAGGGAAAATGGGCAATCAATCCGGGTAAAGAACAGGATGCTCAGTTCAGCAAACTGATTCGGGGGGCAAGATCAACCAGTTTCGGACATGACCACGATTTTGATTCCATTAATACCTACGATGATTTCAAAGCACGAGTTCCTGTAAAGGATTACGAAGGTCTTTCCCGGTATATAAACAGGGTAGTTCAGGGTGAAAGGGATGTATTGTGGCCGGGGAAGCCCATTTATTTTGCCAAAACTTCCGGAACAACCAGTGGGACCAAGTATATTCCCATTACCAAAGAGTCCATCCCAAATCATATCAACGGGGCGAGGGATGCCCTGCTGAATTATATACACGAGACGGGTAAAAGTAAATTCCTGGATGGGAAGCTTATCTTTCTCTCCGGCAGCCCGGTTCTTGAGGATAAACATGGAATTAAAACAGGAAGATTGTCCGGCATATCCAATCATTTTGTGCCGGCCTACCTGAGATCCAACCAAATGCCATCCTATGAAACCAATTGTATTGAGGATTGGGAGGAGAAGGTCGACCGAATTATCGATGAGACGCTTGAACAGGATATGACCCTGATCTCAGGCATTCCACCCTGGGTTCAGATGTACTTTGACAGAATTATTGAAAGGACAGGAAAAAGAATCAAGGACGTTTTCCCAAACTTCTCCTTATTCGTCTACGGCGGTGTTAATTTCGAACCGTACCGTAAAAAACTTTATGATTCCATAGGTACAGATGTTGATTCTATTGAATTGTTCCCTGCATCCGAAGGATTTTTCGCTTTTCAGGATAGCCAGCATGATAATTCCATGCTGCTCATCCAGAATGCGGGGATCTTCTATGAATTCATACCCTCAGGAGAATTTGGCAAAGAAAATCCAACCCGGCTGAAAATTGACCAGGTAGAGACGGGTACCAATTATGCGATGGTCATAAACAGCAATGCAGGCTTATGGGGTTATGCGCTGGGCGATACCATAAAATTCACCTCCCTCAGTCCACCGAAGATCCTTTTCACAGGCAGGACCAAGCATTTCATATCCGCATTCGGGGAACATGTTATTGGTGAGGAGGTGGAAAAATCCATGCATCATGCGATGAAAGTCTTTGGTGAGGTAGAATTGGTAGAATTCACCGTAGCGCCCCAGGTAAATCCCGCGGAAGGATTACCTTTACATGAATGGTACGTGGAGTTTTCAAAGCCACCTGAAAACATTGCGGCTTTTGAAGAGGAACTTGACAGGAAGTTGCAGGAGTTGAACAGTTACTATTACGACCTGGTTTCAGGGGCTATTCTCAGACCTTTGAAGGTTCGGTCTTTGAAGCAGGGGGCTTTCCAGGAATACATGCGATCGCTGGGCAAACTCGGGGGACAAAACAAGGTGCCCAGGCTGTCAAATGATCGTGCCATAGCCGATAAACTTGAAAAATTAATAATACGATAATTTTGGAATCCAATCGCAGACATATAGCCATCATGGGATCTACCGGATCTATCGGTACCCAGGCCCTTGATGTGATCAGCGAAAATCCCGAGTCGTTTGTGGTGGAGGTGTTGACGGCTTACAACAATGCCGACCTGCTTATACAGCAAGCCCTGCAGCATCGGCCCAATGTCGTGGTGATCGGTAATGAAAACAAGTACAAAGCGGTAAATGAGGCATTATCCACTCAGGATATCAAGGTGTATGCCGGAGCCAAAGCTCTGGATCAGGTTGTGGAAATGGATACGGTCGACCTGGTGCTTGCCTCCATGGTAGGCTTCGCCGGGCTGAGTTCTACCGTTCATTCCATAAAGGCTGGCAAACAGGTTGCTCTTGCCAACAAGGAAACACTGGTTGTAGCGGGAGACTATATTACTAAGCTTGCCAGGGAGAAGGGTGTGAACATCTATCCTGTAGATTCCGAACATTCGGCGATATTCCAGTGCATGGTGGGAGAATTCCACAATAAAATAGAACGCATCATCCTTACGGCATCAGGTGGACCCTTCAGGGGAAGATCCCGTGAGGAATTGAAAGGGGTTTCCAGGGCAGAAGCCCTGAATCATCCGAACTGGGATATGGGAGCAAAGATCACCATTGATTCAGCAACGCTGATGAACAAAGGCCTGGAAGTAATCGAGGCCAAATGGCTGTTCAACCTGGATCATCCTCAGATCGATGTGGTCATACATCCGCAATCCATCATTCATTCCATGGTGGAGTTTGAGGATGGATCGATAAAGGCCCAGCTGGGCCTGCCGGACATGCGTATTCCAATACAATTTGCATTATCTTATCCAAATCGTTTGAAATCTAATTTTCCTAGATTTAGTTTTGCAGACTATCCGTCGTTGGATTTCGAACAACCGGACATGAAGACATTTCGAAACCTCGCATTGGCCTATGAGGCTTTAAAGCGGGGAGGGAATACACCATGCATATTGAATGCGGCAAACGAAATCGCCGTTGAAGCGTTCTTAAAAGAAGAGATAAATTTTCTTCGGATCCCTGAAGTGATCGAAACATGTTTGAGTAGGGTTTCATTTATAGCCAAACCCGGATTGGAAGATTATTATAATACAGATAGAGAAACTAGAGTTAGAGCTAAAGAAATAATTGCGTAATGGATATTTTGATTATGGCGGCCCAGATGATTTTGGGTCTTTCGATTTTGGTAGGATTGCATGAATTCGGGCATTTACTGGCCGCCAAGGCATTTGGCATGCGGGTTGAACAGTATTCAATAGGGTTCCCACCCAAAATATTTTCTTTCAGATATGGTGAAACAATCTATTCGATAGGCGCCATTCCACTTGGGGGTTACGTGAAGATATCCGGAATGATCGACGAATCCCTGGACCTGAAGACTATGGACGAAGAGCCCCAACCATGGGAGTTCAGGGCAAAACCGGCATGGCAGCGGCTTATTGTGATGATGGGAGGCATTATAGTCAATGTTATCACGGGTATCATCGTATTTATAATCCTCATATATTTTTATGGTGAAACGAATATTTCCAAGGAGGAAGTCAATAAATACGGAATCTATGCTCATCCGCTTGCCCAGGAACTGGGACTTCTTACGGGCGACAGGATCATACTGGTGAATGGACAGGATTATGAGTTTTATGAAGACATCACCGATCCTTCCGTATTGTTGGCAGACAACGCCTATTATACTGTCGACCGGGGAGGTGAAATCATTGAGGTCCCTATCCCGGCAAACTTCCTGGAAAGATTTTCGCCACGAAAGAACCGCGATGTACGTTTCATTGATCCCATTACAACGTATTCGGTTGGGAAGGTTGACAAGAAATTGGGGGCCGCCGCCGCAGGATTGTTAGAAGGAGACCGGATCCTCAGCGTAAATGGCGTGCCGACCAAGTTCTGGCATGAATTGCGGGAAGTTGTACAAAATCTAAAGGGAGAGGAAGCACACTTTAAAGTATCGCGGGGTGAACAAGCACTGGAGTTGGATATTCAGATATCAGAGGAAGGAATGGCGGGATTTCAGCGCGCGGCAGACATAGAATACACTACCAGGCATTATAGTTTTCTTGAGGCCATACCCAAAGGGACAAAAGAAGCTTTTAACATCGTTTTCATCAATGTAAAAGCTTTTGGTAAAATATTTTCCGGAGACCTGAATTTCAGTGAATCGGTATCCGGTCCTATTGGTATTGCCAAAATATTTGGTGGGACATGGAATTGGTATAGATTCTGGAGCCTGGTTGGACTGTTATCCATGATCCTGGCCTTTATGAACTTCCTGCCTATTCCTGCACTTGATGGAGGGCATGTTATGTTCCTGGTATTTGAGATCGTCTCCGGCCATAAACCATCCGACAAATTTATGGAGGTGGCTCAAAAAGTTGGGATGATAATTTTACTGGGTCTGATGGTATTTGTGATATTCAACGATATTTTCAAAGAGGTCTGGCCCTGATCCAGCTACCAGTCGCTCACGTCTTCCATCTGTTCCAGCATACGCATCTCTTCCAGCTCTTTCAGGCTGGGGCGGTA
>Ga0209536_100016455_pt1 | contig 10515 bp, 3 predicted proteins | sample DeeMarSeWOR28_12_FD_187461 | JGI IMG/M metagenome (GOLD analysis project Ga0209536, IMG submission 187461) | Marine sediment microbial communities from White Oak River estuary, North Carolina - WOR-2-8_12 (SPAdes) (version 2) | ecosystem: Environmental > Aquatic > Marine > Intertidal zone >...
CAGCTCGGCTATGCGAAGCCCTGTCATGTCGAAAACCGACAGTGTCACCTGCTGGGGTCTGGCCAGGGTGAAGTAGACCGTCGTCATCGGATTGAACGGATTGGGATGCACCCCCTTGAGTGCGGTCGCCAGCTCAGGCGTACTGTCAATATCGTGATCGTCCTCCGCCATGTCGTCGTCATTGCTGACCACGTCGTCGATCTCGGTCAGGAAGCAGGTGCCCGCCTCCCAGATGTGGCCACTCTCCATCATCTGCACGTAGACCGTCGCCCGCAGATTGTGATAAACCCACTCGGCATCGAGCGGCATCGGCACCGTGTATAGCGCGTATCCCAGCTCGGTGGAAATCGGCATGCCCTCCAGGTCGGGATACATGTAGCGGAAGGCCTGGTTGTGAATCGGCTCGCCGTTGCCACCGTTGTGTTCGATGCTGTCCTCGGTGATATTACAGAAGAGGCGGAAATCGCGCTCGGGCAGCGGCTCGGTAATATCGATGGCCACTGTCAGAATATCGATCCATACTGACCAGACCAGCGGTGTGACCAGCATCGGACTGTTGCGTGTCTTGGCCTCCTCCAGAACCAGGGGCATGGTCTCGGCAGCCTGCACCTCGACCCGGTGACCATCGACGTATCCCCAGGGTACGGCGAAGATACCGTACTCGACGATCAGGGCGTCGATCTGTTCAGGATTGGCGACATACATGATGTCGGCGGGATTCGGCCACCAGACATGCAGTCGCATCACACCTGCACTGTTACCGGAGGTTGCGGTATAGGCATCGAGAGCCTGGTTGGCCTGGACACATGGTCCACAGCCCGAGTTGGTGAACAGGAAGCCAACCGGCACATGTGGCCCGGTATAGGTGTCGACAAGTCCCCTGTGCTCGTCGTTCTCGGGATATTCGTCTGCCGCCAGCATGGTCGTGGCCACCAGGTCGTAGTAATTGCCTGAATCGAGGGTCAGGGCAGGGAAGGTCAGCAGCATCTCTTCCCAGTGGGCCAGATCGGTCGTGGTACCTGTCTGGTAATAAATACTGGTGCCCGATTCGAAGATTTCCAGGGAGACATCGAAGGACACCTGGTTCAGACCACGGTTCTTCACTACCACTTCGGGCACGATGCTGTCACCGGCGCCATACTGCTCGCCATCCGGCATCACGCTCACCACAGCAGCATCGTTGGCCTCGACATCGTATACCGTCACGTCGTCGATGATCCAGATATCGCTCTCCGCGCTGGGATCGAGCAAGCGCAGGCCAAGGTAGACTACTGGCTCTCCGGCCAGCGGGCTCAGATCAGCCACGGCTTCTTGCCAGTGGTAATCGACCATCTCATGATTCAAGGGAGTCCAGTCCACCAGGACCGTGAAGTCACCCGGCGTGGTCGGCTCACTGGTCGCGTAGACGATCTGGTGGTGAATGTCGGACCAGAAATACCAGGCGAAACCCAGTTCCCAGAGCGAGAGTTTCGGCGCCAGCGCAGTCGAGAAATCGAGGGGTGGCAGCACCAGCGTCTGGTCCCGCGGTGTGCCGAACGGCAGGGCGAGGGCACTGTACAGACCGCTGTGGGCAATGCCCTGATAGTGCATCCAGGAGACAGGTTCCCCGGCCGGCAGCACGAGGGTCCAGCCGGCCGGCGGCACTGCATCCTCGAAGGAAGTGAAGACGTATTCCGTATCGCGCTGGTGCTCGGTCAGCTTGCCGTTATCGAAGGGAGCCTGGGGTCGGAACACAACCTCGGGCGAGGCCCAGGCTGTTCCGGAACCGGCGATGATGGCGATGATGGTCACGAGGAAAAACCGTCGGTAGTGGTGTGACATGGCAATCCTCCTTCATACGCGGATTCACAATACTGGTACTGCGAGGCTGGACCGGTGTTACCTCCTCGGGTTGTCGGGCCTTGGGGGCGAGATACGGTTGTTATCGGACCCATTCTGTCTTTTATGTGATTGAAATCAAAGCCATTATAACAAAGCCGAGACGCCCGAAACAACGAGAAGGTCTGCGAATCCGGGCATTCTGTTCAACCAAACGGTGGCAGGCGGGACGTACCTGCTGTCTTGCTTCAGTTGAGGGGCGTCACAATCAAGCACAACATCAATGGCCACTCTGGGGTACAATGAATCGGTTGTATGAGCCTGCCACGTGCCGGCACCCAAGGAGCTATCTCAAATGATTACAATCCATTGCACTTTTTCTTCGGTTCGGTTGCTTACGGTTTCCTCAACTCACCTTTATTCAATTATCCTCCTTTTTTCTTTCGCTATTTTCCTGCTCACCGCCTGGCCTGTATGCGGATCTGCCAATGACCTGGAAGCCAGTCATGTACAGGTTGCCCAGAAAGACCTTCAGCAATATCAATCGGTCCGCCGCTTCATTACCGACAACTGGAAACAGCTCGTGCGTTCGCATGCGAACCTGCTGGACGCCCTCGCCGATCCCAAGTTCCCCCGGCCTCCTGATGAGCCATGGCGCCTGTACATCTCACACCGGGAATCGCCGCCTGCCGTCAGGGCCGAGCTCGGCAAGTCGCTCGATCCTGCCGTCCTCGAGCAAGTCAACATTCTCCAGCTGCCGGCTAGCCAACATATTCGAATCGAGGCGATCACTGCTCACGGTCTACTTTATTTACCTTATCCCTATGTTGTTCCCGGCGGCCGGTTCAACGAGATGTATGGCTGGGACAGCTATTTCATCCAGATCGGTCTGTTGCGTGACGGCATGATCGAGCTGGCGCAGAGTATGACCGATAATTTCGTTTACGAGATCGAACATTATGGCATGGTGCTCAACGCGAACCGGACATATTACCTGACGCGTTCACAACCTCCCTTCTTGACAGCCATGATTCTCGGCACCTACGCGCACACCGGCGACGAGAAGTGGCTGCGCGATACCCTGGCGGCCATCGACACCTACTACGATTACTGGACCACCGGCCTGCACCGGGTCCCGGGTTTGGCCCTGTCCCGCTATCACGACCTGGGACAGGGGCCAGCCCCCGAGGTCGTTGCCAGCGAGCGCGACGCCGCCGGGCGCACGCATTATGATCGCGTCAAGGACTACTATCGCACTCACGAGGTGACCCGTTACGAGGAATCTCTCTACTACGACGCCGGCGCCGATACCTTGACGGCGCTTTTCTACCTCGGCGACCGCGCCATGCGGGAGTCGGGATTCGACCCGTCCAACCGCTTCGGCCCCTTCAGTGTGGACATCATCCGCCACGCCCCGGTATGCCTGAACTCCCTGCTCTACCGCATGGAGCGAGAGGCTGCCCGGATCCACGACCTCGTCGGCCAGGAGGCGATCGCTGCCAGCTGGCGCGATCGTGCGGCCGCGCGCCGCGATCTCATCAATCGCACCATGTGGGACGCGGAAGCCGGTCTTTACTTCGATTACCAGTTCGCGCAGAGGCGTTCGAGCTCGTATGTGTTCGCCACGACGTTCTATCCGCTGTGGGTCGGCCTCGCTACCGAGAAGCAGGCCAGGCAAGTGGCAGAGAACCTGGATCTCCTGGAAGCTCCCGGTGGCTTGTTGACAAGTACGACCACCAGCGGCAGCCAGTGGGATGCGCCTTATGGCTGGGCTCCCCTGCAGATGATTGCCGTGCAGGGCCTGCGACGGTACGGTTTCCATACCGAGGCCAACCGGCTGGCCAGAAAGTTTCTGGACCTGGTCGCCAAGGAATTCCACGAACACGGCATCATCGTCGAGAAGTACGACGTCGTGCGGCAGGAGTCCGACCTGGCGGATGGCCTGCGCTTCGGCTACGACGCGAACGAGATCGGCTTTGGCTGGACAAATGCAGTGTTCAGTGAACTGCTGGCAGAGCTCGAGGAATCCGGAGGCGAGGAGTAGCAGGGCTGGCCAGTGAGGCATTCGATCAGCAGGGGGCAGCCAGTCAAACCTTCACTGGAGCATTGGCCGTTCATACAGGTCGTAACCTGAACTCTGCCTGCTCCCTTTCCTGACCGGGGCTCATTTACCTGTACAACGACTTCACGCCGCCCCAGGTGGAACTGGTGGTCGGCTGCGTGTCATCGAATTCCAGCATCACGTGCAAATAATCCAGGGCGAATCCCGTGCCGAAAAACTGGAAGTACGTATGAGTACTTGCGAGCGGCAGGAACGCGACATGATTACCGAACGTCAATTCCTGCAACTCCGACCAGATGAGGCCATCGGCGGATACCTGGAAATAGACTCGTGTCATGCCAGGCAAAAGATGCGGTGCCGGAATGATTGCAAAAGTCACCTGGGCATGCACGAGCGGGTGGAGGTTGTCCGCTAGCGGCATCCGGTAGGCCAGACTCGCATAGGCATCCACCATGAAACCTTCATAGAAGCCGAGGGCTCGCGATTCGGAAGTGGCAGGGTGTCCATAGACCAGGATGCCGCTCAGAAAAACGTCGGGAATGCTGTCGAGGATCGGAGAATGCTGGTAGGAATCAGCCTCCGCCTGATCGGTCCCGAAGTTGTCGTGGTAAGTGTATTCAGATGCCGGCAAGCCAGTTGGCAATATCACCAGCAACGCGACAAGGAGTGCGGCAGAAATGCGGTCCTGAATGATATGGCGACTTCTGGGGGTTAAATCGGTCAGTCCACTTGTACCAGTTCCAGCGCCAGGCAGAGCTGGTATTTTTCGTGCGGCGGTCATGGCGTCCCTCCTGGGCGGGATCGGTGAGGGACCCTGCTGAATTCATTATACAGAAATCCCAGCAAACCTGCCTGGCCAGGTATGGGCCTCGATGCGTTAGGTGTTATTTTATTTAGATATTAGGGAAATGAGCCATCTGCCTCAGATGCGGTGCTGCCGCCAGATGACTAGCGCATGCCGGGCAAATTGAATCCTCACCCCGTGGTGTGAAGAGAGCGGGAATTCTGTCGCCGCTACCGCACAACCAAGACTTTTTGCGATTCTGCATATCCTGCTGTCGCCAGCCTTACCAGATAAGTCCCCGAGGACACCGCTCTACCTGACGAGTCCTGGCCGCTCCAGACCAGTGAGTAGATTCCGGGTTCGTACAGCTGGTCAGCCAGGGCCGACACCAGTTGACCTGCCAGGTCATAGACAGCGATGCGTACCTGCTGCCGTCGCTCGACTGCGAAGGAAATGGTCGTCCGGGGATTCGCAGGATTTGGACTGACGACAGACACCCCGACCAGTTTATCGGCACCGCTGCCGCCCGCTACCGTTCTGATCTGGTCTGTACCACTGAAGATCTGGCCGTCATGGGTCCTGCCCGTCAGGATAGCCTCTGTATCCCCACACTGAATGCCCGTTTCCTCGCAGCGGAAGTGGAACAGCAGATCCAGGTCTCCGTCATGATCCACGTCCATCTCATGCCGTCTAGGACCATGGCGATTCTCATGCGCTTCCGCTGCCTCACACGGTCCGAATCTCACCGTTGTGTGGTCAACAGTAGCGGCATCGAAAGCTTCGGTGGTCAGTATTGCGACCGGCACAATGCCATTTCTTGACTTGCAATTGAGGTTATTGAGGTTATTGCCCGGCCTGATGTCGATGACTGCGTTCAAGCCAGAGGGTTCCGCGCACTGCACCGGCAAGATCTGCAAACCACCGCCGCCGGCCAGGTAGACAAGGCTCTGCCCAACCACGACAGTCATGGCCTCGTCTGAATTTTCCGCACCACCCAGAAATACGGGCAAGGAGGGATTTGAAATGTCGACCACCTGAAGGCCTGATCCGCGGACCGCCAAGTAGGCAAACTCTCCAGAAATTGCGAGATCGTTCACGACCTCACCGGGCACCTCCGTTGCACCCACGATGACCGGGTTCGTCCGGTCTGAAATGTCGACGACCTGAAGCCCTGTCCCGTCACCGACATAGGCATAGCTGCCTGAGATCTCGACACACTCGCCACCCCATGGCTCAGGAAATTCCATATCACTCGCGACCACGAATTCACGTGGATTCGAGATGTCGACAACCTGCAGGTGACAGGTCATGTCACGGTCGTCATCAGAGTTTTCTGCAGATATTCGGGCCTGGTTGCCCGCGTCGCGAAAGCTTGCAGCAGAAGTGGATCCTGCAAACTCTTCCCAGAGGATGAGGGCGTGGTTTTCGGTTAGGGCGACACCTCGCACCAGGCCATTGCTGGCGGGGCTGTACACGTTGACCAGCAGGGCATTAGCCGGATCGCTAATATCGAAAACAGACAGGGCGACATCCAGGCCAACGTAGGCGTGATCACCAGAAATATCCAGATCACGCACGATGTTGCCACTGATTCCATACGAAGACACGTTCGCCGGTGCCTCGGGATCAGATATGTCGATGACACAGAAAGCAGGGGAAGGCCGCAACATGTTGGTGACGCAGAAGGCGTGTTCACCGGAAACCTCGACACGTTCCAGCCGCCTCTGGAATTGACCCAGCCATACAATGTTCAGAGGATTGGCTGGGACCGAGACGTCAATCACACACAGCCCGGCATACCCGGTTGCGACGTAGGCATAGTGACCCGACAGGGCCACATCAGTGGCATGTCCGGGATTCACCCTGCCAACGATGTACCCCGCACCGTCTTCATAGTGCCAGCAATCCGGTGCTTGCGCGGCAACTGGCGCAAGGCAGGCACCAAGCAATACCATGAAAACGGCCCCGCCTGATTTCATCGGAGAGAATGGAAAGTGAATAGACAATCTACCTTTCCTTGAGCGCTGCAATGATAAGCCATTTTCGATAGGTGATCAACACTTGACCCAGTGCTTCCTCCGACCCTTGAGAGGGGAGATCATTCCACCCTAACTCTGGCGGCCAGCCACCTGGAACTGATGGTTGAAATTTCAAAGATGTGTTCTTAATGAAATCGTTGATCAAAACCTCACATTTTGGTATGCTGCTCTACCACACACCTTACCTATAAGAGTTCTGGTGTTTCAGGACACAACTTGGAGGGTATTGAGCACCAAAGGTTAAAGATCGAAAGTGCTTGATCCTGACGGGGCGCTTACCGGTCCTGGTCAATGATACTTGAACTCTGAGGATATTACTCCTCGCTCGTTTCTGATTACCGATTCAGATAGATGTGTCTAGGCTTGTTCGACTGCAGTACATCATTTCGTCTGTGGAGGCTCAACATGAAGAACGACAGATACTCTTCCCCTGCTCTACTCATTGGTTTCATCTTGAGCTTTTGTATCAGTTCACCTCTTTGCTCACTGGCGGCCCAGGATGGTCACATCATTTATGAAGGAGCTTTCGACGATACGCACCTGACCTGGGAAGATGACAGTGAAGGGCGACTCATGCCGCGGCTCGCCGGGATAGACATCCTCGAGGAAACTGGCAAGCCAGTGCTCGCCGTCCATCGGTTGCGGCTGCTCGTACCCGCGGATGCCTCGATCGTCGGGATCGAGGTGGTGCCCCTGGCGACCCACCAGGTTCCTCTGCCCGGCCGTCTGAGCAGTGGCCAGCCTTTGCTGACCGACACCGGTGAGAAAGTCAACGTCGATCGTCTCGTCGTGGGCACCGATTCCTATCCCCAGATCTGGGGCGAGTACGCCGGCACCCAGGTTCGTCGTGGTTTCCGCATGGTATCTTTGCAGGTTTATCCCCTGCGTGCGATCCATGACGGGAACGGGGATTGGATTGCGCTGGAAGTGCTCGACCGGTATGGCGTGCGCTTGCTGACCGACCCCGGCGCACCGCAACCGGACATCGCACACCGCATGCGTTTCGTGCCGCAGGAGCGCGAGCGCACCGAGGCGATGATCCGCCGCATGGTCGCCAATCCCTGGGCCCTGACCGGCTACACCCGGGAAGACGGCAGCGTCGTCCCCGAGCCCGCCGGTGGATTTCAGCCCTCCCGCACGCCGGCCCTCAGCGGCAGTACCGTCCAGTACCTCATCATCACCTCCGAGGCCCTGGCACCCTCCTTCCAGCTACTGGCCGAACACAAGACAGCCATGGGTATCCCGAGTGTCGTCGCCACCCGGGAGTGGATCGAGAGCAACTTCCGCAACGGCTCCGACATCCAGGAGACGCTGCGGATGTTCATCCGCGAGGCCTACCAGAAGTGGGGCACGGAATATGTCCTTCTAGCCGGTGACACCGACGTGCTGCCCTGTCGGTACAACCGCAACACCTACTGGCCATCCGCTTCCGGCCTGTATACCGACATTCCGACCGATCTCTACTTCTGCTGTCTGGATGGCAACTGGAACGCCGATGGCGATTATCTGTTCGGAGAACCCTACCTCTCGTCGACCTCCCCCGGTGACGAGGCGGATCTGGACGACGAGGTCTATCTGGGGCGCGCTCCTGTCAACACCGCAGCAGAGGCCGCCCTGTTCGTCAACAAGGTCATCACCTATACCGAAACACCCGCCAACCGACCCTGGACCAATCGTGCGCTGTGGATTGCCGAGGTACTGTTCTGGATCGATGGAATAGATCCCGTTCCGGTACTCGATGGTGCGATCTTCTCCGAGGGCATCATCGAAGATTACCAGAACCCCTGCACGGAACTGGAATACACTCGCATGTACGAGCTATACCAGGATTATCCCGGTTCGGTCCTTCTGACCCGCGAAGCCTTGATCGACACCCTGAACACGGGACATTACCACCTGTTTGACCAGATCGGTCACGGATTCTACTTCAACATGCACGTCAACGACGCCAACTTCACCAATGCCGACGCCGATGCCCTGACCAACGGCGATCACTACCTGGTGATCTACGCGCTGAACTGCGCCTCGGCGGCGTTCGATCAGAACTGCCTGATGGAACGCTTCCTGCTGAATCCCAATGGCGGCGCCGTGGCGACTCTGGGCTCGTCACGGGCTGCCTTTCCCTACACGACCAACGACTACCAGGAAGGATTCTTCGACCATCTCTTCTGTGGTGCGGCACACCGGCTGGGCGAGCTCATCAGCCTCAGCCGGGCGCCATTTTTGCCGGGGACCTATTACAACACCGTGCACCGGTGGACCTACATGGTCTACTGTCTGCTTGGGGATCCCACCCTGAGCGTCTGGTCGGCAATGGTGCGGCCGTTCCAGATCAGCGGCCCGTCCTCGCTGAGCGCCGGCCAGCAGGTGGTCAGCGTCAGTTTGACCCAGAGCGGTTCGCCCGTCGAGGGGGCTCTGGTCTGTCTGGCCAAGAGTGACGATGATTACGTGCGTGCCACCACCGACGCCACCGGTACGGTCAACCTGACCTTCACTCCGACCAGCCCGGGTGAGGCCACGTTGACGGTCTCGGGTCACAATCTGAAACACACACAGCAAACGATCCCCGTCGGCACGGGTGGCCCGTACGTGGCGCTGGCCGATCTGTCGGTGGTGGACAACGGCGATAACGGATCGATAGGTAACGGTAACAGCGCACCGGAAGCTGGGGAGCGTCTGGCTCTGTTCTTCGAGGTGGAAGACACCGGCGGCGGCGGCGCCGCCAGCTGCAGTGCCACCCTGAGCACCCTGACCCCCGGCATCACCCTACTGGAAGACGTGATCTACGTGGGAGATGTCCCCTCCGGTGGCCTGAAAATGGCCGAAGAGCCGTTTCTGCTCGAAATTGATCCCGCGGTGACGGACGGTCAACCGGTCGATCTTGACATCATCGTCACTTCCGGCGGAAACACCTTTGAGGATCAATGGATCATGACAGCGCTGGCACCCGAGATCGAGCCTGTGGCGCTGGCCTGGGAAGATACAACCCATGGCAACGGCAACGGCATCATCGAGGACGGCGAACTCATCCGAGTTTCTCTTGCTCTGAAGAATTTCGGTGTGGGCAGAGCCGATGAAGTGACGGCCATTCTGCGCACCATGGACCCTCAGATCACACTCGCAGACACCGTCGTCACCTACGCAGATCTCGAGCTGATGCAGACCTCGACTGGCAGCACGACGTTGGCCCTCAGTGACGCAGACGTCAGCTCGCTCGGCTCGTGCTGGCTCCTGTTCGAGGACAATCACGGCCGCTCCGTGCGCCACGATTTCCAGCTGACCTACCCCTCCATCCCGGGAGGGCTGGAAAGCGACAGCAGCCTGGGGCCGGACGTCATCGCTCTGAGGTGGCTGCCGGTGCAGAATCCCGCGCAGAGAGGTTACAACGTCTACCGCAGTCTCGACGCCGGGGGCCCCTTCGCACGCGTTAATGTCGACCTCATCGACGGCGTCTCCTACTACCGTGACGAGAACCTTGCACCCCTGACGAGGTATTACTACAAGGTATCGGCTGTCGACTCCTCTCTGGTGGAGGGGCCAATGTCCACGGTTATCGACCAGAGCACCTCACCACCTGAGAAGGCGCCCTTCCCGTTGCCCTTCGCCCGGGACACCAGCGGCCACCCCGCCGTGGGCGACGTCAATGGCGACGGCCGGCCCAACATCGTGCTCGGAGCCGACGAGATCTACGTCTGGACCGACGACGGTGGCGAGCTGTTCGACGGCGACGAGAATGCCCAGACGCACGGTCCGATCACCAACCTGAATCTGGAGTTCCAGCCTGCCGGTATCACTCTCTACCCGCTGGATGG
>Ga0209536_100016458_pt1 | contig 10514 bp, 15 predicted proteins | sample DeeMarSeWOR28_12_FD_187461 | JGI IMG/M metagenome (GOLD analysis project Ga0209536, IMG submission 187461) | Marine sediment microbial communities from White Oak River estuary, North Carolina - WOR-2-8_12 (SPAdes) (version 2) | ecosystem: Environmental > Aquatic > Marine > Intertidal zone >...
ACTACTTCATCGTGATGTCACAGAAGGCACTCGAGATGTATTTGCCAGGCGCGAAGAAAGATAGTGTAGTCCTCGTGGATCCCGATCTTGTTGATACCAAGAAGACTAAGGGTTACAAGATTGTCGAGGTTCCAGCAATGAAGACAGCTGATGAGTTGGGTCTAAGGTTAGTTTCCAACATGGTCATGCTTGGAGCGTTAGTGAAGAAATCTGGTCTGTTCTCACTAGAAAACCTTGAGAAAGCAGTTGCTGACCTAATTGGTGAAAAGGCTCTTGATTTAGACATCAAAGCAATACGAGCCGGAGCAGAACTTGTTTAGCCTCCATGAATTAGCGGTAGGACCACAATAATATCCTCCTCATTCAGTCTTGTGTCAAGTCTTCCACTAAGACCAATATCTGCTCCATTACACAGAATCAATGCATCACGGTCAATCATTTCTGGGTTGGACCACACTTCCCTCACACTTCCCTCACTTTCAATCACCAAGCTCAACAAATCTGATAGACTTGCATCATTATCCAGTTCTACCTCAATAACCCCTTCTTTGAACTTCTTTGCCAACGGTCCCCTGAAACGAAGTGTGACTTTCATGATACATTGCCACTCGCTCAGGGTGAGTGAATACTTGATAAAGTGAATGATTCGTGCTCAAGTATGAAGCTCTATATGTGGTGATTCTTAGTCGAGGTTATGGTTTTGGAATGTGAGGAAGAAGAACCTACGACTGTTTCAAGTAGGTATGCTAGAGTCTTTGGTATTGCAGAGCCGACCGAAAATGTGGTTCGCTTAGTCAAGATCATATCTATGCTCCTCCCATCCTTTGCGGCAAGCTTTCAAATCAGCACTACATTCTGGATGATTTACATCGCTGAGTCTCTGGGTAACGGTGACTACTTTGCAGGACTCACACTTGTCGGTTTTTTGGTTGTCCTTCAGATGGCAATCCAGACCGCACTCGATTATCCAACCGGAGCCATCGGAGACTGGGTCGGACAGCGATATGTGATAACCTCCGCCCTTCTCTGCTACGCAGTAGCGTTTGCACTCTCGTCACTCATCGTAAAGGACACACCAGCTCCAATGTGGATCTATGTCAGTATCTACGTGCTGTTCGGACTCGGTTCTTCGCAGGAAAGCGGTGCCTTCAACGCATGGTTCGACAACAATTATCGGGTAGCTATGCCACATGACAAGGATCGCAAACAGTATGGTGTGTTCCAAGGGAGGCTAGGGATGGTATGGCAGGTTTCATCAACCTTAGTCCTACTTCCTGGGTCATGGCTTGCCTACCTATATGGTGAAACATGGGTGTTCAGTTTTCAAGCAGTCTTTGCTGTGTTCCTAGCTATTGCAGTGTTCAGTATTGTTAGAGACCTCCCTGGAGTCAGAGATGAAACTGATGAAAGACCATCACTCGGAGAGTATGGATCTCTCCTCAAGGATGGGTTTCGGTTCCTCTGGTCCAGTCGGTTCGTTTCACTCATCATCCTTGGTGAGGTTGTTATGTGGAGCATTGGCCCTGTATGGTGGAACCTCATTCTATTCCCTCTTTACTTCAGTTTCCTTGTAACAATGGTCGCTGTGAGCGCATTCAGGACCTTGGTCTTTGTCCCACAGGCCATAGCGAATGAACGAAGTGGTGTACTTGCTAAGAGATTCGAACCAAAGAAATGGATACCACGTTTCAGACTCCTGCAGTTCACAGGAGTCATCTTCTATCTTATACTTGCAGTGATAGTTTACCTTTACCCAGGGATTCCAGCAGGCACAGACCCAGAAAGCATCGAGTTCTACACAGTATTGATTCCATTCACAAATCTCCCATTGATTGAGATTCCTGTTCAGACAATGATTCCAGTGACTCTTCTTTTTCTCCTATTTATCAGTCTAAACATGTTTGGTGCCATTGCAGGTATTCTTACTCAGAGAGTGATGCTGGATGTCATTCCGAACCGAATTCGAAACTCAATGTACTCGCTTCAACCCACTCTGGTCATGCTGCTATCGATGCCATTGATTGCATTCTTTGGATGGTTTATCCCCTTCACTGGAGGTTTCTTACTGACGTTCCTTATCTGTGCCATGATTTCTCTTCTAGCAGTACTGATGATAGTGGCAGCCTTCAATAATCCTATACCAAAGGCTGATGAGTTGGTTCCTGCTACTGAAAAAGAGCAGGAAGAGGTCCAAGAGATGGAAGTAACATAGGACCTCTATTTCGACTTTGTCTTCTCTATCGATTGTTTGAGAATCTCTGCGTTCAATTCACCAGCATGGAACACCTTACCACTCTCAATATGGTTAAATGTAATCTCTGCTGGACTGAATAGAAGCGGGTCTACCTTGTAGAAGTCATTTCCAACACTCTTGAACAGGTCGTAGAATGGCTGACCATATTGCTCAGATGAAGATGATGGAACTTTCTTAATGACCTCGTTCAAGTCCTTGTCATCATCACGGACAAAGTAGAATGTCCGGCCCCCGTATAGGATACAGTCATTTGTGACACCCATTGCTCTGGCATCCTTCTTTGCTACAGGAGCAACAGGAGCAACACCATACCCCGATCTGACTCTGTCAAGATCAAATCCAATCTCATGCAGTTTGTGCATACCCACTTCAACGACTCTAGCTGAAACCTGTATTGAACCTACGAGACATGCTGTAGGAGCAAGAAGACAGTAGAGATCAGAGGTTGCTATATTGCATTTGTCTGCAATGTACTGAGCAACCGCATCAGGGGGTGTTTCTCTAGTTTCAAGCAGGATTACACCAACCTTAGCGTCATCTGCGTAGTCTAGATGTTTGTACAGTTTCTTCTCAACGCGAGAAAGTGCCCGTGCTGGACCTGAACCCATAGCAAAGTAGCCTTCTTCGTTAATCACCCAACCTGCATATTGAGATCCCATACACGCAATCTTTGGATGGTCTGAACTCACAACAACTGCAGGCAAATCCATGTCCCCAATATGCATCTTGGTATGTCTGACGACACCATGTCCTCCAAGACAGATCTCACTCACCAGTCGTCCAAGTTCGTCGGTTCCAGTCACCTCGATACCGGTATCAATGACTTTAGTACCGTTCTTCAGTTCGCTGACTGTACAATCCAATTCTTCTTTGTTGTCCATTATCTCCTTAGTAATCTCGAATGCTCCTTCATTCACACTTATTCTCATGTCCTCTCTCTCCTCATATCAAGTGCTCGTTCTTCGAAGCCCGAATGAATATCTCTTCCCCAGGACTAGCCTCAGAGAAGTCTCCCATATACTTGACCCATTTCTCTGAGGCATCAACATCCTCAGACAAGAAATCGGGTCTTCGTTCTTTCAAGTATCGAAGATAGTAGTTGATGAACTCTCTCTCGGAACTTCCACTGAACTTGTAGGTTGGGAACAGGGAGTCTAATTTTCCGAGACAAAAAATCATCCCTTTTGTTGCCTGTACCCCGACACGTTCAGCCATATCGCCAACAACAATTATAGTACCGCCCATCATGCGAATCGCTGATTGTGGTCCTACATTGCCTCTCACGGCAATGAACCCTTTCCTCATATGCGCTGCCATCTCACGCCCCACATTGCCTGCCACATAAACACGGCCTCCTTTCATCCCTTCAGGAGTTCCACGGTATCCGGCACAGAGATAGTCTCCTGCATCTCCTTCAATCTGGATATTGCCACCTTCCATCTCTGCAGCAGCCCAAGGTCCAACTGATCCTTTGACATGGATACGGCCGGCTATCATCTCCGCTCCGAGATACATCCCAGTATCTCCCTCAACGGTAATTATGCCTCCGTTCATCCCTTTTCCAATCATCTTCACATTTTTGAGGTCACCCTTGACCAGAATCTCTGTTTCATCTGGAGTCGGACCGCTCTCACCACTGATGTCAAAGAAGTTCTTGAGTTTGAGAACCTCGTTCCCCTTTTGAACGGGTATCTCTCCAATCTCCTTTGCACTCTTTCCAGCAAAATGAGTGGGTGTTATCGTATCCGCCTCGAGAGGAATATCGGGAGCCTCTCTAAGTGACAAAATCACTGTCATGAGCCCAACCACCTTTAGTTTTTCGTGAGGATTATCCCCCTGATAAAGCCTACTGCAGTTCTCACGGAAGACGGAAAAAAGAAAAGGTGCCCTTGTCTTGAAAATTCACTCGGATGGTGGCGAGAAATGGAGATAAATGGAGTTCCAATTGAAGACACATTCGCCGAAGCCTTTGGTATGCACATGAATCGTACCATAATCACAGCTTACAGTGAAGAATGGGCACGGATTACAGCTACAGAAGCCACGGGGTTTGGAACCTCTGTAATCATGGCTCCTGCTGAAGCTGGGATTGAATACATTATGTCACCTGATGATACTCCTGATGGACGTCCAGGTGTACGAGTGGTATTTGCTGTAGGATCCAAGAAGAAACTAGAGCCACAGCTTCTTGCCAGGTTGGGGCAATGTGTCCTGACAAGTCCGACAGCTTCTGCGTTTGATGATACTCCAAAGGCGAAAGACCTGTATGAGATCGGTAAGAAAGTCGCTATGTTTGGTGATGGATTTCAAACGAAGAAAGGACCAATTGATGGAAGGGTCCTTTGGCTAATTCCACGAATGAGTGGCACATGTGTTATGCAAAACATGTTTGGACGTGTGAAAGGAGTTGCTGGCGGTAATATAATCTACACCTGCGAGGACGTTGAAAGTGGTATGAACAGTGGTATAGCTGCGGTGAAGACAATCGAAAAGGTAGAAGGTGCCTATACTCCGTTTCCGGGCGGTCTAGTCGGGTCCGGGTCAAAACCATCATCAAAATACAAAGTCTTGTTCGCATCCACTAACGAGAAGTTCTGTCCTACATTGAGAGCTCTTGTTCCGGACACATATGTTCCTGAAGGTAGTGAGTTCGTTCAGGAAATAGTAATCAATGGTCTGACCGAAGCTGCAGTTGCAAATGCAATGAAGGTAGCCATCGAAGAGGTCTGCAAACATCCAGGAATCACTAAGATGAGTGCAGGCAACTATGGGGGAAAACTTGGAGAGTATCAAATCAGACTCCATGACCTATTCAAGTAGTCAGTCTTTCTTCGTACCATTTGCTGAAATCTTTCCGACCTCAATTGGTGTTTCTGAGAACATCATAGGTTGATTTGGAGAGTATGAAGGTTCATGGTTGATTAGTCTCATGATCATCTCGTCTCCTGAATTAAAAAGCCCTCTAAATTGAATCTCCAAGATAGGACTGTAGAGAAGAAGAGGGAGGAAGATTGCAATCATCACATAACGAAGTGGCCATAGATTATAGTCAGCTGGATTGAGGAGTATCTGATTAAGTTTGAATGCGACTTCAATGAACCCCCACCAAAAGCCGAAGAAGATACTGACCTGTCGGAGATGTTTCAGTCTATTGAACATCCCAAATGCTCGAACCATCCAATCGTCATATTCCCGATGCTCAAAAGGATATTCTAGAACTCCTCGATTCTGGACTGTTATCGCTGCAAGTTTTCCTATGAATTCCTTGTTTTCATTCTCAACAATGACAAGCGTTCGAAACCGTCTCTTGAAGAAGCCGCCTATTGTCATGATTGAGAAAGCAAGCATCACAATTGCCCATACAATGGTAAGGGCTATCATAATTGCTGCAATAATTATGAGACAGATAATAACACCCTCTTCACCACCGCCGCCGCCACCACCATTACAGTAGCAATCACCACCTCCGCCGCATCCTCCGTCACCAAACACCTCGGAAGTCACTGATACACGACCAGTTTCTTGTGAATAAACAGCATTACTTCCAGGATTTACACCTGTGACACTCTCAATCTCATTCTTGAGAGTCGAACCAGATATGCCATATGCTCGAATTGCAAGTGCTTTCTTTGGTTCATCTACCTCTGAATAATAATCCAGTTGCTCCAACCTCCATGATACTAGGGAACATTAGTGATTATCACTTCTTCGTTTTTAATTTTCAAAGAACCCTGTAGAAATCTTTATCACATATTTTCATGCGGAATGCGAAGTGACAGCCTATGGTTGTCAATAAAAGCCCCAGTAGCTCAGACTGGTTAGATCGCCTCCTTGGTATGGGCCTACACTTGCGGTAGTGTCCCCACAAAGGAGGAGGCCGCGGGACTTCATGGACGTCTGCGCCATGGAGCGCGAATTCGAATCCCGCCTGGGGCTCCACTTTTTCCTAAACTCGTTGAACATCTCCTTGAACAATTGTTTTTCAAAAATCACAAATGAGTAAGCCTATCAGGTTCTGCAACAACAAGACAGTGAAAACATCAATATGAGGGAACATCTCTGAATGATTTTGAGAGGTCATCTGGAGTCCGAAATGCTACAATCTTAATGGTTCTTGGAGGAGCGCTCCACATCTATCTTGGTTATCAGTCCTATTATTTCTCAATATTGCTTCCACTTCCTTTTCTTGCGATAATGGGATCAATAGTGCTTGTTTTTGGAATCCTTTCACTTTGTGCAAGTCTGGCAGTATGGTTTCAGAAATCATGGGCTACAACAATAATCGCTGGTATTGGTATCACTTCTTGTGGGATTCTTGTCATATTTGGGTACTACCTAGTGGGTTTCTTTTTTGCATTGATTTATTGGGCTGCACTTAACTACATCAGAACTAATCAAGTAGCCCAACCTTCTGATTAGGATGATAACTAGACTAGAATCATAGTCCCACTTGGGGCTCCACTTTTTGTTTGTCTCTCGAATCGATTTCAAAGGAGATAAATCGTGGTGTGTTTAGAAAACTCCTATGCCTGGAAGAAAGTCGTTCACATTTGATGAGGCGAAGGAAATAGGAGAAAAGCTTGGGATTAAGTGGGACAAGTTTGATGTAGAACAATTCAGAATGGGCATGGATGTTGAACTTGAACATGGTAGAAGGGAAAAAGAAACAAATGTTACAGACGACGATCCATTGACAACCGGTAAAATCGCTCTAGCTCATCTAAATGAATTTCCTGATTACTATGATAGATTAGATAAATTAGAGGAAGAAGCGAAAGCATTCTGGAAGAGCAGGACTTGACTCTTTAGTGGACATAATATTTGAGGTTTCAAATCCCGCCTAGGTCCCCACTTTTTATATTATTCAATCATCTTTTCTATCTTGAAGATAACAGGTCTCACACCATCTCCACAAGGTTGGTATGTTATACCTGATTCAGGGTAGTCATAATCCCCTCCACAATAGTAAATCATTAGAGTGGTATAGAGGTCTTGCCAGGCTTGTCCACAGAAGTCCTTAGGTCGGTTGAGATGATGGTCCATGATGAACTCTGTCCCCACCTCATAGCTACAGGGTGGTATGGGTACGCCATCTCGAAGAATCTCGTGACCAAATATCTCCTCTGGGCTAAACTTCTTCATGACAGTGATTCTTAGTTTCATCTTCATGTCTGGTCCCTCAGCTATATTGAGTCAACAGATAGTGGAAGTGTTAGACTATATGGCTTGTTTACAGCGCAAAGTGCCCAAGGATTCCCATTATCTGATTAATGATCATGATGATTGAATTCTGACACCAGACAGGAGAGGTCATCACACTTACTTCGGAGAACAGCATCTCTACGTAATCTTTTGAGGGATGAAAACACAAGATGACTACCGATTAAGAGAAGGAACACTATACCTACACCCAAAGCTACTAGGTACCCCAGAACTTGGATGACCGAGTAGCTGCTCGACGTAGCAATCAGGATTGTCATCAGAGACAATGCAATCGTCAGTATACCTATTCCAGTCCGAAGTTCAGCAAGATGAGTCCTCTTCTCAGCATCAATTGTGCGGATGAATGCCAGTGAAGTTCTGATGTTGCTCTGTTCCATTCGTTCATCAAACTCTTGTGTTTCTGTTGTCAATGTGGCCCCTTCATTAATCTTCGAGTAGAGGGTCTCCAGGTTCCAGTTTTCTGCCATGTCTACGGCGTCTAGCAAACAAACGAGCTGCTTCTTCGGGACCTACCAATTCTGATACTCTCTTGAAGGCTTCAGGATCATCTTCCCTATCTAGCCACTTCTCGATTTCCTTTGCTACTGAAGGTGCTAGGTCCTTTGCCAGCTTTTTCTTTCGACCCTTTCTGTCCAGGTCGAAATCATCTGGGCCAAGTAGACTCATCGTACTCACAATCGATTGTGAGAAGTCGGTTTAAGATGTTTGTCGTATAGGTCAAAGTCATCTGGACCAAATAGACTCAGTATACTTGCTCACAAATGATTGCTGACCAATAGTTAAGACCTTCTGACTAATTTCTTGTGGTTGAATGAGCATCAACTACTAGAAATTCCTGTGTTCCACCCTTTTCCTGTCTAGTGTCGCCACTTTCTAAATTCAATGCGAAATTAGAATGAACAGAAACTTTGTCCATTATCATCAGAATAGAATTCCTCCTATAGACCTGGTTTCCTTCTCCTGTATTGATGCTGGAACATCACATCCAGCCACAATGAGCTTTTCCACAGTTCTTACCACGGCGGGGTCATCATCACTCATCTTGGAGTCGTCACCGAAACCAAGAAGGTCCGTTTCGACAAAGTGAACAGCCGCGGACTCTCCGGAACCTGATGTTAGTTCCTTCTTGGAGAGTAAGGACTTCCCTTGAGAAGGCTTCTTCCTATGGGTCTTCAGTCGTGCACGTCGGACCTTGTCCAAGGTCTTAGTCCACATACCTAGTCCGGTCATACAATGATTAGCTCTTGGAAGCTTTTGAACTCGTACTTTAGTAGGAGAAATGAAGACGGTCTTGGATTTATCAAGTGATTACAGCTTCATTCATGATGACATTGAGTGATACTCCGTTATTCTTATAACCAAAATCTGAGGACTGCCCGTCTAGCATGGGTCGGTGGTCTAGCTTGGCTATGATTCCTGGTTTGGGTCTTGCGGACTCTTGTTCGCTAGCAAGACTCCAGGGGATCCCCGGTTCAAATCCGGGCCGGCCCACCACTTGTCCTTCAAATCTATCTTTCACTTCGTCAATAGTCGAAATCCTTATGTTCAAAACACCTCAAAATTCGTTCAATGTCGTATCAATCATCTGTCCGTGAGCGTCTTGCTCGTCGCATTGCTGGGGAAATTGCGTTATCAGAACACCCAGGACAGACCATGAAGATGTGGAGGGAACGCTTCAGACTACCGCAAATCACTCTTGCTGAACATCTGGGCATCAGTCCTAGTGTGATTAGCGATTACGAGTCAGGACGAAGAAAGTCTCCAGGCACTTCGACGATACGACGTTTTGTCATGGCACTCTTGACACTGGATGAACGAAATGGAGGTCAAGTTGTGGCTGCGTTTGTTCGTCTTATGGACGTCAGTCTTGTTGATCTCAACATCGTTCTTGCAATGAGTGATTTCTCCTCTCCTATGACTGCGAAAGAGTTCTGCAAACGTCTGAAGTGTACTACTAAGACTGGCGAGAAGCTCATGGACAGAGAGATTTTTGGTTATACCCTAGTTGACGTGGAAAGAGCAGTCAAAGAGCTGAGTAGTGATGCCTTCTTGAAGCTCTTTGGCGCAACCACCGAGAGATGCCTCATATTCACCAACGTCAATACAGGTCGAGCTCCAATGATTGCAATCAAATCTCAGGAGTTCAAACCATCACTTGTGGTCCTTCATGGTGTCGCAGAGGTGGACCGGCTCGCTCTTGAGTTGTCTGAACAGATGCGAATCCCTCTTGCTGTAAGCAAGGCGAGTTCTGTTGAAACTCTGACTCGTGAGCTGAGAGGGATAGAACCAGTCTAACCCAGAATAAGTTTCAACACAGCCATCCGAAGGATTACTCCGTTGTACACCTGATCGAAGTATTTGGCATGCGGTGTTCTATCTATGTCAGGGTCGAGTTCATCTACTCTAGGAAGTGGATGTAAAATGATTGCATCTTCCTTCATCAAACTCAAATCATCAGCAGTGATTCGAAATCTATCTTTCACCTTATCGTACTCTCGAATATCAGGAAACCGCTCTTTCTGAATGCGTGTAGTGTATATCACGTCAACATCCTTCACAGCCTCTTCTACACTCTCAACCTCTACAACATCAGCTCCAGACTTCTTCATCTGTTCTATTATTGCTGGTTTCATTCTGAGTAACTGAGGTGCTGCGAGTTTAATCTTGACATCATAATGGCTTAGCCCCATCCCCAAAGAGTGGACGGTACGCCCATACTTTAGGTCCCCACAGAGCGAGATTGAGAGACCATCTATCTTCCCCTTCATCTTTTGGATAGAATAGAGGTCAAGGAGCGCCTGAGTCGGATGTTCCTCTGACCCACTTCCAGCATTGACTCGTTAATATCAGCCAGCACCACTTCACCGGTATCACCAACCAGTTCAGAAAATTTGGCTGCCAGGTCACCTGTACCTCCGGCAATATCCAGCACACGCTGACCAGCACGTACACCGCTCATTTCAATGGTGTAACGCTTCCACAGGCGGTGGATGCCCATGGACATGACGTCATTCATCAAATCATAGTTCGAGGCAAC
>Ga0209536_100016459_pt1 | contig 10513 bp, 14 predicted proteins | sample DeeMarSeWOR28_12_FD_187461 | JGI IMG/M metagenome (GOLD analysis project Ga0209536, IMG submission 187461) | Marine sediment microbial communities from White Oak River estuary, North Carolina - WOR-2-8_12 (SPAdes) (version 2) | ecosystem: Environmental > Aquatic > Marine > Intertidal zone >...
GTAATTTTATCTTTTAGTTAATCCACTAAAAACAGTTTTATTCTTGCTTAGTTTAGGTGTGTATATTCGAAAGTTTATGAGTTAGGAACTGAGTATAATGTCGCGACCTGATTGGGATAGATATTTTCTAGATTTATGTGAGGCTGTTTCAAAACGTGCTACCTGTGACCGAGGAAAAGCAGGTTGTGTGATCGTTAAAGATAAACGAATCATGACAACAGGTTATGTTGGCTCTCCAGCAGGATTACCACACTGCGATGAATCTGGACATGACATGCGAAGAGTTTTAAATGAAAACGGAACTGTTTCGCAGCACTGTGTACGCACGTTACATGCTGAACAGAACGCTATTATTCAGGCTGCAAAGTTTGGAATACCTATTGAGGGGGCTACACTTTATTGTAAGATGACACCGTGCAGAAGGTGCGCAATGATTATAATAACTTCAGGGATCAAGCGGGTTGTCAGTGAAAAACATTACCATGCTGATAAGGACACAATAGAGATGTTCAACCAGGCAGGTATCGAGTTGGTTGTCATGAATAACAAGGTAGAAGAATATGACAAACAATAAATTATGGGCAAATTGATTAACGTTTTTAAAGTAAAGAAGTGGATGATATGGGTGACCCAATAAAATATTTTGAAACCAAACTTAAATCTATGAGTTTAGCTGAGCTTCAAAATTACAAGAAAAGTTTAGATAAAAGCATAACAGATAAGATTGCGAAGACTGTGCCCAATGAGCAAATTGCACCACTCATACTTTATCGAGGTATACTAGAGCATGAAATTAATACAAGAACTAACTTGAGATAAACCAGAAAAGGTTTAGTATACAACTTTTTCCAGTTTATTGCTGGCTATTGCATTTTTAATTTCTCGGGCGATTCTTCTCCCCATATACATTCCTTCTCCATATTTCAAGTAGGCGTATGGAGAGGTACCAATTCCCACATTGCTTCCTGCAACTATTCTGGCAGAAATCTCGAATGTGAATATTTTCAGATCATCTGTTATTACCGTTTCTAAACAGAATGGCCCTATAATACCTGGAGGGGAAATCTCTTTTGACATTTTGACTACATCTTCGCCCATTCTTAGCAGTTCTGGTAGAAGTGATTCTCTAGCGACGATGGGAAAATTGCCGACGACAGTATATGTAGGGTTTACATTGATCTCTAGTTGCTCATTTGAAGGTATTTTTCCTATGCTATCGACTGTTGATTCGTATCGTCTATCCATTCCTAATAGTTCAACCTCCTGAGTGAGCGGTGAATAAAAGTACAGGGGATAGACGTTTACTCCAATGATGTATTCTTGGAAATGGATGTTCTCTAAATCTTGTTTGCTTAGATGCCCACGTTTTATCATGTCTTCTGCTTTCTTTTGGAATGTCTTCGGGGATTCTACGAGGAAGTACCCTTTTCCACCCATTGCACCTGGAAACTTGGCGATAACCAGCCCATCAATATCCTCTGGGTCATCAAAAGTTTTGGGTAATCTCAAGCCTGCTCTCTGCAACCATTCTCTCTGTCTATCTCTGTCTGTTTCCCAGTGTAATAGTTCCCTGTTACCGAACAGTGGTACTTCCAATTTGTCGATCATTTGGTCTGTTCCAACATAGGCGTTAAATGAACCATGTGGAACAAGAATCGTGTTTTTTTGTTTAAGTTTATGCTGGACATTTCCATCCAACAACTCAAGATAATCTTTGACTATGATTACTTGGTCTGCCAAAGGGAACCGTTTGTAAACGATTTCGCTTTCTTTTTTGCAGACACAAACTGTCTTAAAGCCTTCCTCTTTTGCTCCCTTGAATATATTAAGTGCAGAGTGAGAACCGATTGTTCCTACTGATATTTTCTTTTTGTCATAACCAGCCAGCAAAGTGTTAATTTCTGCTTTCTGTATCAAGTGACTATCAACTCAAGCTTGTTTTCTACAACGGCCTTCTTGATTTCCATTGCTACTCTTCTTCCCGGACCAACTGCCGATCCATATTTGTATTTCATGTAAGGTGATGTGGGTTCTACACAAGGACAACCGGGTATCCTTGGGCTTACATCAAAAATGTAGAACTCTAAATCTTTGTTCATTGCACCCTGGAGAGCAAACAATCCGATTATTCCTGGGGGATATTCCCTTTTGCAGGTCTCAACAAATTTTTCGCCTGCATCCAATATCTTTTCAATTTGAGATTCACGCATTGTAGCGCCCATGTGTCCGATTTCAACATTTTGTGTCGGAAGTTTTGCTTCTAATTGTTCATCGGCAGGCAAATCTAAGACACCATCAAGATTTGTTTGTATTCGCCTATCGAAACCTAACAAGTCTATTTCATCTGTTATAGGGGACCAGAAGAAATTTGCGTTGAATTTCGCTCCTACGATATATTCTTCAATGATTGATTCTTTCAGATCTTCGCGATCAATTATACCTTTCTTTATCCGTTCTTCTGAACGTTTCTTGAATTCTTCTGGTGATGAAGCGTAAAAGAAAGCTCGTTCGATGCTTCTTGTTTTCTCGGGAACCTTAACTATCGCTAACCGGTCGATTTCTTCCGATGATTTAAAAATCTTAGGTAAATTCAATCCAGCTTGGACAATTAGGTCATATTGGTTTCTAGGTACGTTTCTTTCTTCGCTTCTGAGCATAAAACGATTACCTAGAAGGGGAACTTTAAATTTTTGTTCTATATTGTCATAACCGGTGTAGACTGAGAAAGACCTGTTTGGAACGAAAATTGTATTTAATCTTCTTAATTTACCTTGGTTTTCCTCATCAATTAGGTCAGAAAATTTGTCTAAAAGGAGAACATGATCAAAGAGGTTTCTATAATGTTTTGTGTAGGTTTTTTCTCTTCCCTTCTGGCAAATAACTACTACTTCAAATCCCTCTTGTTTAGCTCCATGACCCATCTCCAAGGCAGAGTGGGACCCGAGCACGCCTATTTTAACTTCTTGTGGGTCATATGCGGATAATATTTTGTGAATTTGTTCGGAGTTCATTTTTTTATTCACCTAAATTTGCTCGATTGTTTGTGCGCACTTGCGGAGGACATTTAGCGCACAGCTCTTTGTTAAACTCGCTTCTATTTGCAGTCCATTCTAAAAGAGGTATAATAGATTTTCTGAGTTCGACCCCGTCGTTTGTAAGTGAGTATTCAACTCGAGGTGGGATTTCGGCGAAGGATTCTCGTTTGATTAATCCTTCGGTTTGTAGGTCTTTTAGTGTATCTGAGAGCGTTTTTGGGCTAATTCCGTTTAGTGTTTCCATGATTTTATTAAATCTTAGTTTTCCAAAGTTACCTAGGGCGTTAATGATGAGAAGAGCCCATTTTTTGCTGATTACATCGATGATACCCTTGAGGGGACAGATACAAGTTTGTTCCTCTTTTTTGGTCAAGTTGATCGCTTTCATTTTAGATAGTTACTTCAATACTATAAACTAGATAGTTTAAATACTTTACTTTATATACTAACGAATAGGTGGAGGTGAACAAAGAAAATGACCGGAGACTGTTGCTGCGGATCAAATTGCAACGATAATGGACATAGTGCAAGAAAAGTATTAAGCAAAAAAGAAAAAATTATCAAACTAGAAAATTATGCACAAGAACTTAAAAAAGAACTTGCAGCAGTAGAAGAACACATAAAGGATCTCGGGAACTAACTGAGCTTAGTATCAACCGCTAATTTTTTTCTATTTTTTTGTAATTTAGAATCTTGAATTTGCAGAAAGTCATTACCAACCTGAAATATTTAGGTATGAAATAGTAAAATATGGTTCGTTTACCATTAGTTTTAAGATGTTTTAAAAATAAATTTTTTAAAATATTAGAAGGCGTGAGTTTTGTGAAAACAATAATCATTTATGAATCTAGTTTTGGGAATACAAAGAAAGTGGCAGAAAAAATCAGAGAAAATCTTAACCTGATTGAAAAAAATTAAACCGTAATTAAAACAGTTTAAAAAGTCGATCCACTAGAAGTTCTGAATTTTGATTTGATTTTATTTGGTTCTCCTAATCATATGGGCGGTCCAACCAAAGGAATCAAAAAGTCCATTGATAAACGTGAAAAGGTAGACCTAAAAGGGAAAAGAGTTGCTACATTTGATAAATATGTCCGAAAGAACATAAACAAAGCTGTTCAAAAGATGGAACGAAGAATAAAAGAAAAAATTCCAACTGTGGAGTTGATAACTCTGGTTTGTCCATAAAAGTTAGTGGAGTTGGGGGCCCAGTCATTGAAACTGAGTTTCTAAAAGTTGCAGAGTTAACAAAAATAATCACAGAACAGATAAAGAATTAAGACAGAAAATATTTTTGAGTCGATCTTAACGAAACCCATAAATTGTGATTTTTACGTTGATTATGTCTGTCGGGAGGTAGCTCAGCTTGGTAGAGCTTCCGAGCCAACCTAACATATGTCTGGGTTGACGGAGACGCTGTAGACGTCTACCAGTATGGTGGGCATCATTTAGCCTATCAAGCGTACAGACACCGGATTGTCGCAGGTTCAAATCCCGCCCTCCCGACCAATACTAACTTAGGTATAAGAATTGAAGTGGGTGCCCCCAAAAAGTTAAGTTCTGCCAAAATAATCCTGAAAAGACATGTTAGTAGGTGTAGTTTTTTGTTAGCTTACATTTTAATCACAGTAAAGTCAGGTTCTGAAAAAGATTTCTTGAAAGCAATATCCGAATTCAACGAAGTTATAGAAGCAAATCTCGTAATCGGAGAGAATGATATTGTGATTAAAATAAACGTCAAAGACATAAACCAATTAGATGAATTCTTAACAGAAAAACTCAGAGTGTTACCTGATACCTTTCTCACTACAACAATGATAATAACTGAACAATTCAAACCAAAAAAAGCATAATATAATTTAACAAAAGTAACTAGCTGTTTTTGAGTTTGTTTCTAAATTTTTTCCTTAGTTTTGCTACCTTCGGAGAGATCACGATTTGACAATAAGGTTGTTCACGATGTCTTTTGAAATAATCATTATGATAATCCTCAGCACTATAGAAAACTATGATAGGCTCAAGCTTTGTCACGATAGGCGATCCAAAAAATTTTTCTGAATTGAATTCAGCAATAACTTGCTCTGCAATAGCTTTTTGTTTCTCGTTATGATAAAATATTATCGAACGATACTGAGTGCCTACATCTGCTCCCTGTCTATTCAGAGTTGTCGGATCATGTGTTATAAAAAAGATTTTTAAAATATCTCTAAAAGAGATGACATTAGGATCGAATACTAGCTGAACAACTTCTGCATGTCCTGTATTTCCGGTTGAAACCTGTCCATAGGTTGGATTCGTAATAGAACCTCCAGAATATCCTGAATTAACCTTTTCCACACCTCTTACCTGATCAAAAACAGCTTCCATGCACCAGAAACAGCCACCACCAAGCGTAGCAAGGTTAAATTTATTGGTTGCTTCATCTTCATTTTGAGACATAGAGAACTCCCAAAAGTATTAAACACTTTCACACCTATATCCTATAGCTTGAGTTATTCTCGAAGAAGGGCAACTTTTTAAAGGAAGGTAATTCCAGAAATAGAAATCCGGTCAAGAGGACGTTAATTTATGATAACTAAAAAACCTGCCATAATCGGTGTTGGTAGAACAAAGTTTGGGGAGCATTATGAAAGGGACCCTGAAAAGCTCATAGAAGAAGCTGGACTACAGGCTCTTAATTCTGCAGGTGTAACAAGAAAAGATTTGGATGCTTGCTATTTTTCAGATTATTTCCTTCAGATAACAAACAAGATTGGATTAGAAGAGGGTTTCGTATCGGAACTTCTTGAGCTTCATGTTCCCATGGAAAAAAACAGATCATTTAGTTCAGCTCTTCTTAATGCCTGTAACGCGGTTCAAGCAGGAAAATATGATATCGTCTTAGTTGGTGGGGTGGAAAAAATGACTGACCGCTGGGATAAGATACGAGATGACCTGATGCTTTTAGAAGATCCTTGGAGTTATTACGCTGGATGTACCCCTGAAGCGAATCATGAACTTCTTCTTAGCGGATATATAAAACAATATGGAATCTACGGAGAACAACTTGAAAAATTCATCTTAGCTCTTGCTCAAATATCCGTCAAAAATCATCAGAATGCAACGAAGAATCCTTTGGCCCAATACAGGAGTGCCATAACCGTGAACGATGTAATTAAGGCACGTAATAAAGCCTGTAAATCCTTGGGGCTTCTTGATTTCGCTCCAATCTCTGACGGTGCATCTGCTCTGATTTTGGTAAGTCCAAAGGTTGCTGAGAACTGCTCGGATATGCCTGTCCAAATTTTAGGTTCTGCTTCAGCCACAGACTATATTACTTTTCCTTCCCGAGAAATTCGAACTGGATTTATAGCCAACACTTTAGCTATGCAATCAGCACTCAAACAAGCTAAAATTGAAATAAAAGACATCCAAATCGCTGAATTATATGACCAATCCACTCTTTTGGAAATGCTCTCTCTAGAAGATCTTGGATTCGCTAAAAAAGGAAAAGCTTGGATTGACATTTATACCAGTTTCAAGGAAGATTTGGGCTATTATGAAATAGATGGTACACAGCTTTTCGTAAACATGAACGGGGGACTTAAAGCTGATGGAAATCCTATGGGAGCTACTGGAGGCGCTCAAATCTTTGAGGTTGTTAAACAATTAAGAGGAGAAGCAGGCAATCGACAGGTGGAAATTAACAATGATGCACCTAGACTTGGTTGTATTTCAGAATTAGAGGGCTTTGGAACAAAAGCGTATATGCACATATTAGGGAGAAATTGAGATGAGCAGTGAACCGATAGAAAGAAGGGTCTCCTATGTCGGAGATAGACTTAGAGCCAGCAAATGTATTTTTTGTGGAAAAGAGTACTTCAGAGGCAAAGATTATTGCGGTAAGTGTGGAAGAAAAAGTTTCGGAAAGATGCAAGACATAGACTTCTTTTATGATAAAGGAATCATGGAAGTCTCCACGTTAGTTAGCCAGCCTACAAACAAGTTCGTCAAGATGGGATCTTATGTTTACGGAGTTGTTTCATTCCATGATGGAGAAACTCGAGTTCCAGGAAGATTAACTGACATATTGTTTAAGAATGGGGATATGGATTCATCCTGTTTTGAAAAAAGTGAAGTTGTTCCAAGGTTCCGACGTAGGAATGCGGTAGGGGAAAGCGACATTATTCCAACCATATCTCTTGCATTCAGCCTCGCGGATGGCTATTACCCATACCAAAAATATGAGATAATTAAACCTAAAAAAGAGTATGAAACACCAGGTATCGTTGGATATGGTATTTATACATCTAAATTTCGCATCAAAGAAGGAAACATGGAGAGATCTGTCCCGTTTATCGATGAAGATGCGGTCACAGCATCAGTAGAAGCTGGAAAAATGGCTTTGATCCACTCTGCAGTAGATCAAAGTCACATCGGAAAAATCTATGTTGGTTCAGAATCAAATCCGTACGCAGTCAACCCCATAGCCTCAAAAGTAGCTCAAGTTTTAAAGTTGGGTAAAGAAGAAAAAGATGAAAGAATACAAGGAGTAGACGCCATAGATACCGAGTTTGCATGCAAAGCAGCGACAAGCATGTTCAAGGATGCTTCCGCATTAGTGTATTACCCAAAAGCTGACATAAATTATGCCATGTGTATAGGTGCAGATAACTCTCAAGCTGCTCCAAGGACTGAATTAGGGGGAGAATTGGACAGTTTTGTGGGTTTTGGCGGATCTGCATTCATCTTCGGTATGCATGATGTTATAGCAGAAATTGAAGGTTGGTACTCGTGTACCTCAGACACACCAGATTTCTGGAGAAGAGACCTAGAACCTTACCCCCGACATGGAGGCCGATTCACGGGTAAACCAGCATACTTTAAACATGTAATGAAAGCATGCAGGACACTCATGGAAAAATTGAATCTCAAAGTAAATGATGTGGATTACTTTGTTCCTCATCAACCAAATCTAGGCTTTCCAGTTAAAGTTGCGATCCAACTTGGATTCAATGAAGAACAATATTCTCCTAGTCTAAAAGTAGCAAAGTTTGGAAATGCATATTCTGGTTCTTCGCCTATCGGTTTGGCAGCTGTACTTGATATTGCAAAACCAGATGAACGGGTAGTTCTTGTCAGTTACGGCTCTGGAGCAGGAAGCGATGCATACTCTTTTATGACAACTAGTCAAATTTTGGAGAAGAGGCAACGACAGAAGTTTACAGTTCTCCATCAAATTGAAAATGAAAACCTGCAATATGTAGATTATAATACTTATAGAATGCTTAAGCAGGGACTTTAAAGTCAGAGAATAACTTCAATGCTTTTGAAATTACACTTGTTTATCATAATAAACAAGTTTATGACATTAAATCTTAATTTTAATTACGTATTTTCCTTTCATAAGGCTTTCAAAGAAAAAGCTTCAAACAATTTCTAAGATTTGTCTTTCGCAATAACAAAATAAAGAAAAAAAATTTGGTGCATAAATAATGAGTGTAAAACGGGGAATAGCAGTATGGTTATCTGGATTTGCAACTTTCATTGCAGTTTTATGTTCGGTTTCTATGGCTATTCAATTGATAACTGCGGGGCAAGGTGCTATCATAAGACCTTACTTTATAGGAGATTTAGTTGGAGATTTCAGCGTTGAATCCTACTTATGGATGTCTATAGCTGTGACCTTCATTTTTCTAGGCATTACTTGCGTGATCGCGTATCGAAAACAAGCACCTGATCCTGAAATCGTGAAATTACTCCTAAAGGTTGGCGGAAACTTAGCTGCCCTCAGGAAGACCCAAGAAGCCTCCATAACTGAAACAGCTGAACAGATGGAATACAGTAGAAAAATAAATAGTAAATTCTTCGGCAAAATTAGCACAGATATCGAAGAAGGAGGCAAATCAACGCTTGCTCTATTTGAAAATCAAGACAAAACTCTAAAAAAAACTCGCAAAGATTTGATTTCCACGGTCGAGAAACTGGCTGCTGAAACAGGAGATAAGATTTCTGCTGATCTTAAGAAACAAGAAACATCTATGCTTGGGATCAAACGTTTAAACGAAGAAGTTAGTTTAGCGCTGAAAAATCAGCAAGTAGAGTTTGAGGATATTAGTCAAAAACTTGAAAAAATTGAGGGAAATCTTTTGGTTTCAGTTCAGGCAGAACTAAAAAGTTTCGATAATCCTGAAGAAATAAAGGGAATAGGTCCAGCTTTGGGAAAAGAGTTGAAAGAGTTAGGAATATCATCTGTTGGTGATTTCCTTACAACCGAAGCAGTAGTTATTGGAGAAAAGACTCGAGTTTCACAGGAAATGGCGGAAAATCTGCAAGCAATGGCTCAGCTAATGATGATTCCAGGAGTAGATGCGAATGATGCTGAATTATTAATTGAATCTGGAATAAAAACAAGAAAGGAACTAGCAGATCAAGACTTGATTAATCTTTGCAGAAAGGTATCAGAAATCGCGAAAAGCTATCTTGAGCAGAGCAAAATCTTAAAAGATGAATATCCAACTATCGAAGAAGTATCATCATGGATAAGAAACGCAAAGTAGCTGTTTGTGGCTGCACAGGAAAAATTAACAAAATTTTTTTTATTTTCTGACTATCCCTACATTTTTGAGGAGTATACTTAAAGTTAAAGTGATTAAATAAAGCTATAGAATGAAAATCTGACTTGTATGGTTTCAGGTATGATACATAACTTTCTGAGGAAAGGTTAAATATTCGCACAATTAGTATATGCTCGTCGTTCAAAAAATGATTCGTAGACTTATATTAGATGTATTAAAGCCACACAAACCCAACGTTGTTGAAGTTTCTGAAGCTCTCAGCCACCTCGAAGGTGTTGAAGGAGTAAATATAATCATCAACGAGATAGATCAGCAAGTAGAAAATGCAAAAGTAATCATTGTAGGAGTATCAATAAGTTTTGAAGACATCCAGAAGAAGCTGGAGGAATTTGGAGCAACTATACACTCGATTGATGAGGTAGCTGCTGGAAAAAAGATTGTTGAAGAGGTAACAACACCTCAAGACAGTTCTGCAAGAATGTAAAAGTACGTAAGACAATCCAGTTGTTAGTTTTAATTAGGTCCAAAAGACGGTATGTTAAACTCTTTTATATAGCTCCCAGCATTAATGCAATGGCTACTGTTGCTATACCAGCTATTAAGGTTTGGATTCCATAGAGTAAAGCGTTTTCTTTAGCTATTCTTCCCAGATATATTCCAAGCATAAACAAAGTTACCAAGGTAACTACTAGGGACCCCATATAGGCGATTTGAACTGCTATTAAACCGTGCAAAAGAAGAAAAAATGGTGACAAAGAAATAAGGGCAGTTAAAATTGGCGATCCCCCGTCAACTAGGGCAGCATAGAATGAAACAAAGGCGGTGGCATCAGTTATTATGGAATCGTTAAGTTTGGTCATCATTGCGGTTTCAAGTTTTTTAAGATCTCTTTTTCTTTCAGCCCTTTCAGTCATGTATGCT
>Ga0209536_100016460_pt1 | contig 10513 bp, 7 predicted proteins | sample DeeMarSeWOR28_12_FD_187461 | JGI IMG/M metagenome (GOLD analysis project Ga0209536, IMG submission 187461) | Marine sediment microbial communities from White Oak River estuary, North Carolina - WOR-2-8_12 (SPAdes) (version 2) | ecosystem: Environmental > Aquatic > Marine > Intertidal zone >...
GCGGTTACACTGTTGAGGAACAGGTGGTCATGACCGAAGATTCTTGTGAAATGAACACCGATGCCGCATGACCCGATGTCGTCACAATTAGAAATATTCGACCATGCCAACTCTGCTGTTACCATCACCCATTTGTAGCGAAGTGGGTCCCTGAAAACCAGGCGAAGTGGTCCATCGTTATCTGGTTCCGTAAGACAATGAATGAATGCCCCGGTTGGACTGATATTTCTTGTCTCTCCCCCGATGCAGCCATCTTGAGTTACGATCATTGCGGGCCAATCTACATCGGTCCTGGGATATTTGCGTCTTTCGTCGTCACTCATCATGGGTCCTGGTCCTGCGGTATTTCCCCCGTCTGATATCAACATGAAAAATGGCAGTTGCAAGCAAAATAAGTATTGAAGAGGGATGGGTTTCCCTCCGGTGGATACGGTTTGCAGGAAATATGCCAAGAGATTAAGAAATTGAGGAATTAGGGAATTGAGGAATTATAGATTTTAGATTGAGTATTTGAGAAATTATCATTTCGCATTTGGCATCTTCTCACTAGGGAACAGCTTGGAAGACTACGTTGGATGCCGTTCAATGAAGTTAAATGTGCAATGAGAATTGCGAGATGTGAAATGTGCAATGCTTCATGCTCTAACGAAGGCTGGCTTAAACATTGCAGTTGTAATCGTCGAGCCGCATTTGGTAGCCAGTGGTCACGGTAGACCAAATCTTAAACCTATCGTTGGCAAGACAAGAGGGTTAATTCAGGTGAAAGTACCCAGATGGTTGATAGTATTAGCGTTGTCCCTCGGGATTCTGGCCTGGTGGCATCATTCCGGAAACCTGCCAGCTTGGATGCCTGATTGGCTACAAACCAGCAATCCAGCAACAGATTCTGAGTCAGTGGAATATCAATTGTCGGGTGGGTTTCCCGCTGCATCGAGTGTGGCGATCTTCAAAAAGCTGTCCGCGTTGAGCCAGGGACAGAACCAAGAGACAATTCAGGAGTTGAAGAGTCAGGGCTTGGCGTGGGAGACGGTTCAAGGGCAGAGTGTCAGGTTAATAAGCAAGAAGAGAGATTCTAAAATAGTTGAGGTTCAGAACATAGGAAGTTTTGATTCCTATTGGACCTATGCAGACGCCTTGGAAAAATAGTAGTATTCCCCTCCTGTTTTCCAAATAAGAAAAGCGGAGTCAGTGACTCCGCTTTTCTCTTTAACCGCAAACCGGCCCCTATGTCTACTTGACCAGGGCTAATTTAATATATCGGGTATCTCATCAAGGTCGACTTCCGCTACCTTTCCATCCTTACTCTCTCCATTGACCAACTTTCGGAGGAACCGCTCCTCTTGCTCCTCCATGCCTGTGAAACGCACCCCCATACCCCTAGGGGTTAAGTCGTCATCTGGCCCGTAAATATTGGTCCAGACCACCTCGGCAGTAACATCCTGGATCGGGTGATCCGGAGATTTAATGGTAAGCTTACAGATTTCAGTCAAACGCAACGGCTTATGGCAGCGAATAAATGCACCATTTTTATTAATATTTAAAACCACGCCATCCGCAGACCCCTCATCCGTATCCATTGTTACCGGCCATTTGACCTTGGCTCTGCTTGCTGAATTCATCTCTGGTAACATTTTATGTTCTCCACTGTTGGGCGGTAATGGTCCTTTTTTGAGTATTCGCCCCTGATTTGTGCTTGCGTTTCTTTCTCTTGTCAAGTTAACAGAGCATGATTGGTGCCAAAATGCGAAGAAGTTGAAAAGAGTAACATTTACAAATAGATATTCAAAATCAAAGGTTCACGGCTATTCGGTTTAATGGTCAATTTTGGTCTGAAAATCGTCAAATTTGGTCAAAATTCGCGGGTCAAGGAAGAAGTGCCACCCATGATAGTTAGGCCCAAATCATATTGTTGCATTAACTGTTTCAATCAAATTGACACGCATGTAATCTAACTGGTATCTGATAGCTTAAAACGGAACTCCAGATTAGAAAGGAAAACACATGAAGAGAGTCTTGCCGGGAACCTGCGTTGCCCCCTCCGGTGAGTTTGTGTACTGCATCCACAAGCCACAGTTCACTGCATCCAACCTGCGGGGAAATGACTATGTTGTGGACCTGGGAAACACCTTGAATCAGGAGACTATCAATAATGCTGATAACTTCCCTGACAATGACGTACAGGCTACCTCTGCAGACTGGATTTATGAGATTCCCAACGCCTTTCCTTTTATGGGGGCCACGTTTATTCTCAAGTCGAAGGCTGACCAGACCCCAGACGGCCACAACCCCTTCGGCGACCTGTTGATCAGATCTCCTCAAGGACGGGATGACGTGGATCTCGGGACTCAATCACGTTCATCCCTCTTGTCTCTTGCCTCCACTTCCACCGATCCTGGCATTCTAACAAAACTGGCCGAACGGTCATGTCGCTTTACATCTGATGAAGAATCTCAGGTGCCCACTGGAATGATCCATGACCAGACAGAGAAGGGAGATCTGCAGCCAGTCATTCTGGACTTTCAGCTCTTCCAGTTGGTGTCTAACAACCCATTTCTTCCTGATGAATACAAACGGGCAATGGTATTGACTCCAGGCGTGCAAGGCAAAAGTCCAATCGTTGGTGAACATGTCGACGGTGATACCCACATTTGGGAATACCTGCGGGAGAACAGCTATGTCCCCTGGGGACATTATGCAGCGAACATGGCCCACGACGCTGTGCGCTATAAGGCCAATTCCCTTACGGAGCAGGATATAGTCGGCCTCCGCCATCTCTACTACCAGAGGATCTATGTTCAGCTCTCGATAGAACTGGGCATGCCCGCAAGGGCCAAACGGCGATCTTTGACCCCGGATGAACTTGAGGACCTGCGTCTTTCTCTTCTCGCGGAAATAGAAAAACGCAGTAAGTCTGGTCACCAACTCCCTTTCAACAGTACTATCTGGGGCCAGAACTTCGGTTTCGATTTATCTCCGTCAGGGTACCGACTCAGTGGTTCTCATCAACAGATACATCAGCAGTTTGCCCTTGTTCGTGCGAACGTGCCTTCGTTTGTACACGGAGAGAACGAAACAAATCTTTTCAACATCCCAACCTACTCGCAAGGCGATATGGTTGACCAATTCATCGCGACTTATGGAGAAACGACAGGGCAGGATTTTTTTGAAACGTACCTGGAGGCCATCAAAGGCAACCGGAGGTTGGACGGCCGGACCGACAAGGAAAGAGATCTTATCTTCCACCAGGACGAGAATGTGATCGCTTTCGTTCCCAAGGCCCAGCGTTCCCAGGGGGAGGTTCAGGTTATGGCCAAGGTGAAGTGTGGCAATGTTCTGGAGGGTGACCCCAGGATTCGCGCTTCATTTGACCGTGCCATATTGCTTACCATGAAAATGCTGGAGAACCTTGGTGTGGAGATGTTTACAGCCTTTGAGATATCCAAGAGATTAAATAATCCGAATCCAGATCAGCGTTTGCTTTACTGTTTTCTTCCCCGGCACCCACGGTCCCCCGGGGGCTTTAGCGAATTTCAGCAGCGTTGGATAAGCAACCACTACCCGGAGGACTTTGCCAAGGCGTGCCGCGATGAGCTGCACAGGATAATGGAGGGTGGGTGAGGCTTGTTTTTATTGCTATAGTGTTATAAGAGACTCCATTGTCGATTTTTCTCAAAAGGGGGTTAACGGGACAGGAAATGATAACTTTCTTGGACTATGGCGCCGGTAATGTCAGGAGCGTCATCAATGCTATTGAGACCCTAGGCGAAAAGGTTGAAATCGTTCGGGCACCTGATGACATCCTGTCTGCCGAAAAGCTGGTTTTTCCCGGAGTGGGCGCTTTCGGCAGCATGATGAATATCCTGAATAACAACAACTACGTGAAGCCCTTGCTGGCGTATCTTCGCTCGGGTCGGCCATTCCTGGGGATCTGTCTGGGCTTGCAGGCCCTTTTCGAATATAGCGAGGAGGCCCCAGGAGTAGAGGGGTTGGGCTTCATTCTGGGTTCGGTGAAAAGGTTCGAGATCGATTATTCGGTCCCCCATATTGGCTGGAACGGACTTAACATCAAGCAACCTTCGTTGATCTTCAACGGGCTCAACGGCGTTGAGAAATTATACTTTGTTCACTCATACCATGTGGTTCCTGAGAATGATGAGGTGGTCCTGACAACCACCGACTACGGGTGTGAATTTGTCAGCAGTATTCAACTAGGGAACATCATTGCCACCCAGTTTCATCCCGAAAAAAGCGGCAGTGCCGGACTCCAGATTCTGAAGAATTTTCTTGAAGCTACTGGCAAACAAACTAAACCGGTGAGACCGGAGCAAACCACCAGACTCGCCAAACGAATAATCGCCTGTCTCGACGTTCGTGCCAACGACCAGGGAGATCTGGTGGTAACCAAGGGTGATCAGTACGACGTCAGGGAAAAAGGTGCCGTCAGGAACCTTGGTAAGCCGGTTGAACTAGCAAGGTACTACTACCAGGAAGGTGCCGACGAGATCACTTTCCTCAACATTACGGGATTCAGGGATTTCCCCTTGGAAGATATGCCCATGCTGGAGGTGTTGAAGCAGACCTCCAAGAATGTTTTCGTGCCCCTGACCATCGGGGGGGGTATCAGGGATTATACAGACAAGAACGGTCGGGAATACAAGGCCCTCGAGGTCGCCTCGGAGTATTTCAGGTCCGGGGCGGACAAGATTTCCATTGGCAGCGATGCAGTTCTGATTGTCGAAGAATATCTGAAAACCGGCAAGGAGAGGGGGAGAAGCTCCATTGAAGAGATATCTCGCGTTTACGGTAACCAAGCGGTGGTCATCTCCATTGATCCAAGGAGGGTGTACGTGAATTCACCGGATGAGGTCGAGCATCAGGTGATGGAAACAACCATCTCTGGCCCCAACGGTGAACGGTATTGCTGGTACCAATGCACAATCAAAGGTGGCCGGGAAGGCAGAGATCTGGACGCAATCACCCTGGCGCAGGTATGCGAAAACCTGGGCGCAGGGGAAATCCTCTTGAACTGTATCGACCGGGACGGTACCAATCTGGGGTTTGATCTGGAACTAATAAACGCGGTTGCAGAGGCAGTCTCCATTCCGGTTATCGCCTCCAGCGGTGCTGGCGGTGCCGAGCATTTTTATGAGGTGTTCACCCAGACTGAGGCCGAATCGGCCCTCGCTGCTGGAATTTTCCACCGTAAAGAAGTTCCAATCGGTGTGGTGAAGAAACACCTGACAGGCAAAGTAGAAGTCAGGCTCTAAGTTAAATTAGGACCCCCTCTCCCAACATCTCGACTTGACACTTCAGGTCTTCGTTCTTATCTCACCCTCAAGGATGGTCGGTGTTTTCAATTAGGAGAAGGGAAAATGCTTAAAAAGAATTATGCAAAATCAGGGCGTTCATGCCGAGTTACCTTCCATCTTCCATCTTAGGCCAAAGCGAATAGGGTTGCGCTGTGCGGCGAATTCAACGACTGGAGCAGCACTGCCGACACCATGAGACTCAGCAAGGACGGGCGCTTCAGCATCACCATCTCCCTACCGGCAGGCCAAGCATATCGGTTTAGGTACTTGCTGGATGAGACACGATGGGAAAATGACTGGGCGGCTGACGGTTACGTGCCCAATAGTTTCGGCACGGAAGATTCCTTGGTCAGGGTATAAGCTGCACCCCCCTATCGCGATCTACCAGAATATGAGTTGAACGATGCTGGAGGGGTGTAAAGTTTACATAAGTTGAAAATGCTCTAGCGAGCGCATTCCTCGTAGTCCGCCTGAGGCGTACGGGAATAGCGAGCGAACTACAATTAAATGGTTTAGATACCTTACATTTCGAAGATTCCCTGTCCGCCTCAGGCGGACTGCAGGGAGCTTCAATTATCAGACATCCTTAGATTGTAGATTTCAGATTCCGGAATTGTGTCATACGCTTATATATTTGGCTCACCACGACAAGCACATTTCCCCACTCCCCCAAGAGACTGTGTCCCAATTCGTCATCCCGGCCAAGTCCCGCAAAGCGGGACGCGAGCCGGGATCCAGAAAGAATTTGATTATATTTAATTTTTACTGGATTCCCCTTCGACTTCGATCAGGGTGGTGAGCCTGTCGAACCACGGATCTCGTCCGTAATGACGAGTTCGGCGAATTGTGACATGTTTCCAAGGGGAGAAAAGATTTCTGCGGAAGTAAGTTAATAGGCGTTTTGTGTTATTTACTCATCTTAACTTGCCTTTTTTAGCTGAAAAATCATCAAGTAATTATATTCTCCTGCGCTTGAGACCTTGATTATTTCAAAACCATGCGCGATGATTTTCTCCTCCACCTCTTCTGCTGAGAGTCTGCTGCTCAAGGGTGGCCCCGGCGGGCCATCGACTTTCTCGAACTCTAGTATTGCCAGCAATCCATCCCTCTTCATTACTCTCACGACTTCTTCCAGCGCACCCTCAGCTATCCCAGCCAGAACCAGGTCGTGAAATACCGTCGCCATGAAGCACAAATCAACGCTGTGATCCTCGATGGGTATCATTTTTCCAGCATCGGCAACCATTGTTATTAAGTTATTTATGCCCCTGGCTGCAACCTCCTCTCGCAGCAAGGCAATCCCCTCTTCCCACAAATCTACAGCGTATACAAGCCCTTCATTACCGATAATTTCTGAAGCTGCCATGGCGTACTCTCCCCTGCCGCAGCCCAGATCCAAGAAGGTGATTCCCCCCCCGAGGCGAAACTCGCCGAAGACCAGGTCAGCGTCAACGAGCCCGAAGCTGCTCCTGCCCGCTCCGTGAGGTTTTTCTTTCTTATTTTTCCCCATCATCTATTACCCTCGTTAACCGTCCACCCCTTCATCTGCTTCGACAAGACCTGTCGACGAGACCTGTCAAGTCGCTCAGGTCGAGTCGTTGGTGAGACAAGTGGCACAACCGTACAGCTGGGAAAGTCGGACAGCTTAGGGGTATTTGCCTTTGTCTATGATTTTCAACTGGGTATTCGCTGGAACCTGGTCAGTCAAGCGCATGCCGTTAAGCAGTGCCATCTTTTCCATATTACCTTCGGGGACACCGAAGGCTTGCAGAACCTGGCGGAGCGATCCGGCTCTCTGGACAGAACGGATCCGTATGCGTGCCGGTTCGACCTTGAGCTTGCTGGGGTCCCTGAGTTCCTTGAACTGCTCCATTGTTCCTTCAAAGGAGGAATGATAATTATTGAACAGGTTAGCAGATGTGAGTCCATGGAAGACGTACACCCTGGTGTTTTTCTGAATGAAATAAGAAAGCAGATATATAGTCCCTTGTTGCGACCTGAGCTGGGAGATCAACCGATAGGCTGGAAGACCGTTTACCCTTCGTCCACCTGATTCCACCACCCCTGCGCCGCTTTCACTGACAAATTTTCGAGCTGCTTCTTCTGGAGAACCCGCGGGCGCCAGAGTGAATAAGATAATCGCATCTTTCTTGGGGCTGACAATCTGAACGAGTACGTGCGTATTCTTAAGTTCCCAACCTGCCGGTATGGGGAAAACAAATCTTAACCCCGGGTGATAGAAAGCGCTGTCCTCAACAAACCCCTGGCGAGGATCCTCACCAAATACCACCCCATCAATCATTTTTAGATAAGAGGTCCTATTGACCTTGGGATTCCGAAGTCCCAATTGTTCCTGCCACTCTTTCGCCTTCCTTCTGACGGTATTGTCCCGGTCAGCCGGGTTTGGGTGGGTGGAAAACCACTCCGGCAGGCCACTTCGATCTGAGCTCGGCTGCATCCGGTCCAGTGTCTGGAAAAAATTGGCCATCTGAATGGCATCATACCCCAGGTTGCTGGAGTATTCTACCCCCAGGTCATCCGATTCCCGCTCATTGTAACGGCTGAACTTCAGGAACATCATGCCCACACCGAACTGGACCACATCTGAGAATCCGCGGAGTGTTTCCGATAATCCAAAGGTCAGCCCTAAACCCGCCTGGGCAAGCTGGGTCCGACTGATTTGTTCGGCGGAATGTCGCGCCGTGACGTGTCCGAGCTCGTGTCCCATGACGCCTACCAACTCCGCTTCGTTATTCAGATAAGCCATGATACCCCGGGTAAAGTAAATATAGCCGCCGGGAACGGCAAAAGCGTTGATCACTGTTGAATCCACTATTTTACACTCATACGACAGATTAGGGCGATGGGAAACTTTGGCCACCTGTTGGCACAAATTGTCCAGGTAGGCAGTCAGTTCTGGATCGTCATAGATTCCATACTCCCGCACCACCTTGATATCCGTCTGCCGACCTAGTTCTATCTCTTGACTTTCGCTGATAAGCATCAACTCGTGTTTGCCGGTAACCGGGTCGATAGCACACGAGCTCGTCCAGAAAACGAGAATCAGGACTAGAAATACCAGCGAAAGTATGTTAACAGCTCTCGACGCCATCACTAATCTCTCTTGCTCTCGTAACCTCTTATAGCCACCATTACATTCCTTGCCACCTACCTTCAAATACTTTTGCTCCCGTCTAGGGAAATTAAGAAAGGACAAGCTGCCTGTCAATTGGCGATCATTGCGAGACGAAGCCTGCAGCATTCTCAAGCCGAAAAAGGCAGGAAAATTAGGAGTTGAAGGCCACCTAAAAAATAGTTAATTTTTTACTTCATATTTTGAAAAAAATATATTTTAGTTTCATATATTTGACTACTTTTAAAAATGTAGGCTGCGGAGTCGGTGAAATTGATCCTGTTGTTGACTTGGGGTTTGATGGTGCCACCGAGGTGTTTAATATACCGGGCAAATACTTCTCTTTGGAATATTGCACAGTCATACTTGTCCATTGCATTGAGAAGCATCCTGTACCCGTCTCCACCAGCGGCCAGATAAGAGTTAGTGGCAACCTTGTAGGCTCTGTTCACCTTCAAGGGCTCACCGTTTATCAAGATATTCTCGCACCTTTTACCTAGATTATCAATGGTCAGGGACAAACCACTAGACACCTGGGGAAATGCTCCCTCACTGCTGGATATGGTGGCCATGTAGTCACAGAGAGCTCTCACAGTAGACCCTTTGAGGGTCAGCACCACCACTGAATTGTCAAAAGGGAGGGTGGCGTGTATAGCCCCCTTGGTAATGGGTCCTTTTGACAGATCAGCCCGTATGCCCCCCCCATTTTGCAGAGCGAAATCCACTCCCAGATATTTTGTGTACCAGAGCATGGAGTCTGCAATCAGATTCCCCAGGGGGGTTTCTTTTTCCCTTACCTTCCCGACAAAGAACGTTGCCTCAGCGTGCCCTATAACTTCGGATAAAAGGGAGTCCACTTCGGCGGTGTATGGCTCAAGCAAGGCTAAAAGTTCAGGATCTTCCGGGATCTCCTCATCGATGAAGTGATACACTTTGGTTCCGCCCGCTTGTTTCTCAGCTCTTTTCAGATTGATGGGAATTGTTTCGAACTCGTAATCAATAACTTTATCATTCTGAACAAACAGATCTACCCTCCCCAAAACGAGTCCCCACTCCCACGCCTGTACTATGAGGGTCTTGTGATCCGATTTGGGACTAGTGATTACAACCGGTCCGTCCAACTTTGTGTGAGTATGCCCATCTACAATGAGATCAATCCCACTTACCTCCGAAGCCAATCTCTTTGAACCTTTTCCGACAGAGTCGTATATGCCCAGGTGGACCAGTGCGATTACAAGGTCCGCCTTCTTTCTAAGTTCTGGAACTATCTCCCTTGCGGCTGCAATTTCATCCTCGAATACCAGGCCTCTGATATTCTCAGGGTATACCAGGAATTCGGTACTCTTGGTGGTGAGGCCAAAAATCGCCACCTTGAATCCGTCGAATTCCTTTATGATGTATGGCAGGGTCAGCAGGTTACCCTCCTTTGTCCTGACATTGGCGGAAAGAAAAGGGAATTTTGCCAACTCCATTTGTTCCTTTAATACCTGCGGTGGATTATCGAACTCATGGTTGCCCAGGACCATGGCGTCGTAGCCGATGTAGTTGTAGCCTTCGATGTCCGGTCTCGCCTTGAAAAGGTTCGACTCGGCCCTGCCGGTGTTGAGGTCCCCTCCATCCAAAACCAGAACGTTGTCGTTCTGTTCTCTGATTCGTTTGACAATTGTTGCTCGAGCAGGTAGTCCGCCGACATCCGGGGCGGGATGTTTGAAGAACTTTACCGGGTGCCCATGGGTGTCATTGGTGTGAAGAACAACGAGGTGGTGGATCTGAGCGTCGCTCTTGGTATCAGGGTACTTTATCGTAGAGCAGGCTAGCAAAAGCCCGGCAAGGACAACAGCGCCGGTCTGCAAGAGTCTTTTTAGTTTTGCCTTCATGGACGTTTGCCTCGTTGCGCCTGCAAATCCATGACTGTTAAAGAATCCAGGCCCGAAGGATCCGGCTTTGCACTGCCCCCCGAGGGATCTTCAATCGCCTTTCCCCTCTTGCGGCAGTCTGCTGGAGTGATGGAGCATAGCAAAATATCAAATTCCAAGCACCAAGTCTCAGGGTTTCAGTGTTCAGTGTTCAG
>Ga0209536_100016462_pt1 | contig 10512 bp, 5 predicted proteins | sample DeeMarSeWOR28_12_FD_187461 | JGI IMG/M metagenome (GOLD analysis project Ga0209536, IMG submission 187461) | Marine sediment microbial communities from White Oak River estuary, North Carolina - WOR-2-8_12 (SPAdes) (version 2) | ecosystem: Environmental > Aquatic > Marine > Intertidal zone >...
GGTTGCCGCGCGTGTCCACATGGGACACTCTCCGCTCGGTGAAGACTTCGCTCACCGGCATCAAACCCACGCACCAGCCTCACTTGGGCAACTACTTGGGTGCGATTCGGCCTGCGCTGTCGCTGGTCGATCGGTACCGAACGCTCTACTTCATCGCGGACTATCACGCGGTCACCACCGTTCGCGACGCGGATGCGCTACGCGGCTACATTCGCGATGTTGCGGCCACCTGGCTCGCGTGTGGTCTCGACCCCGAGCGGACCCTCCTGTACAGGCAATCGGACGTTCCGGAGGTCTTCGAGCTGACATGGGTCCTGAGTTGCCTGCTCGCAGCAGGTCAGCTCGAACGCGGCCATGCCTACAAAGACGCGCTTGCGCGCGGGGACTCACCCAACGCCGGTATTTTCAACTACCCGGTGCTCATGGCGGCCGACATCCTTCTCTATGACACGGACGTCGTGCCGATCGGAAGAGACCAAAAACAGCACCTCGAGCTCACCCGCGACGTCGCGATGCGGCTCAACCACGTTTATGGCGAGGGCACCTTGGTCATTCCCGAGGCGCTGATCAGCGACGCCCCGCTCGTTCCGGGAACCGATGGGCAAAAGATGAGCAAGAGCGCTGGAAACGGCATTCCACTCTTCGAACCACCGAAGAAGCTCCGCAAAGTGATCATGAGCATCAAGACCAGCTCCGAAGCCCTGGAAGATCCCAAGGTCGCCGATGGATCGACCGTCTACGAGCTCTTCACGTTGGTAGCTCCTGACCAGGCGTCAGCGATGAAGCAGAAGCTCGAAGAGGGTGGCTATGGCTGGGGTCACGCCAAGGAAGATCTCTTCGAAGCCATCGAAGCGGAGATCGGCCCCAAGCGCGAAGCGTACCTATCGATTCGCGCGGACGAGAAGCAACTAGACGCTGTCTTGCATGCCGGCGCCGACAAAGCGCGCGCGATCGCGCACGCAACGATTCAGCGAGTGCGCAGCGCAGTCGGCATCGACTGACTCAGTAGACGCTGCTCCACTGAGAGTCGTCCTCGAAACCTTCATGCTCCGGCGGCTCAGGCGCGGGCCGCGCCGATTGCACGACTTCTGGAATCACCAGCAAGCCGGGATGGCCGCTTTCGATCGACTCGTTTGTCAGCAGAAAGGTTTGCTTGTGCTTCTGCCAGGTCTGACGAATCACGGTGTTCGCCAGGACCATGGTGTTCTCGTCATACCAACGGACTGCCACCCGTGAGAAAGCGCCTTCGCCTTCGTCGCGCCATTCATCGACGCCCAGCGCGCCGACCACCAGGAACTGGGCATCATTGCTGACTGAAGGCATGACCTTGCCGCCGCGTTGCTCGATCGCCGTCTGGCAAACCGATTTGGGGCCATAAACAAAATTGCCGGTCAGGCAGAAACGCGCCTTGTCGAATCGGATCAGACCGACCTCGTCGAACCACAACTCGGTCAGGTCCACCTGCTCCGCGAGGTCCTCCAACCGGTCCTCGATCAGCATGCTCAGGGTATCGACGAGATGACTTCGCTCCTCTTCCGTGATCACGCCGTCCTCCAGCACTTCCCGGATACGCTCGTGGATGACGTTGCCCGGAAACTCGGAAGCAATCCAGTAACGCTCCTCCAGCCATTCGTTCAGATAACGGATCTCGTCGTTACTGAGTTCCTGGTCGGCCAACAGCCCGCGGGCGATTCCCAGCAACTCGCCCAGTGATTGCCGCGTAGCCGCCGAGTCGAAGCTGCCGAAATCATCAGAGTCGCTGATCATATCCCTCACCGCGTGTTCTGTTGTGGGTGAACTTACTGTAACAGCCGCCGGACGCATTCGCACGGCTTCCCGGCTTGTTTGCAACGCCTCGACCAACAAGGCCATGGTGGCTGCCGGAGGACCACGGGTCAGGGTCCAACGTGGACTGCACCCCTTCGCCGGGACCTGAGCAACAGGTACAGCGGTACCGAGACGGCGGTCAACGCCAGGCTGTAGGCCGCCGACTGCAGGTCCATGAGGCCGACGAAGGCGGCGATGGCAATCCAGCCAACGCCGCAGAAAACCCCCGTCAGGGGAAAGCCCCAGGCACGATAGGGACGTACCAGGCCCGGTGCCTTGCGACGCATCCGGAATACCCCCAATACCATGGCGACATAGCCGGCGATGAACAGCAGCGTAGCCATGTTCAGCAGGAACTCGAAACCGCCTGCCAGGATCAACAGCGCCATCAGACCCCAGCTCGTCAGCACGGCGCCGGTTGGCGTGCCCCGCTGACTGACGCCGGTGGCGCGTCGGCTGCCGAGCCCGTCCATCGACAACGCGTAGAGCGCGCGCGAGGCCCCCATGTATTGAACGTTCTGGTGCGCCAACAGGATCACCAGGGCAGCCAGGATGATGAAGGTGCCGGCACCGGCTCCGTAGAGGTAGTCGAGCGCGCCAGCGAGCGCAAGTTCCTGGCCATCCAGTACCGCCAGAGGCACATTGACCGCCAGCAGGCCATTCAACAGCAGATACAGGGCAATAACAATCAGCACCCCTTTGATGCTGCCGATGGCTGCCGACCGGGCGCCGCCCACGACCTCACCGCTGTAGTAGCTGGCGCCGACCCAACCGTCATAAGTGAACACGATGGCCGCGACCACGATTCCATAGTGTGCCCAGGTCGGCGCCGTGTGAATGATGTTCGAGGCCACCTGGCTCGTCGGCAGCGGGTCGGGGTTGCCGAACAGGAGCGATACGGAAACGCTCAGCAGGATCAGGGCGAATACAGCTGCGGCGACCTGGAAAATGCGTCCACCCAGACGCACACCGCCCATTTGCAGCAGCGCGAAGGCGCCGTTGATCAACAGGGCGCCGACAATGATGAAAGGTCGCAGTTCGGGCACCAGCAAGGCCGCGTACTCCATCAATACCACCGCCTTGAGCGCGGCGGCCGCACAATTGCCGAGCCAGTCCGTCCAGCCGAGCAGGAATCCGGGATACGGTCCGAACGCGTTGGCTATGAGAGCATAAGGCCCCCCGGACCTCGGCGTCAGCGCAATCAACTCCGCGACGACCATCGTGCTCAGCAATACGAAGGCGCCGCCGCCCGTCCACAGAGCCATGTATAGCCAAGGATCCTGCACGACGCGGGCAATCTCGCCCGGTGTGCGCAGTATGCCGAGGCCGATGATGGTGCCCACACAGGCAGCGATGCTGAAGCTTTTGCCCAGCAGCCGCTTCAGCTGTTGCTGTCGGGGTTGCGTCAAGCGCTGGCAGCTGGATTGAAGAGCCTGGCGCTAGAGCCAGCGTCCGCCACCGACGCTGACGTAACCATGATTACCTATCGGCACGCCCACGCTGAGGCCGACACCGACGTTGCTGCTGCAGCCGCCCAGTTGCAGGCAGACCAATGCCAGCAGCGGGATCAGAATGCGTCGGGTCCATGTACTCACCTGTGTCTCCTCCATCATCATTGCGGCCACTGCTGCAGCGCCAGGATAGCGCCGCCGGGATCGGTCACCACGGCCATCTGGCCTTCACGCAAATCGGGTGATGGCGCCAACAGGACCTTACCTCCCAACTCCGTGACACGGCGCGCCGCCGCGGCCACATCGTCGACCGCGAAGTAGGTCAGCCAGAGTGGGGTGACCCGTGGATCCGGCCGCTCCATGACGCCGGCCCGGTCGCGACCCTGGGCGCGCAGCAGGGTGTACTCACCGCCACGCCGGCTGATCGTTGATACTTCCAGGCTGGCCAGCGAGCCGTAAAAATCGGCTGCGGTGGCCTGGTCGGCGGCCAGCATCTCGTCCCAAACGATGCGCCCGGCGGCCGGCCCGATCGAGTCATCCGGGTCGCCCACGCGACTGCGCAGCAGACCGACTACCGCTCCCTGTGGATCGGTGATGGCGGCGGCCCGGCCTATGTTGCCGAGTTCCAGCGGCGCAACGACAGCCGTGCCGCCCGCCGTCTCGGCGAACCGGACGGCGGCGTCGACATCCGCGACCGACAGGTAGGGCAACCACCGGGAATAATCGGCTTCGGCGGGGTCTTCGAGTCGTACCATCCCGCCAACGTATTGCCCGTCGAGAGTGATCAGCGTGTAGTCGCCACCGAGCGGATGCGTGGATCGCTCGAATTTCCAACCCAACAGGCCGCCGTAAAAACGCCGGGCCTTGTCGAGATCGTCCGTCACCAGGTCATGCCAGACGAACTTGCCGGGCAACGGCTCCTTCGATAGCGAGAACCCGGCCGCCGGTCCCGGGGCCGTCGCGCTGCAGGCGCCGATCACCAGGGCCAGGGCGAGTGCCGGCAGCAGCCGCACGAGAATCATCCTGTTCATGTCATGCAAAACCCGCTTGATGGATTCAGGCAGCGGGGCTTTGCGTTGTGTCTGCCTGGACGCCAACTAACTCCCGCGTGCCAACGAAGACTTCGCCCCGTTGTCCGTGGATGGAAACAATGTCGCCGCAGTGTAACCGAAACGCAGTTTCGCCGTCAGCACCGACCAGCACGGCCTCATCCCGGAATACCCGCAATTCGGACACGCCCAGCACAGCGGCATAGGGCCGGTCGTCGATGCCGTGGACGGCCACGGCAGCATGCGAGGTCGATCCACCGCGCGCGGCCAGCAAACCGTCGACCGAGAGGATCAGCGGTATCTCATCGGGGATCGGATTTTCCAACACCAGCAGGATACCGTCCGCACCCTCCGGCAGGCTGTCCCTGTTCGCCGCGAGGCGCTCGACATCCTCTTCGTTGAATGCGACCACACCGCGGAAGGCGCCGCCGGAGATACCGATGCCGCGGCCGGCCGGATCGCCGGGGTCCTTGAAGGTCTGCGGACTATACTGCTGTTCCACCTGGGCGCTGCGGGTCTGCAGAATGCTCAGCACACCGCGTTCCACCGTGAACTCGATTTCGGCGTCCGAGCCAAGGTAGCGCCGCAGGCGGGCACTGATATGGTTCAGCTTGCGCTCCAGCATCGGCGCCTGGGACCGCAACTCCTGGACCGGCTCGAAGGACTTGGCCGCCGTCAGCCCACCCACGAGATCATCACCACAGGCGCTGAACTTGACGTCTCCGGTGAATACGCGGAATCCGGCAGTGCTCATGCGCGTATTAGGAATGACGCCGGTCAAGGATATGCGTGTTTCGTCCATACCGGGTTTCAGCTCCTCCTCGTTGGAACGATTTCCGCACGCCATTTCCTGCACGATGACCGCCGTGTGCCAGCCCTCGCTGAGGTGTTTCACCTCCCGGTAGCGGGTAGCTCGCGTCGCATTCCAGGAAGCGTGCACGGCGTGCATCGCCATCCTCACCTGCAAGCTTGCGTCCGATACCAGTGCATCGAGTTCGGCACCATGCCCGGCCACCCGAATGGCGGACTTGGATGCTTCGACCACCTCGCGCATGGCGGCGCCGGGCAGATCGATCTTCAAGCTCACACCGTGCCGGCGCTTGGCTTCTTCGACCAGGTCGAGTTCCTCCAGGTCCAGGTGCCATACCGCTGCGGCAAAGGACGCCAGAAATCGCCGGTAGGCATCCCAGGCGAACCACTCATCTTCCTCAGCCAGCACCTCGGCCACACTGTCCGTTATGCCGACGAAGACCACGGTCGACAGCTGACCGGGCATCGAGAATACCGATCCGCCGCGGACCGCCAGCAGCAGAGGTGCGTCCGGATCTCCCAACCGCACTTGCCGACCGTCGTTGCGCGCGATGTCTTCCTCGAGAATGTGCAAATGCCGCAGCAACTCGCGCTCCAGCTTGTCCCGTTCGCTGTGGTGCAGACCCATCCGCGGCAGAACGGTCGGGATGATGAAAGCATCGCGTGTTGGAACGCCGAGGTAGGCAATGTAGATCAAGCCGCTGCCCTTGCCCCCATAGCGCGACTGCAGGCTAGCGGTGGTCACGTCTTCGACCCGGCGCCTGATGTCCTCGGTGTGCGAGAGGTGCACGAAGTCCCAGGGATTGTCACCCATGGCTCCGCGCCCCAGTTGCGGCAGGTTGTCGCGGCGCTCGGCCACGTGGGCGCGCGCCAGGTCGGAAAAGTGCACCAGGCTGTTCAGATCATGCATGGTCCGCTGGAAGTTGCCCAACACACCGCGCATCTCGGTCTCGCTGTAACCCAGGTGGCCCGCCATCACGTCATAGGCCTCGCTGACGCGGTGCACCGTTCGATGGTAGTTGCGCTGTAATTGCTCGAGGACGTCCAGCAATTCCGAGGCCGAGCGCGCCGGGTTAACCAGCATCGCCGACAAGTCCCATAGTTCGCGCGAGTACAAGCCGTCGAGCACCAGGTTGCCGGCGCACAGGAACACGGCCCGCAGGCATTGCGCGAGGTCGAGACCGTTTTCGAGATAGTTCGAAGCGAGGTGCCGCAGGGCGAAGTAACCCAGCTCCTCGAGTATGCAGTCCAACTGGTGCAGCAGGTAGCGTTGGCTGGCAAAAACGCCGCGACCACAGAGGCTCCCCACGTCGTGCCGCAGCACGCAGCAGCGTTCGAAGGCGCGGAACTGGTCGCCGTCCTGGTAGCACTCCACGAGTTCCTGCAGCTCCGCGAACAAGGCGTCCTGGTGATCCGCCCGGAGTCGCGCGCTGAAGGCGGCGACTGCCGCGCGGGCCGCTTGCTCCGCACGACTTGCGCTGAACTCGGGCTCGCCGGGCACGGCACGCGACAATTCCTGCAGGCTTTCCTCGAACGACTGCCGGGCATCTGCTGCCCAGTGCCCGTCTTCAGCCTTTCGCGCCAGGCTGCGCAGGCGGTGTTGATAGACCCAGCGATTGTCCGCCCGGATGCCGTTTACCACCAGCGACTCGAGCTCCTCGTCGAGCGAGTTGGTCGACTCGCAGCGTAGCAGTTCAGCGGTATAGCTCTCGCACCATTCGGCAATGCGGGTGGCGACGCGTGATGTACCCAGCAGCTGTTCGAGATTCGCGACGATGCGGCCCACCAGCTCCAGGGCCAGGCCATTGCTGCGGGCCGCCTCGTCCGCAGCCGTCGGAACCTCACGCTGCGAGCCCGGAAATACCGCCTGACCGGTCTGCAACCAGAGCAGGTAAGCCTTGGCCAGTTGCAGGGTCTGTTTACCCATGGCGTGATGCGTGCTGCGTCGGATCTCGTTGGCGATGGTGCTGCCACGCACCTGCACTTCGGCCAGGTCGATGGTGTCCTGCCAGACCTCGTCGATCAGCTTGGGCCGCGACACCATGCCGGAGATGCTGCGCACCAGGATGCGCGTGGGCAAGCGCAACCGTTCGGCGAACGGACCATTCATGAAGCAGATCAGCTCGTTGCGGACGCGTGTGATCTCCGGCATCAGGTTCTTGGCGCTTGCAATGCCCCGGTAACTGGTGCTGCAGAAGCGGGCGACCAGGAAGCGCAGCAGGTAGACCGCCTCGTGACGGCTGCCGCAGGAGTTCAGGCGCTCCAGCACCCCGGCCAGGTCGCGCAGACGCGAAACCTGGATGGCCGGCATCTGCTCCACCTCGAGGTGGTAGATCTCGAGCTCGAGATCGATGGGCCGGCCAACCACGCCCGCCAACTGAGCGACGCGCTGATCAGTGATCAAAGTGCCGTGAGGCAGCCGCAGCTCAGCGACCACATGCGACTCATCGTCGCTCACCGAGTGGATTGCCAAACGGCCCTGCGCGTCATAGGGCACCAACAGCCGCTTGCCGGCGCGGAACAAGCGGTGATTGGCGATCTCGAAGGTCGGGTAACGACGCCCAAGGAAGGCCATCGTTTCGAGATAGCAGCGCAGCGCCGCATTGTGCGCCTCTTCCGACCCAGCAGCCTCGTAGGCTGAGAGCAATGCGCGGTTCAGTCCGGCGATGCGCTCGCGCTCCTGCAGGTCGAAGGGCGGCTCGCTTGGAGGGGGCGCTGCCGGCCTGGGCGCTTGCGGGTGTGGGACACTTATCTGCTCTCCCAGCCGGTCGTATATCCCTGTGACTTCCCGCAATGCCTGGTGCAGGGGCTTTTTCTGAACCTCCAGCTTGCCGTTGACCTGGCGCAGAGCGGCCAGGTAATCCTCGAAGCGGCTGCCAGCGATCGCCACGCCGTGAAAAGCACTCAGCCGCTCGATGATCACGAGCAGTTCCTCGCGCAGGAATTCGTACAGCTCCTGGCCGCGCACCTGGGCAATGCCGCGCAGCAAGGCCAGCGAGGTCGACAGGATCGCATTCATGCCGAGATTCTGTTTGCGCTGCATAACCCGTATCTGCTCTTCGAGCGGCGCGTCCCCGGCGATCTTACCGCGCCGCTCAGCGGTCGTAAGCTCCAGGCCCAGCAGGGCGCGGTCAATGTCGAGCAGGCCCCAGCGGGCCACGTTTTCGTCTTCGAACAGCGGCGCCACGAACTCGTTCACATGATCGACCGCGAACAGGCAGCCCTTGCCGCCGTAACGCGCCGCACGCCGGCACAACTCGCGCAGCACCTCGTCTCTCTCGTCTGCGGGCACCAACTGGTTACGGATGGCGTACACGCCCGGTTCCACCTCATCGAGGAGCTCACGATGCCTTGTGACGACTTCCAGGTACTCCGCACCCTCGAATACCGAGTCCACCCGGTGGACCGCCTCGCCGGTTCCTGCCGATGTGCCCAACGGGGTGGCGCCGTGAAACATCATGCGCACGGCGCCGTCGCCGCCTGTTGCCGGCAGCGTCAGCTCGACATCGACACCCACGGTCGGGATACCGGCATTGGTGGGCTCCTCCCGCGCGCGCAGACGGGTCACGACCGCCCGCTCCGGCGGCACAGGCTCGTTCACGTCGGCGTCGAGGATGCGTTCCATCTGCGTTGCCACGGCCTGGTACTTGATCAGCCGCTCGGTGTTGGCGCCGCCGCCGGCCTTCAGTCCCAGCGCGTTTGCCGCCAGTGCGATGTGCGCTTCCATATCGTCGTTGGGGCTCTTGGAGCGGTGCGATACGACGACTTCGAGGCCTTTGCCGAGCGCGACCAGGATCGCCAGCAGCGTTTCGTAGAGCGTGCCGATCTGGTTGGCCTTGACCAGCACGGTGTTGATCAGGCCCTGGTTGGCTGCCGTTTCAATGGTGCGGTCGTTGGTGGTCACCAGGTCATCGCCGATGACCAGGATGCGGTCACCCAGGGCATCCAGCAGCAAGCGCCAGCCGGCGGCGTCGTTCTCGGAGAAACCGTCTTCGATCGACAGGATGGGTATGTCGAGATCCCGGATCGCCTGCTGATAGACCGCCAGCACACCGTCCCGGTCAAGCACCTTCTTCGCGTGGTCCCGCCAGAACAGGTACATGCCGATCGCGTCGGGGACGTCGAACTCCTCGCGGTATGCGATTTCGAGCTCGGACAGGGCCGGATCGAGCGCCAGCGCCACATCCACGCCGGGCCGGTAACCGCATTCTTCGATAGCCTGCTTCATCATCGCCCACAGGCGCAGCTCCGGCAGCTCATAGGCGCCGCGGTCGACGTAGGGCGCCAGGCCGCCTTCGAGCCCGATGCCCATCACGCGGCAGCCCTCGGCCGATTCGAGGATTTCCTTCAGGCGATTCTGCAGGCGCACGGTCATTTCCTGGGCTTCCTGCGAATCTTCCGCGCCCAGGATGAGGAACATCGCTTCCTGCATGCTGATGTTCGACTCGGGGTATTCCTTTTCGGTGTGCCTGCCGCCCATCCCGCAGTTGCGGAACTGCCAGGGCGCGCGCACCAGGCCGAGGCGGGGGTGTGTGGCCTCCTCCATGCTGTGGTCAGTCAATCGCTGACGGGCCTCGCCCACCAGGGCCAGCCAGCCCGTCGCTTCCGGCAGCGCCGCCGCGGTTGCGCCGGCCAAGCGCTCGCGGCGCCGGAATTCACGGTATTTCCCGCGATCCGCCAGCAGGAAATCGAGACCCGTGACGAGCCCCAACCCCAACAGCAGGCGACCGGTATAGAGAGCGGCAACGGAGTCCTGCAACAATCCCAGCGTCAGCAATACGGCGGCCAGCGGCAAGGCGGCCCCGGCGATGCGCAGGCTGGCGCGCGGCCCGGCGGCGGCGACGGCCAGGTTATAGGGGGCGTCGGGGTAATAGTTCAATCCTTCGCGCTTGACCCCGGTCGCGGTGCCGTAGGGGATGCGCAGGAACATGCCGGCCAGGTAGGCCAGGCGGGCCGGAAACGGCTGGCCCAGTTTTGTCGCGACCTCGTCCTGGATCGAGTCATTCAACGCCCGCAGCCGCGCCGCCTCGAGGAAGTGACCAAGTTCGTGCAAGGCGATGGCGGAATGGAAGACCAGGTACGTAAATGCGGCGGACGCCAGGGTCTCGGGGCTGAGGAATATGAAACGCAGCACTTCGGCGCGGGAAACTGCGTCCCCCGGTATGGCGAGTACCGAAGAAATGAACGCCGCGTGGAAGGAAACAAGGATGTGATTGGCGATGACCCACCCTTCCTGCAGGAAGGATGCTCCTGCAGGCCGCAAGCCTGGAACGTGTTCGGACGGGACAGTCCCCATCTCACCCGAGCTCTGTGAGTTCGCTGGCACTCTACGCGCCACCCCATCGGGCCACAATGACCTGAATCAGTGGCGGGGG
>Ga0209536_100016463_pt1 | contig 10512 bp, 11 predicted proteins | sample DeeMarSeWOR28_12_FD_187461 | JGI IMG/M metagenome (GOLD analysis project Ga0209536, IMG submission 187461) | Marine sediment microbial communities from White Oak River estuary, North Carolina - WOR-2-8_12 (SPAdes) (version 2) | ecosystem: Environmental > Aquatic > Marine > Intertidal zone >...
GATCGCTGCAATATTTCCGACTTCCCACATCCAAACATCTGTCATCTGCCTTTTTCCGACTTCCGCATTCCGACTTCCCACTTCGAAACGTCTGACTTCTGTAAACTGACACCTGAACCTTGAACTTAGAACTTTGAACCCTGAACCTTTAGTGGATATCATGCTCAACTTCAACCAACTCAGAGTATTTTACCAGGCGGCCAAAAAATTGAATTTTACGGCTGCCGCCAATGAGCTTTTTATTACCCAGCCTGCGGTGACGTTTCAGGTGAAGTCTTTCGAAGAATACTGTGATTTAAAACTGTTCAAAAAAAAAGGACGTCGGGTATATTTGACTGTCGAAGGCAAAGCATTGTTTGAATTGGCGGAAAGAGTTTTTCAATACGAAAAAGAAATCGAAAACGCCATTGATGAAATGCGGAAATTAAAACGCGGCGTGCTTCGCCTGGGAACCACAAAAGCGTATGCCCGTTATTTTATGCCTTTGATGATCAGCTCCTTTCACAAAAAATTCCCGGATATAAAAATCCAACTGAACGAAGGCAGTTCGGCTGACATGATTTACAGTCTGGTCGATTTTAAAATAGATGTTGCGGTCATTGCCAAAGCGATCGATCACCCTGAGGTAAATTTTTTCCCATTCAGCAGGGAAGAGATGGCTTTTATTGTCGCTCCTGACCACCATCTTGCCGGGAAGAAAGCGATTTCATTCAAAGAGTTAGCCAAAGAACCATTTATCATGAAAGAAACCGGCTCCGGAACCAGAAAACTGGTTGAAGAATTGTTCGCCAAGTCAAAATGTGCACCCAATATTTTAATGGAAACAAGCAATACCGAGTTCATCAAACAACTCGTCAACCGCGGAGAGGGCGTATCTTGCCTGGTGCGAGAAGCCGTCGCAGATGAAATCAACAATAAATACCTGGTCGAGGTGCCGTTAATAGGTCATAAAATTCTGTTATCGGTCAGCATCGCCTACTTAAAGGGCCAGGTGCTTTCACCACCGGCCCGGGCCTTCGTCGATACCCTGACCAAGCTGCAATCGGAAGAGATTGATCCGATGGGTATCGGCGCGCTGATGACCAGAATTCTGGCCCAGCGCAGAAAAGCTCAACAATGAAATCTGAAATTTGGGCGCATGGTTCTTTACGAAAACGGCAGCTGAAATGGCCCAGGAAGAATTTACAAATGCGGCAAAAATTATTTAGACATTCTTTTTTAGGTTTTATACTCACCGCAGAGCCGCAGAGTACGCAAAGAATTCTTTTTTTATGTTTGCCGTGGATCCGCCCAAAAAGCCGGCGGACAGGAAGGACGGCAAACATAGCATACAATCCGTCTGAATATAATAAATTGGCTGTGGCTGGTAGGAAGAAAACAAAACGCGCTAACAGGTGCCCGAAGGGCTTGGGTTTATTTCTTTTCGGAGGCCAACCTTTAATAGATCTTAAAATCGAATGGTCATCCCGCCAAGCGGGGCCTCCCACCGAAAAGAAATAAGAAAAATACCCTCTGCGCTCTTTGCGTCTCGAGCGGAGCGGGCGGTGAATCCATGTATAAACACTAATGAGCTCCTTAGTAAGAGACGCAAGGAAGAAATTGGTGGTATCAAAAAAAAACCTGACGGCTCGATCTGTTTATCAAAAAATTGATCAGGCCGTCAGGTGTATAAGTCTTGGATTAAATTATCCGATCGGTTTCAGATTGAAACAATACCTGTCCGGGCTTTAAGGCCTGAATCCGCCCGAGGCGGAAAGGCGTTGAAGCCGCAACCGATTATCCTTAACGATTACATTCCGCCGACTGCGATTTCGACGCGGCGGTTCATGGCACGCCCTTCAGCCGTGGCGTTGCTGGCAACCGGGTTGGCCGGTCCGTAGTAGTTTACCACGATCCGGTCGTCGGCAACATTGTAATTGCTCATCAGATAGGTGGCGACACTTTGAGCCCTTCTCAGGGACAGACTCAGGTTATATTCTTCGGGGCCGGTGCTGTCGGTATAACCTTCGAGCAGCACATAGGCGGAGGGGTTCTTTTGCAGAAACATTCCCAGTGCATCGACTTCATCGACATAGCTGCTCTGGACATCTGTCTTATCGAAATCAAACTGGACATTGTCAATCTTGAGGCCGACAATTCTTGTTTCGGTAGTCGTCACGATGCGCTCGGTGGCTTTTACGGTATACAGGGCTCCGGTCGTGTATTCCGGATTTTCGATAAATTTTCCAAAAGGAATCACCCGCGAGCAGGCGTTGGCTTTGGCCATATCGTTCAACCGTTTCTGAGCCCTATTATCCTGGGGAGCACCAATGACGTAGAAGCAGACATTATACTTGCTGGCATATTCCCGGGTGTAGTCCTCCGGTTGTCTGATGCCCTCGATCTGGCTGTAAGTGCCGTCGCTGAAAACGTAAACTACGGTTTTGCCGGACAATCCCTGCAGCACCGGTTCAATTTTGCGAAGAGACTGAGCCAGAAAGGTCGGTCCCTTGGGATCGGCCGGCATGTTGTCAACCGCATCGCCCCAGCCCATTTTGTCCAGGGGTGCCATCGGCTCGAGTTCGGTGTAGGGTGTATACAGGTACAGGCCGGCGTTGTATCCCAGATCCGGCAACGCGGCGACCTTCTCTTTCAGAATCGCTTTGGCCAAATCATATCTCGATTCCGGCATTCCTTTCTTGTACTGCCTTTTCATTGAATTGGACGCATCAAACAGGACAATAAAATTATCCGCCAGTTTAATGAAATTTTCTTCCACGACCACCTTTTTCATGATGTCCTCTTCGGTGACAATCTCGGCGGCCGGAAGCAGTCCCGGCAGGACCAGTCCCAACACCATTAATAGTACTATCAACTTAAGTTTCATGGTTTTTTCTCCTTCTTTAAATTATGGTTTTTGTCAATCAACCGGAATTATTTCCCGGCCTTTCCGCAGCTGGTTGGCAGGTGAATCTCCTACCCGCCTCCCATATTCCAAGGTTGATATCTGCTTTCAAAAAGAAACCTGGATTTCGATTTCAATCAACCTAAACATCTCTTATTTTGCTGTCAACTCTGATAACGGGTTTTAAGCCCTTAATTTTATATTTTTTTCAGCTTTTTTAGCTCCGGGGAATGCGAAAAAAATCCTGTTGGGGATACTGGGTGCCGGTACGCTCTCGATTAGTCGATCATGCAGTGTGGTGAAACCCTTCGTATAATTTCTGCTGACAAATGCCTAAAGATTGACCGTTCGGTAAGTCCATAAGTCGGCCAAACATACAACCGAGAAGAATATTCTTAATGGTAAGCATTTTTGAAGTATTTGCAAGGCAACCTTAGGGCAGGGGTACCAGTTGATCAAAAGCCTCCAGTATAGCTGCCGCAAACTCCGGGGCATTGATATGGTACGGAAGCAGATTCACTGTCGTCTGATCATTTAAGCGCTCACGGATGACTTTGGCAAACCGTTGCGGTCCTTGCGGGTCGTATAACGGGCCTTCTTTACTGTCAAAAGCCGAGAATCCGGCCAGCGGTACCAGAATCTTAACCGGGCCGGTGGCAGCATTGCACCAATTGGCGACGGTTTGAGAAAGAATCTCAATTTCTTCATGGGTTGAACGGACCACCGTTATGGCAGCATTATGCACATGGTAGGGCCGATCGGGAAATTGGCGTCGGGCGGTTTCCAGCGGACCGCTAACCAGAAAGTCGATATTTCCCGGAACGAGAATGGTCGGCAGGCCCCGTTGCAAAGCCGTATTGCCCCGATTCGGGCCGGCGTCATAATCACCGCCGAAACGGTGATCTGCCAGTTCATGCAATGACAGGTCCACCAGGGCTGACACCCCTTCCGATTCGATCATTTCTTCCATGGCCTGCCCACCGGACCCCACCGTGTGGAAAATAACAACTTCGTTGCCCTTTTCTTCCAGAACCTGACGGACCTTTTGGGCGCATGCCTCAGTCGTGCCTAAAGTGGAAAGAAATATCAGCGGTTTGGATGTTTGGTCTTCAGCGCCGGTGGTTGTCTGCAACATGCCCGCCAAGGCCAGGGCGCCGTTGCGAAGTATTTTTCTGGTCAGGCGATTGAGACCGGCCAGGTCACAAACCGAATGCAGCATCAAAATATCCTTGGTTCCCACAAACGCCCGGGTGTCGCGCGAAGCCATGGTGGATATCATTACTTTGGGCAGCCCTACGGGCAAAGAACGCATGACTCCGCTGGCCAGGGTCGTGCCCATGGACCCTCCCAGGCCGATTACTCCCCGAAACCGATTTCGGCGGTATAAATCTTGCGCGCAGGCAATAGCCCCGGCGGTCATGACTTCCAAGGCCCGGCCTTCATGACCGATGTGTTGCACCTGCGCCAGAGATTTCCCCCCGGCCCTGGCGACTTCTTCGCGACCGATATCAGCCGGGACGGGGCTTTTCCCTCTGATGCCCGCATCCATAATCTTAACGGATATGCCGGCTTGCTTGAGGCAGGTCGCGATGAAAAGAGCTTCCTGGCCTTTGGTATCCATGGTGGCAATCAGAAGTGCTTCAGCGGATTGAGTCAAAATTTCCTCCTTGAACTATGAACACGAGTTATTGCAACTGCAAGGGCTGTTGTGGTTGATTAATCATGGAATGCTGCGGGCCGTCAATAACAAAATCTTAATATTGTAATGATACGAAATATTATGATATCAACAATCGACTGCCGTGGGACAATGGCGTATTAGTATTGTAAAAGGTGAATCAAAATGAACGTTTGTGTTGAAGATAATGTGCTCGAAGAGTTGTTAACGCTGCTGAAACTGGAAAAAATTGAAAAAAATATATTTCGCGGGCAAAGCCAGGATCTGGGTTTCGGAAGTGTTTTTGGCGGCCAGGTACTGGGTCAGGCACTTTCGGCTGCCTACCAGACCGTACCTTCGGATCGCCAGGCCCACAGTATGCATGCCTATTTTCTCAGGCCGGGAATTGCTACCAAACCGATTGTTTATGATGTTGACTGCATCCGGGACGGCAAAAGTTTCACCACCCGGCGGGTTGTTGCGATCCAGAAAGGTCGTGCAATTTTTAACATGTCCGCGTCGTTTCAAATAAATGAGCCCGGTTTCGACCACCAGGATGAAGCACCGGAGGTTGTGCCACCCGAAGATCTCAAATCCGAACTGGAACTGGCGCATCAGGTAGCCGATAAAATTCCACCGCAGATCAGGGATAAGATTCTTTGCAAAAAACCGATTGAGATGAGAACCGTAAACCCCATTAATCCCTTCGCCCCTGAGAAACGAGAGCCCGTCCGGTACACCTGGCTCAAAGCCATCGAACCGCTGCCGGCTGATTTTGCGGTTCATCAGTACCTGCTGGCCTATGCTTCGGATTTCGGCCTCTTGTCACCTTCGCTGTATCCCCACGGCCACAGCCCCTGGGAGACGGAGATGCAGGTCGCCAGCCTCGATCATGCCATGTGGTTCCATCGGGATTTTCGCATGGATGACTGGCTGTTGTATGTCATGAAAAGCTCCAGTGCCGGCCACGCCAGAGGTTTAGGTGATGGCAAGATCTACACCCGGCAGGGACAGCTGGTTGCGTCTGTGGCCCAGGAGGGGCTCATCCGGTATCATGGTGGTGGAAAGGCCAAAGGTCAAAGGTGAAAGGATAAAGGCAAAAGGTAAAAGGTTAAAGGTCCAATAATATGAAAACATGGTTGAGTATTCCAATCCTAATGCTGATTTTTATAGGGTGTGTTTTTTGGGGAGAGACGCGGGAAAAAACACTCACCGCGCGACAGCTAACGGAAGAAAATGTTTTTTCATACGGTTCAGTATCCGTCAAACTAAAGCCGGATTTGGAGTATGTAAATATTTCCGGGAATATCAAGATAGAAATAATGGGGAACGTCAGCAGTGCCCCGACTAAAAGAGAATTTCACATTTTCACCCGGCCCGGTGTCAACGATATCGTTTTCATCGAGACCCATACCCGGCGCAATCCCCATACCTTTGATCCGTCACAGGATTTAACGAAAAACATGGCGGTGATACAAAAGGGAAGAAAACCAATCGATGGCAAGACCTGGGATGTATATATCAGATCGCATTCCCCGTTTCCCGCGCAGATACTGCGCGCCGCCGGACAAAAAGGGGTTCGGATAGATGAGTATCGCTGCGGCCTTGAAATCGGGGTTGCCCGGGTGACAAACCGCTACAACAGGATTTATATCAGCTACCTCAAGGGTATCAATGACTGCGATACGCTTCCGCAAAATGGAAACGTTCTCAGTGATGAGCAATTCCGGATGGTCCGCGAGTTTTCACAGCAGTTTGACGAAAATATAACGATATCCAATTAATCCGCCCCTAAATTTAGGATAGCTATGGGGGACGAAAGTTATTTGCAAGTTAAAAACTATTTTTTAGACACGTTAGCCGGCGGATTAATTACTATATGCTCCGCAAATTTATTACCTGAATTTTGCACGAGTCCTCCAGGGGCGGATAAGTCGAAGGCTTTCATATGCAGGATTCAGGTATTAGATTGTACGACAAATACCCTCCTTTAACCCTGAACCCGAGAACCGAGAACCTGGGAGCAGTGAACCCTGAACCTTAAACCTCTGAACCCTGATCCTTAGATGACCGAATGCGAACCATCTTATCCATCAATTCGGCCGCTGCCAGACCAAAAGCCTGGTCGTTGATATGATGGTCCACTTCGTGAATTTCGATCCGGGGATTGAGATTGCGTTTCAAACGTTCGGTGAACAGCGAATTCATTTCAGGATCGTACAAGGGGCCGCCTGCCCGGTCGGCTTCCGACCATCCGTTTATTGGAATCATAAAATTTACATTGGCCGGGTCCCGATTTAATTTTTGGGCAAGCTGATCCGCCAAAATCGTTGTTTCTTCTGCATTCAAGCGAATCGCCGATCGAAAGTCGTAGTAAAAAATTTTGCGATCGCGGTAACATGGCGGTACGTTTTGACGGGTAAATTCCAACACCGCACAATCCAGGCCGCCGGGCGCCACCAGACGCGGAATGGATCGTCCCGGGACCGGCTCATACCGCTGCGGTCCAATCGCGCCGCAATACCCATCCAGCAGGTGGTCGGCCAACTCGTGGGTTGCGAGATCCAGGATGCCGTCAAAATATCCCTCGGCCGCCAGTTCTTCCATGGCCATACCGCCGGTCCCATTGGCATGAAAGGCAATCACCTCGTATCCTTTATCTTCCAGCGCCCGGCGGGTAAATTCAGCCCCGGTCGTGATGAAACCGAAAAAGGGCAGGGCAATGCGTTTTTTTTGTTGATCAGGTCGCCACTGACTTTGAACCATGCCGCAAATGGCGGCCGCGGCCTTGTCGAGTATATTGCCGGATATCGTGTTGACGCCCAGAAGATCCGCGACACTGTGCATCATGGTAATATCTTTAGTTGAAACAGTATTTGCCATGTCCCGCGATGCTACCGTGGACACCATGACTTTAGGCACCCCCAGCGGCAGCCGGCGCATAATAGTCGTACAAATATAGGTGCCGGTGCCGCCGCCGGCTGATATGACACCGCTGATTTTTTCCTCCCGGTGCAGGCCGGTGATTAAAATTTTGGCCTCATCGAGCATGGCATTTATTGCCGTATCCCGATCCGCAAACACGCGTTGGCCATTGGCGCTGAGCGAGTTGAAAAGGTCCAGGTCAACCTGAATCGGAGAAGGTGCGCGGGTGCCTACATTAATCGTCAATACCTGCAATCCCCTTTGTTCTATGCGCTGCTTCAGAAAGCGATGTTCCTCGGATTTTGAATCAAAAGTGCCCAGAACGGCGATACAAGAGTTTTTCTTCATTTATGTCTCGAGTTTGTGACCGGTTTTTTGGGTTTGTTGAGTTTATTGAGTTTGTTGGGTCGATGAGCAAAGCAGGTGCACGGCTTTCGGTGCACGATAATTGTGCGAGCTCCGAGCTGAAAGCTTAATGTTGCCGGGTAAGACCGATCTATTAAGCGCAGGATACTGCAGTTCAGAGTCTGACTATTTGACGCTAAACAGACAAGGAGCATGGAGCTTGCTATATTACCGCATTCCGACTTCCGAATTCAAATCTCCTTCAAACTGAAAAATCCATCTTTGTGCCAGACGAGCGGCGGCTGACCCGTATCCTGCTGCGAAACGACCCGCCCAATAAATATTCGGTAGCCCTCTATCTCCTGGCTGCTTTCAACATCGCAGGTCATCCAGGCCGCGGCGCCTTCAGGGATTATGGCCCGGCTCGATGCTTCGGCGAGGGGTTTGATGGAAAATTTTTCAATTTTATCCACATTATTTCCTTTGACGCTGCCCACCTGCATGGCCAGCGGTTTTTGGTTTGCGCCGGCTATGACCAGGGTAAACTCGGACGATTCCAGTATCAGTTTTTCCGTCAGGTGGCCCTTGGCAACGCTGATCGCCAGCAGAGGCTCTTTTTCAGATACAAACATGGCCGTGGCCGTCATGATATCACGGGCCCCACCGCAAGCCGTGCTGACAAAAACCACCGAGCACGGCAACCAGTAAAAGACATTATTTTCTCTATCCATCAGCTATATCCTCCAGTCCCGGGTTTTTTTGCAACCATAAATTGGCAATAAGTTTTATGCAAAGCTCAGGGTATATCAAAGCCGGTTGATTGTAAACTGTAAAGTGCCCGGGCTGCTGGGGTGATTTGGAAGCGGCCCAAAATTCCGCCATAAATTTCTTTCCAAACATGAAAAAAAAGATTAAAATATGGAACAAATCATACTAAAATTATCGAGATACTTTGACTGGAGCGCGGATTTTCAACTCTACAACGACGAATGCGATAAATTAGCAAAAATGAATGACAAACTAACCGTAACCGGAAAAATTGTAAGTGGCGAAAAAAAAGGGGCATTTTTTACCCAGCTTGATTGGGTTCAGGATCAGTGTCAGGAAAAACTTGGGTTCAAACCCTTTCCGGGTACGCTCAACCTTGAAATTGACACAGCAACAATCCCCCAGATTGAGGCGCTCTTAAAAAAACGCGGTATGGAACTGGTGCCGCCGGATCCCAGTTTCTGCGCCGGACATGTGTATCCGGTTAACATCATGGGCGTTGGCGGAGCCATTGTTGCACCGGCTGAAGGTGTCAGGGTTCACGGTAAAAATATACTTGAATTGATTGCCCCGACCTGTTTGAAAGAAGCAATGGACGTGGATGACGGGGACGAGATCATGCTGGTGGCTGAGTATCCTGATCCGGCCAAGCCGGAATTGACTATTGAAGATTGAAAATTGAATATTTGTGGAAGTCGCTTCGCTCCGTCATTTCTTTGATAAATCTTTTTAAAATTGATCGTTCGTTCCATAGGCCCTGGATCGGAAGAATTTTTAAAATATTCAATTATTTAATGGAGTAATGGAAAAAATCCAATACTCCAACACTCCATTACTCCGCTATCTATTAGACTATGCACTAGTTTTCATTCGCTTGGCCTACAGAACTCCGATGCCTATTGAAATGTCCAAACTAACCGTGGATGCGGTAATATTCGATCTCGATGGAACCCTGATCGATTCGGCGCCGATCTATTATGCCCTGATCGATATTATTTTTGACAGACTGGGCATCCCGCCGGTTCCCCGAAGCACCCTGTTGGAGGCCATGAAGAATGGTGAATTCGAATGGGATCTCGTGCTGCCGGATGAAATGAAGAATCGCAAAGCGCACTTAGTCGAAAAAGCGCGGAAAATTATCGATGAAATAGCACCATCGATGTTTCGCAATCAGGTTAAATTAATTCCCGGCGCTGCTGATGCATTAAAAGAGATCGCAGCCATGGGCCTGCAGCTGGCACTGGTTACATCGACTCTCAGGGAATATATGGCCCTAAAACTCGATCCTCTGGCTCAGGCGGGCGTTGAAGCCCTATTCGAGATCATCATTACGGCCGATGATGTTAAAAATAAAAAACCCCATGCCGAACCCCTGGTCTTGTGCTGCGCTAAGCTTGGGCTGGCCCCAGGCAACTGTGTTTATGTCGGAGATACACGGGTCGACATCCAAGCCGGCAAGGCGGCCGGCATGCAGACCGTTGCGGTGTTAACCGGATTTGACGATTATGCAGCTTTAGACCGGGAAAAGCCGGATGCGATAGTTAAAAGCCTTTCTGAGCTGAAGGTTATGCCTGTTGCTGATTCTTGACAATCAAATCCCGCCGCTTCTATTCAATCTACTCGGCTTTATTTCATATCAAGCCTTGGATTGCTTTTTGCTCAACTGTTTTTGTCGATAGGACTGAAAGAACGGGTATATCAGGGAAAACAGAGCCAGCACCAGAAAAAGCAGTGATATCGGCCGGGTTACAAATAACGTCAGATCGCTGTCCGTCATCAAGGCGCGCAGGAAGTTGGTTTCTCCGATGGGACCCAGAATGACACCTAAAATAGCCGGAGCCAGCGGAAATTTGAATTTAACCATCAGATAGCCCAGCAGCCCAAAGATGAACAGCACCCAGATGTCAAAAAAACGGTTGTGTATGGAAAAGGA
>Ga0209536_100016464_pt1 | contig 10512 bp, 8 predicted proteins | sample DeeMarSeWOR28_12_FD_187461 | JGI IMG/M metagenome (GOLD analysis project Ga0209536, IMG submission 187461) | Marine sediment microbial communities from White Oak River estuary, North Carolina - WOR-2-8_12 (SPAdes) (version 2) | ecosystem: Environmental > Aquatic > Marine > Intertidal zone >...
GAAGGTCAGGTTTAGTGAGCTTACCAGCGGGGGTCTTTCTTGAGAAGTAGTGGCCAAGGTCTGTGCGGGCATAGGAGCAGAGGTCTTGGTGGAAGCCGTGCTCTTCTGCCTCAGCGCATAGCTCTGGAGCCATTTTTTGTGCGCCGCACAGGGCGCCGTGGTTCTCCGGATAGATGGTGTAGAACCCAAAGGGTCGGAGCAGTTCCACCGGTGCGCCGCTTGTCACCCACGCGATGGGCTTGGCGCCTTCGGCAAAGCGAGAGAGATAGTAATGCCGGGTCATTATCTCTTTCAGACGCTCGGCAGATTTGAGCGGTGGGCCAAAATGGGGGTTCGGCTTCTTGCGAGGCCTTTTTTTACCTGTTTGGGCAAAGCGCATGAGGGCAGGTGCCCCCAGATCCTTCATGAACTGGTATCGTAAGGTCTTGGCGATTGGCATGAGCGATTCCTAAACCAAAGATTTATGTCTATTATTAATAACTTATATTGTAATTCAGCTGTTCAACCGATATGAAGTTCATTCCCACCTATCTGATCATTTCCACAAAGGCTTCCACACGCGTCTTAAGCTGACCGCTCAGTCCTTGGTGGAGCTCAGTGTCAATGATGAGCGTGACAACACCCCTTTTCTTAAGTTCTTCCACCACCTGGGGTATATCGAACAGCTCTGGCTCGCAGAACTTCACGACGTAGAAAATTATGCCCTTGGCGCCGGTACGATCGATTTTCTGGAGAAGGTAGTCAAGGCGCTCACTTACAGGGGAGTCTTTAGTGGTGCAGGGGGGCATACCAAAATAGCCTTCAGTCAGTGCCTCAAAAGGATCCTCGGCCTGGCTTGGAGGCATTAAAAAACGTCGGCTGCAACTCAGCAGGTCATCGTCAGCAACCCGAACTCCCTGATCGTCCAAAAGAGTCAGTAGCTCCGGAGGGTTAGGCAATACCCCGCTCAAAATCACCGCACGGCCACCCCCAGACTCCCCCTTTGAATCGGCCAAAAATCCCTCCAGCAACGGAATAAGATCGTCGGGATGGAGATACTCGGTGTAACGGATGGCCTGGTAGAAATGGGCGTTTGAAGCACGGAGCCCGCGATTCGCCCTCAGGTTGTATAACTCTCTGATGAGGGCGGCCATTTTCTGGCCCTGGCTCACCCGGTGTTGGAGTTGGGCAGGCTCCATCGGTCCCAGTTGTTTTTCAAGCCGGGAAACGAACAGCTTAAGCTGTTCAATGTAATACTGCCTCGAGGAGGCCCGGTATGGGGCCTTGGGGTGGTAGAAGAAATAGCAGGGCTTGTCCAGGCCCAGGTAATCGTTGACAATTGAGGCCAGATTTTGGATGGAGTCGCACGTATGGGGGAAGAGAAAACCGTCCAGATCGTCACATTTGCCCTGTAGAATGAGCTCCAATCCCTGCTTGACCACAGAGCAGATGTAGGGCTGGAGGTGCGCGTTGGCGTGGCTTACCTCCAAAGGTGGATCCCAGATCTCCACGGGCAGAACATTCAAGGCCCAAAGGATTTCCCTGGGATACTGGGCCGGAAATACACCGAAGAGATGCCGACCGTGGGTCTCTTTCTGTTGTTGTAAATATTCCTTGCGCGGGGGGGGCTCGGGTTTGATCATGCGCTGTTTTCCGGATTTGTTTAACATTTTGGTTTTTGAAGAGTTTTGGAAGTATAGGTTTTTGGGGCTTAGGGTGTCAAGCTGCGAAAATGGCCTGGATTCCCCATCAAGCCACCACCTGACGCCCTAGACAGGATCTTGGAGTGACCTTGCATTCGATCTAACCATGACCTTGGCGGCTGCACGGTGCCTCCGCCTTTTTGCAGGATTCCGAGGGGTTCAAATTGCATTTTATCCCTTCAGAATGAGACTGAAATGCAGCATGTGAAGATAAAGGCAAGTCCTGTAAATACCAGAGTTGACACGCATTTCTGCCCTGACTATAATGCCCAAATTCGAGGGTTAGGGAATAGCTTGGGTCTCACGCGGGAATTGGTTGGAAGTTATTGTTATTATTGTTATTTTATTAACATTTTAAGGGGGGAGGCTGGTTATGATCTTTGCAATTACCAATACCAAGGGCGGCGTCGGCAAGACAACTACGGCATCCAATCTGGCAGCCGGGTTGGCCGGAAGAGTTCGTAAGACCCTTCTGGTGGACCTTGATCCACAGGCCCACGCCACGAACAGTTTTATGAAAAATACACCCGAACGGGACGTGGGGGACCTCATCATGGACAGGCCCTCACAGGCAGCACGGGCCGTCTCTGCCACCGAATACAGCAACCTGGACATCGTGCCAGCCACCGCCAAACTGACTGAAACGGCAGAACTGCTCTCCACCCGCATCAGGCGAGAAGAGAGACTCTGGCGTGCCTTGGCAAATCTGGGGGAAGAGTATCAAAATATTATCCTCGATTGTCCGCCCCAACTCAATATTCTCACCTACAATGCCCTTGTCGCGGCGGACCTTCTGATCATCCCTGTGCAGCCTGGGGTTGGCGCTGTGACAGGACTTTCTGCTCTCCTGGAGGCCGCCCAGGAACTGCGCGACGAAGACGAGGTTCCTTATCGGATACTCATCACCATGTTCGACATACGTACCACCCGGACCAACGCCATCTTCGAAGAGCTCCTAGAGGAACACCGCCGAAGGCTTATTAAGACCATTATTGCCAAGAGCGAATCTCTCAACCAGGCCAACTTGGCCGGAAAGCCTGTGTCGAAATTTGCGCCTTCATCCAGGGGAGCTTACGATTATGATGCCCTTTGCGATGAAGTCCTTCGCATACGGGTCCCCTGAGGTATTTAAGGAAAGCCAGACATGAGGTCAGGCGCACGCCAATTTTTTAGGGCGTGTCAGTAGCTATGACATTGACGCAGCACCACACACCCCAATAGGTGAGGAGGCGACTGAGTACACTGCCTCGCCCCTTGACACCCCCGCCCCTTTTACCTATTCTCCTCAGGGTGTACAAAAGACCGTCTCTCCAGAGAGATCTGGAGGGGAGGCCAATGCCCTTAAATCTTCGATTCCCCTGGAGGTGAGAAACAAGGGTCATGGTGAAAAGAACTATTGGAGCGATGCTTTTCACTTTAGGTCTGTTTGGCTTACTTTTGTGGACCGCTTCGTGTGCCGTCAATCCGGTAAGCGGGCAGCGTGAGTTGATGCTAATCAGTGAAAGCGAAGAGATCCAGCTGGGCGGCCAAACCGATGCTGATGTTGTTCGCCAATTTGGCATTTATGATGACCAAAGGTTGAACGCCTATGTTAATGGCTTGGGCCAGCGAATGGGCAAAGTCTCCCACAGACCCCGTTTGGATTATCATTTCAAAGTATTGGATGTATCGGTCGTCAACGCTTTTGCCGTTCCAGGGGGTTATGTCTATTTTACGCGTGGTATTCTGGCCTCCATGAACAGCGAGGCCGAGTTGGCCGGTGTGATGGGCCATGAGATCGGGCATATTACTGCACGCCACTCTGCCCAACAAATCAGCCGGGCTCAGCTCGCGCAAATGGGAATGGCCATCGGGAGTATTGTCTCCCCGGAATTTGGTGCCCTTTCCGGACTGGCAGGCATGGGTGTGCAGATGCTCTTTTTGAAGTTTAGCCGGGACAATGAGAGACAGGCAGATGATCTGGGTGTGGAATACGCGAGCAAGGTGGGCTACGATGCATCACAGATGGCTAATTTTTTTGAGACCCTTGATAGAATGAACCCACATTCCGACAAGAGCGGCCTGCCAGGCTGGTTTACCACGCATCCGAATCCGGAGGACCGTGAGAAGGTGGTAAGGGTGAGATCCAGGGAATGGCAGCAGAAGCTGGGTCAAAAAAACCCGAAGGTGGGAAGAAATGAGTATCTGAGTCATATAGACGGTCTCGTGTTTGGGGAAGATCCTAGGCAGGGCTACGTGGATGAAGGTATGTTTTACCATCCCCAGCTCCGCTTCCAATTTCCTGTCCCGAGAGACTGGAAAGTCAACAACACGCCGTCCCAGGTTCAAATGGCACCCAAGCAAGGGGGCACCGCCATTTTGCTCTCCGTCACTTCCGGAACATCTCCGAGACAGGCAGCCATCAATTTCGCCGACAGGTCCAAGGCCAGTGTGATCAAATACGATGCTAAGAAAGTGAACGGCCTATCCGCCTATCGACTGATCTCTGACATCGCGACCCAGGGCGGTGTTCTTCGTGTCATGTCCTACTTCATTGCGAAGGACAAGTATATTTACGTATTTCATGGGCTATCCACGCCTCAATCCTTTCAAGCGCATGCAAGCCTATTTGACAGGACCATGGGCCAATTCAGGCCCGTCACGGACCGAAAGAGGATCGATGTGAAACCTGACCGAATCCGCATAAGGACTACGGAAAGGGCCGACACCATGGGAAATGTCCTCCGCTCACTGGGCGTGCCGGAGAAAGAGCGAAAGGATATTGCCCTCCTTAACGGCAAGTCTCTGAACGAACCCATTGCAGCCAATACCATGATCAAGGTGGTCGAGAAGGGGCGTTGAACAAAAACAGCTGATTCAAATAAAAGAGGCAGGGCCATGATGGTCCTGCCTTTTCTTGTAGATGTTTACTGAACACTTACTCAGATTTCATTCCAAGAACAATCTCCAAAACTCTTATGTAGATTATTCCAGGCTGACCGCATGCCCAAGAACGGTCATCTCCACCAATCAGTGAAAGGGTTTTTCCTCATTTGTTCTTACCGCACCCTTTATGGTTTTATGAAATGTGTCCATCAGCTCTTGAAAACCTTCCGGATCCGGTGCAGAGGATTCGAACTTGGAGAGCGCATCAACGCAGAGCTTGAGGGTCTTTACCAACTCAGCATTGGTTCTTTCTAAGGTGGCGATATAGTCGAAAACTTTTTCCCTCATTTCATAGTCCACGGCTTATTTGCCTCCTTTCTGAGAGCAATGCCCCTATACTCTAACTCCGTTTCCGGTCCAGGATTATCCTATCGGGTAAGGGATGCATGTTTTTGGAGATATAAATGGCGCCAAGAATCTCCTCATTTTTTGTTTCAATCCGGAACCGATGATAATATTTGTTGTCCTCTTGATATCTGAATTCCCCTTTGACGTTTTTCACCTTGCGCCTGTTTCTGAATCTTCGCAGTCCTCGTAGTTCTGTACTTTTGCCAAAGATACTTAACTGAGTGCCAGACTTTGAAATCGCCCTCACGAGTTCTTCCTCCAAGTTTCTATTCATGGAGCTTTCATCTAAAAACATAACCCCGCTTCTCTCAGAGAACTGGGGCTTGCCGTCTAAAGCTATGTTTCACTCCACATTGCATGATGGTAGGTTTTAGAAACAATTTCTTCCCGTTTTTTTACACGGGCAAATGGCCTTTTTCTAGGTGAAAGCCCAACAGGAGCCATAGTGCAACAAAAATCATGACTCCTAGAGCCGTAAGGATTGCTATCAGCCAGCCCCCTTCTCGCTTTGCTTCCCTGGCCCTTAGAAAGACGAAACGGAAATAGAGTACGAGCAATGCCAGAAGAATTGTTCCAAGAAACCCGATTCCAAAACCAATTCCAACCCATTTTGGTCGAAATAACAATAGGCCAATAATAACAGCCCAACCGATCACTGAGACGGCTATTTTAAAAGCCGGGCCGTTGCCTTTTTCGGCCTTGCCTTTTGCTTTGTTCACTAAACCTTGTGTTAAAGGGTGTTTGAGACCTGCTGCTCACGTTATAGCCCGCAGTTTCGCGGTCGATATAACATGTTGAAATAACGACTATTTCAGAGTTTCTGTGGACCTAAGGTTAATAAATACTAATGGATCTTACCGGATTGTCAAGGAGAAATGCATGCAAGGCGCACCCATGTTTGGAGTTGGTTAGGGCAAGAAAAACCCCTGCTCTTGGGGATCAGAGCAGAGGTTTATTGCACCCTTACTCTCCTGCCTTTGTAAGAGATTGGAGGCGGTGGTTGATCGTCTGAATCAAGGTGTTCTTACATAATTTCTTCCATAACAATAAATCCTACAAAATTGCACAATACATCTACTAACCTCAGCTTTATCAGCGTTCTCTAAACGCCACAAAAATAGCAGAAGTCGAAAGTTTCGAGCCATTTCAGCCACATACAATATATGGACATTCTCGCCAAAAAACGCTATCCTTTGATTCCTCAAAAGTTTGGCGATAAATTAATCCAACAACACAACCCTAACCTTCTAAAGTGAATTATGGGGATGTGTCACCAGAAGGTTTCTATACTAAAGCCTCCCAAGGATTCCTACATCCTTTCGAGGCTATTTTATTTGGAGAGCTGATCCCATGATGCAGGAGCGCGCCAAACGAAAACTGAGTGCCATTCTGAGCGCTGACGTGAAAGGCTACAGCCGTCTTATGGGAGAGGATGAGCTTGCGACTGTCCGTACTTTGGAGGCCTACCGGGAGGTGATTGCTAAGGTCATCAGAAACTACAGCGGTCGGATCGTCGATTCTCCTGGAGACAACTTATTGGCTGAGTTTTCAAGTGTAGTGGATGCTGTAGAGTCTGCGGTTGAAATCCAAAAGGAACTAAAAGTTAAAAATGAGGAGCTCCCTGAAAATCGCAGGATGGAGTTTCGGATAGGGATCAATCTGGGGGATGTGATTGAAGAGGGTGAGCGGATTTACGGTGACGGTGTCAATGTTGCTGCCCGGATAGAGGGTCTTGCCGAAGGCGGGGGGATTTGCATTTCAAGGACTACATTTGATCAAGTGAAGAACAAGCTAAATCTTGGCTATGAGTATTTGGGATAACATTCCGTCAAGAACATCGCGGAGCCGGTACGAGTGTATAGAGTTCTGATGGAACCTGAGGCAGCAGGAACGGTGGTTGGTGAGGAAAAGCTGAAACCGAGGCAATGGCGGGGAGCTGCCATCGGTGGGTTAGTGGTCCTGATCCTAGTCGCTGGGGCCTTAGGAATTTGGAACTTCTACTTTCGTCCTGCCTTCGAGCCTGCCTCTGTGGAGAGAATGGCCTTTCCATTGCCAGACAAAGCATCCATTGCCGTGCTGCCGTTTACGAACATGAGCGGTGATGCAGACCAGGAGTATATAGCCGACGGGATCAGCGAAAACATCATCACCGCTCTTTCGCATATCTCGGAAATGTTTGTCATCGCTCGCAACTCGACGTTCACTTACAAGGGAAAGCCCGTGAAGGTCCAGCAAGTAAGTGAGGACCTGGGGGTGCGCTATGTGTTGGAGGGGAGCGTACAAAAAGCAGGCCACCGGGTGCGGGTTACGGCCCAATTGGTGGATGCCACCACGGGGCACCAGCTGTGGGGGGAGCGCTACGACCGGGAACTGAAAGATCTGTTCGCTCTACAAGATGAAATCACGGTGAAGATTTTGACGGCCCTACAAGTGCAATTGACAGAAGGGGAACAGGCCCGCACATGGCATACTACGGACAACCTCGAAGCCTGGGGCTATGTGGTCAAAGGGGGCGACCTTTTTGGTCGTTTTGCAAAGGAGGATAACGCCGAGGCACGGAAGCTCTTTAAGCGGGCCTCAGAGATAGATCCAGGATATGCTCTTGCCTTGACCATGCTGGCTTGGACCCACTTTATAGATGCGTGGCTTGGATATAGTGAATCTCGCACCGAGTCTATTAAGCGGGCCGTTGAGCTTGCCAAGAAATCAGGGTCTATAGATGACACCCAGCCTGCAGTCCATTCTTTGTGGAGTTCTATCCACTTGACCCGGGGGCAGTATGAAAAGGCCATTTCAGCTGGCAAGAAAGCCATCGCTCTCGGTCCCAATAGCGCCATATGTCATGTGCTTTTGGCCTATACAATGAACCTTGCGGGAAGGTTCGAAGAAGCGATCGTGCTGGCGGAGAAAGCTATACGTTTAATGCCCTATTGTCCGGACTGGTTTTTGTGGATCTTGGCCCAGTCCTACCGCCAAGCAGGGCGCTATAAGGAGGCGCTTTCGGTCTACAAGAAGGCCCTAGATCGTGCCCAAAAAAACAAAGAGATTTTCATGGGCTCAATCATCGGTCTGGTAGACGTTTGTATGCAGCTCGGCCGGGTGGAGGAAGCACGAACTTACGCGGCGGAGCTCCTGAAGATGATGCCCAACTTCTCTTTGGAGGGATTCCGTAAAGTATACGCCTACAAAGACCCGGCCCACCTTGAGCGCATTCTCGTCAACCTGCGAAAAGCAGGATTGCCCGAAACGCCACCACTCCCTCTACCCGACAAACCCTCCATTGCCGTGCTGCCCTTTGTCAACATGAGTGGCGATCCTGAGCAGGAGTATTTTAGTGACGGGATTACTGAAGAGATTATTACTGCTCTTTCTAAGACGCCGCAGCTATTTGTGATTGCCCGCAACTCCACATTCACTTACAAGGGGAAGCCGGTAAAGGTGCAACAGGTAGGGCGTGAACTTGGCGTTAAGTATGTGCTGGAGGGGAGTGTGCGGAAAGCTGAGGATAAGGTGCGAATCACGGCGCAGCTTGTGGATGCACAAACAGGAAATCATCTTTGGGCAGAGCGCTACGATCGTGAGTTGAAAGAAATATTTGCTCTGCAAGATGAAATTACTATGAATGTAATAAAAGCCCTCGAATTGAGACTCACTGAGGGGGAGCAAGCTCTTGTCTATGGGGGAGGTACGAATAATCTTGATGCTTATCTAAAATTCTTGCAAGCCTTTGATTATATGAGGCGAATGAACCCGGACGATAATCAGAAGGCTAAACGGATTTTTAAGGAAGCAATTGGATTAGATCCTAATTACGCAGTAGCGTATAGGCTCCTGGGCGCTGCCCATATGATGGACGTATGGTTGGGCACAACAAGGTCCCCCAGGGAGTCTCTACGTAAATCGGCCGAATTAGCCAAGAAGGCTCTTGCCTTGGATGAATCGTTAGGAACTGCGTATGCTATGCTGGGACATATTTATATTCTTATGAGAGACTACGACAAAGGGATTGAAGTGGGTCAAAAAGCATTGGAACTGGAACCAAATGGGGCCGATTCCCATGCATTCTTAGGACTGGGGCTTCAGCTCGCTGACAGGCCTGAAGAAGCCACTAAAATACTCAAAAAGGCGATAAGGCTTAATCCGAGGCCTCAGGCGTGGTATTTGTTCAATCTAGCAATGGCCTACCGCAACATGGGTCGCTATGACGAAGCCATAGAATGGGGTAAAAAGGCGGTGGATCGTCAACCGGATAACATGTTTTCTCATCTGGTCCTGGCCAGTTGTTACAGTTTGGCGGGTCGAGAGGAAGAAGCGCGGGCCGAAGCAAAACAGGTCCTGAGAATAAACCCTAAATTTTCCATGGATCGATATGAAAAGACAACACCCCAAAAGAATCTGGAGGTGAAGAAGCGTTTTGTCGACGCCCTACGCAAAGCAGGACTGAAATGACGTTATACAAACCACCATATATTGTGTCTGATCTTTCCTCCCAAGAATTGCATGTTTCTTGCCAAAATCCACTCTTGAGCTGAATGACCATTCATTGCAGTATTCATCTGCTAATCGAAAGTTCTTCGGCTTTTCAAGAGTCAACAAGTATGGCAGAAATCCTCTGTTGGAGACCAAAAGAGCTACATGCAAGATATTGAGCTTTTGACAAAAAAAGCAGGGCCTCTGTGACCTTACCTTTAAGTTGTTTTAGATTTGTCCTAAACTCACGACTGTGGGTCGCCAAATTTCTTGGTTAGGAGCATCCTCCCTTTAAATTCTGTACAATTTTTTCGATGATGCTTCTAGCTTCTGAGGAATCTCCCCTGTTCAAAACCCCTCCCAAAAAAGAGCCGTACTGAAATATGGCTTTACCTTCTTCTCTTCTCTCTAAAACAACCTTGTAATCGTCATTTTTTTCCCCTGATATCTCCTCATTTTGAGATTTGAGGAAATCCTCATATTTTGCGAATGCTTCTTCTGCTATTTCGCGTGAAGCGTTTTTGACCAGAAATACCTCGTAACTGCTTCCCCCATTCTTGTATTCCACCCGATAGCCATTCTCTAGAAAGGACAGGCCTAGGAAGTTCTTGGGTATGAACCGCTCGCTCATTTGCACCCTGTTCTTTGCGGGGAAACAGGCAAATAGTCCTGGCTCAGAATAGGTACCCTTAATTTTGGCGGCAATAGCACTTGCCAGCATCATAAGGACTTCTTCTGTATCTGGTGACACTTGAAACGACGTGAGCTTTACATAATACTGACCTTTCCAAAAATTAAGGACATTTTCCCCCATATAGCCCTGGGCTTCCATGTTAATGAGACGGTCTTCGGTTGAGCGCTCAGCAGCATATATACCGAATGCATGCTTTGGGTTCTTCATCTGAAATATTTCAATGACCATGGACCTAGCACCGTCTGTGGATCTATACTCCAAAGCCACCACAAGCTGGAAACCATAATCGATGTACATCTCTGCCTGCCCATTGATGTATTCCCACAAGTTTTTAGGTTCGAAGAATTGCGGACTTGAAACGGCATGCCAGCCAGGGCTCTCAGGCTCTTTAGG
>Ga0209536_100016467_pt1 | contig 10511 bp, 10 predicted proteins | sample DeeMarSeWOR28_12_FD_187461 | JGI IMG/M metagenome (GOLD analysis project Ga0209536, IMG submission 187461) | Marine sediment microbial communities from White Oak River estuary, North Carolina - WOR-2-8_12 (SPAdes) (version 2) | ecosystem: Environmental > Aquatic > Marine > Intertidal zone >...
CGGTAAAGCCCTGCTCTGAGCGAGGCGGATAGGCTCTCCTGAGCTCTGCGACAACCTCCGGGTAGGAAAACCACGCCGGTATCTCGAGGCCATTTTCCAACCTGCGCCGCAGTTCGCCTGAGGATATCTGCTTCACATTCATCCCGGGTTCCACCTCGTCTTCTGGAATATACTCGGCCCTTTCTTCCACATAGACCATCTTTTTTAGGGGAACCATCTTGATGTTTGTTTCTGCCTCATAGGACTGAACCATGTCCTGGGCCCCATGGAGCAGGTAAAACCTCTCCTTGGTGCTGTTGTTGGCAAAGGGATCCCCGTGATCACCGGCCACCATGAAATGGCTACACCCATAGTTCTTTCGGATGATGGCCTGCCACAGGGCTTCCCGCGGCCCGGCTTTCCGCATGGCTAGGGGGATCAGGCTGAGCATAATCATGTTCTTCGGGTATTGCTTAACGATTTCCTGATAACACCGTACCTGGGTATAATGGTCCAGATCTCCTGGATGGGTCAAGCCCACGACGGGCTGAAGTAGAATACTGGCACCCGCCTCCCGGGCGGCCTTAAGCGTCATTTCCTTATGGGCACAGTGGAGGTGTTTCTCGGTTTGAAAGCCGATCACCTGACGCCAGCCATTCTGGGCAAAGCGGCGATGGGTTTCGGCCGGGGTCAGCCTAAGCTCCTTGAAATCGTAGTGCATGGGAAGGTGAATCCCCTCCAGAGACCCTCCCACATACCAAGCCCCCTCCTGCTTATAGAGATCCCTTACCCCTGGATGTTTGTCAGGATCCTCGGTGCCAAATACACGGCTCGCCTCCCGCTTTTTATTGGGCTTCCATACATCCCTGATGGTGAGCACCGCCAGCATGAACCCCTCCTCGTCTCTCAGGGCCATAGGTTGCCCTTTCTCACAGCTTCGGGCCATTTCTTCGCTTACATCCAAGCAGACAGGCATAGGCCACACCGTACCATCGGCAAGACGCATCTCATCTAAGACACACTCATAGTCTTCCCGACCGAGGTAGCCTGTAAGGGGATAGAATGCCCGGTTTAGAAGCATTTCAAGGTCGCAAAGCTGTCTCTTGTTGAGATTCACAGAGGGGTAACCAAGGGCAGCTTCTTTTAGGCTTTCAATGCGTCTAAAATGGACAAGAAGACTTTCAGAGTAGTCATGTCCTGTTTTCATGGCTGAACCGCGACTTGCCATCTCAGCAGGGCGTGGTGTCATGGCTTTCAACTCACCTATTTCTAAAAGGGATGATACAACCCATCACGGCGTTCTTGTTCCCCAATCCCCGCTGCAGGGAATGTGCCAATGGACAAACGGACCTTGTCATAGGAGCAGATCTCATCCATTGTCAGGGTTACTCCACCCCTCCCTGCCCTGATCATACGCCGAGCTCATCAGTAAAATTGCATGCAAAAAAATATATTATCACAATTCTTGTATGCCAGGGGTTCACAGGATGTCAATGTTCCAATCTATACATCAATTTAGCCGATTCAAAGAACGGGCACAACAAATCTGAAGATTCCCTGCAGCAATCTGCGGGGTATGGGCTCGCTGTTGCGTTTCAAGGTGTCGTCTTTCTCATGATTTACGAACACACAGCGGTCGCTGTCTTTGACTCACCCCAAAAAGGCGAAAGCTCTCTTAGCCGTTCAATGATCGGTGGAAGTTTCTCAATAATAAAATCGATCTCTTTTTCCTTGTTGTAAATACTTAGGCTGAAGCGGATCGAACCGTGCGCTGCGGTAAAGGGTACGCCCATAGCGCGCAATACGTGAGATGGCTCTAGAGAACCTGAGGTGCACGCTGAACCTGAAGAGGCACAAATGCCGAATTCATTCATCATGAGCAGGATGGCTTCACCTTCCACATATTCAAAGCTTATGCTGGTCGTATTGGGAAGCCGATGTTCACGGTCACCATTGACCATGGCATTGGGGATCCCCTTAAGGATGCCATTTTCAAGCTTGTCCCTGAGCGATTTGACCCGCTCGTTTTCCTCCTTCAGATTTTCCAAGGCCAGTTCGCACGCCTTGCCGAGTCCGATGATGGAGGCCACATTTTCGGTCCCGCCTCTTCGTCCACCTTCCTGATGCCCGCCAATGAGGAAAGGCGAGAATTTCGTCCCTTTCCGAACATAAAGGGCGCCGATCCCTTTGGGTGCGTGAAGTTTATGCCCTGAAAGAGAGAGCATGTCGACTGGGGTCTGCTCCATGTCGATGGGGATCTTGCCTACGGCCTGAACTGCATCCGTATGGAATACAATACCCATCTCTCGCACCATCTGGGCGATCTCCTCTATAGGGAATATGACCCCGGTCTCATTATTGGCCCACATGATGCTGACAATAGCTGTGTCACTGGAGAGGACCTTGTGCAAATGCTCCAAATCCAATCTCCCTTGCCGATCGACAGGAAGGAATGTGACCCGATATCCATGCCGACCTAAGTGCTCACATAGGTTTTTGACAGCGGGGTGTTCCACCCGCGTGGTGACAATATGTTTCTTGTGGGGATGGGATGCAATCGCCGCTCGAATCGCCGTATTATCGCTTTCTGTACCGCAGCTGACAAATATTATTTCGTCTGGCGTGGCCCCGATGAGACGGGCCACCTTTTCGCGCCCCTCTCTTAATCTCCCTGCCACCTGACCGCCAAAACTGTGCATGCTTGACGGGTTGCCATACAGGTCATGAAAGTAAGGAAGTATCTCTTCCAGCACTTCGGACGCAACCTGCGTTGTGGCATTGTTGTCTGCGTAGATCACTTTCATCACTCTACCTCCTCTACCACCAATTCTGGCGTGACCATTTCACGCAGCTTAGATTCCACATAGTGTTTCAGCGTAACCTGAGAGGCGACACAGGTAGCACAGGTGCCGCGCAGTTTCACAAGGACAGTATTTCCGTCAACATCGACGAGTTCAATATCTCCTCCGTCCTGCTTCAGGGAAGGTTTAATCTCACGCTCCAATGTCTCCTGGATGAGTTGGATCTTCTGAATGTTGGTCAGTTGAGATGGCTTCCGGTGAGCAACATGAGGCTTGCCATGGACCTTATCAATAATCTCCTGGATCTTCTCATGACAGCTTTCGCACCCGCCCCCTGCCTTGGTATAATCAGTCACGTCTTCTACTGCGGTCAGGTTATTTTCACGAACGGCCCGCTCTATTTCCACATCAGTCACACCAAAGCACTCACAGACGATCTCGCCTTCAAGCTTCTTTTCGGGTTCCCCTCGATAATAGGCAATCGCCTTTTCTAATGCATCTCGTCCCATCACAGAACAGTGCATCTTTTCTTTTGGCAGGCCTCCAAGATACTCGGCAATATCCTGATTCGTGACCTTTTCCGCCTCTTCCAGGGTCATCCCCTTGACCATCTCAGTCAGTGCGGATGACGAAGCAATGGCACTGCCGCAGCCAAATGTCTTGAACCTAATGTCTCGAATGCGTTTTTGCTCATCCAATTTGAAGGTAAGCTTTAGGGCATCCCCGCATGCCAGGGACCCCACTTCACCCACGCCGTCAGCGCTATCAACCTCTCCCACATTTCTGGGATGCAAGAAATGATCTTTGACCTTGTCCGTGTATTCCCACATTGTACGACTCTCCTACCTTTTTGATATTGATTCTTCCGAGAAAATGAAGACAGACTTCCTCACGATTTAAAAAGATCCGTACTGATATAACGCTCCCCAGTACTGGGAAGCACGACGACGATTTGTTTTCCTCGATTTTCCGATTTTCTTGCTACTTCCAGTGCCGCCCATACAGCCGCCCCGGAAGAGATGCCACACAAGATCCCTTCCTCTTCGGCGAGTCGCCTTCCCATGTCAAAGGCATCTTCATTGGTGACGGCGATAACTTCGTCAATCACATTCACATTCAAGACATCCGGTATAAACCCGGCACCGATCCCCTGTATTTTGTGGGGGCCTGCCTGCCCCCCGGAAAGGATTGCCGAAGCCGCCGGTTCCACAGCAATGGCCTTGAATGATGGTTTTCGTGCCTTGATCACCTCAGATACCCCAGTAATGGTTCCGCCTGTCCCAACGCCTGCAACCATCATGTCCACCGCCCCTTCGGTGTCCCGCCAAATCTCCTCGGCTGTGGTCTTACGGTGTATGTCTGGATTGGCTGGATTTTTGAACTGGTTGGGCATGTAAGCGTCTTTGGCACTTGCTAAGATTTCTTCTGCCTTCAAAATAGCCCCCTTCATCCCTTCACCCCCGGGGGTCAATACCAATTGCGCTCCCAGATGCCTTAGGAGCTTTCTTCGTTCCGTACTCATCGTCTCGGGCATGGTCAGGCAGAGACGATACCCCTTTGCCGCACAAACAAAGGCCAGGGCAATCCCTGTGTTTCCACTCGTAGGTTCTACGATAAGCGTATCGGGACGAATCTGCCCCTGGCGCTCTGCTGCTTCGATCATGGCGATCCCTATACGATCCTTGACGCTTCCAAGGGGATTGAAAAACTCCGGCTTGGCAATGACGTCCGCCTCAAGACCCTTTCCTACCTTGCCTAATCTGACCAAGGGGGTGTTGCCAACGGTCGTTGTAATATCGGAAAAAATTTTCGCCATCTAAGCCTCCATGTCCACATGATAGACGAATATGAGCTCACCTGCCTGAAGCCTGAGTGCCTGAGATTGGTTGCATACTACTTGTAGATTAACTGGGGCGCCTCCAACAGCACTTTTGTGTCCGGCGGCACCGATTTGGTGATCCAAACATTGCCTCCGATCACAGCGCGTGCCCCAATAACGCACTCTCCCCCCAGGATGGTCGCACCTGCGTAAATAATGACGTCATCTTCAATCGTGGGGTGGCGCTTTGCTCCCCTTAAGCGTTCTCCGGCATCTCTTGGAAGTGACAAGGCTCCCAGGGTCACCCCTTGATAAAGGCGCACATTCTTGCCGATCACCGTGGTCTCCCCTATAACGACCCCTGTGCCATGATCTATGAAAAAGCTTTCTCCGATCTGGGCGCCCGGATGGATATCGATCCCGGTAATACTGTGGGCATATTCGGTCATGATTCGGGGAAGGAGAGGGATCTGTTGGATAAATAATTGGTGGGCGATTCGGTAAACCATGATGGCAAAGATCCCCGGGTAGCTAAAAACAATCTCGTCGTAAGTCTTGGCCGCTGGATCCCCCTCGTAGGCTGCGCGGACGTCCGTGGCCAACACGTTGCGCATTTCAGGGATCGACTTTAAGAATTTAAGGGCCTCTTCTTGGCTCAAATTGACACATTCGACGCAGGGTTGATCGTAGCGCAGACACTCATGGCGCAGGCTATGGGCAATCTGTTTAGATAACATTTCAAAGAGGAGATCAACAGACCGCCCCATTTGGTAACTCAGATTGATCCGATCGATACTCTCCTGGTTGAAGTACCCGGGAAAAAGGATCTCTCGAAGCCTGGTCAGTATTCCAATCACGGACTCCCGAGAAGGGATCAGTTCAGCATCGACGTGCTCGAAACATTTTTCATCGTAACAGCTCTCTACGATACGATCGACGACGCTCGGGAGTTGATCACGGAACCGGGTGCGGCTTTCGAATCCGGCCTTGCATATCTCCATCGTGTCCTTGCTCTCATCAGGTCGCTTCATGAGCGTGCCTCAACAGTCTTTCTCAAAATGGTAAAGATGGCTATCACTGCTCCCACATTGACGTAGAGCTTCTCAATCCAGCCACTAAGATTGGTGTTTACCGTATAGATCCTGGTCTCGTCGTAGGTGATATTGCCGCAGGTGCAGATATCTGGAACTAACTGTTTTCGATGCATATTTTTCTGACAAACACCCATATTCTGGATGTTTATTGGATCGATGCGAAGGGTGGAGGTGGGCTCTTTCTCCCCACCTTCCTCCTCGTAAACTGGCACCAGGTCCATGGCTAATAAACACATGCTTGTAGGCGTCATGTCCCCCCCAGCCTTCCCAGAGGTTTTGGCTTAGTGGGACGCTGGCGCTCATGTTCACCCGTATTGGGCATGATGGGTTTCTATGCTATGCTGATATGCTATAAATTAAGAAGGATCCTTCACAGTGTCAAGCACTTCCCGACGGTGTCCAATGCAAACTGACGCCTGTGTCCATTGATTGGATGATGTTTCGTGGATCGGCACTCCACTGTGCGATTGCAGTCCTTTACTGCGCCCTAGCACATTCAAATGATTTCCCCTATCTCCCCCAGTTCTACATCTTGATTTACCTGATAAATACAGCGTTTTTCTGAATAAAATACAGTGTTCGCCGTATTGCTTTTGCGCACCGTCGGTGCTCATATTCATCTTGCGGGAGATGTCTGGGGCCGGTGGCAATATGTGCTCTCACCGCAACTATACCAAATATCTAGGATGAGACACCGACCTCGGCTCCGGTGCTGCCGCATTCTTCTGTAGAAAAGAAAAGGCCGCATCATTGCACCGATGCACCATAGCCCCTGAGTTCAAGCCTTCTCTTAGGTCTCGCGGCGGAGCCCGGTCCAGGCATCCAGGCAACACCACCCCGAAGTCCTATCCAAGACCTCGTTCTTCAGGGGCTTTTTTTGCCAGCGTGGCTATGGAAGGTGCATCTTGATCATCGGTCTTTTACACAGGATATGTGGCGTTATGTCATGGCCATGATGTGCTAACGAATGATCCCATTGAAGAAGGATTGTATCTGGGATATGTAGACATATGCCATCTGCAATGCCTGAAAGTGGTATCCGTCTTAAGCATGGCAAGAAAAACTCCTTTTATCATCAACTGAAAATATGCACCGTGTCACAGCGGGCAACAGTTTGAATTGGGAGGTCCTATGAAAGGAGCAAGAAGTCTGCTTATCATTACATCCCTTTTCGTTCTCAATGCATGTGCATCACTAGGGATTTTCTCTGGTGCCAAGAATGAGTATGATCAAGGTATCGCTTTTTTTAATCGCGGCCACTACGAAGAAGCAATTCCGCATTTTGAAAAGGCTACCGAGATAGACCCTGATTTTGCGGACGCATACTTATACCTTGGCAGATCATGTCTGAACCTGGGAAAATGGGTTCAGGCTATTGCTCCTTTGCGTACAGCCTTGCGACTGTCTCCTGACAAGTCTCAGATTCAGGTCGTTTCCATTTTGGCGGATGCTCTTTTCGGAGCAGCTTCTTCTGAGGCTAAAAAGGGCAATTTTCAAACATCCATTGGTTTTCTGAGAGAGGCGCTTGAGCTGCAACCAGAATCCCAGCGAGCTAAAAATGAACTCTTCAGTGCCCTGATAACCTTCGGAGGACAGCTGCTTTCCTGGGGAAACGTGACGCAGGCCATCACTACCTTTAATGAGGCCATACAACTTTCTCCCAATAATGCCACCGGGTATCTCTGGCTTTCTAAGGCGTTTTTCAAAGGCGGAGATTATATGAAAGCCCTCCAGTCAGTGAAAGATGCGATACAAATCGATCCCACCAACAAAAACGCACAGTCCTTTTTTAGGGAGTTGATGATGGAATAATGGAGATGAAGATCTTGTTGGCGCTGTTTCGCCTCCTCTAAGCAGCGACTTGATGACAAAGGTTTTTCGTGATCATTTCAGGGTTGAGCGTCCCGTGCACTTTTGTGGGCTCAGGGTTGGGTCCGGGACTTGGCAGCATAATGTCAACCTTCCAGACAGATTTTTTTGTAGGATGACACTTTTTTCATGTTCGACTAAAAGAACATGGACCTGAGGAGCTTGGAGATGAATAAAACCAAAGCGCTGAAGCTTCTAAATCCGATCCTAGGAGTCCTGGTCCTGAATCAGTTGTTGGTGGGCTTATTACACGATGCCCTTCCCCGTGAAGTCTTTGAAGTCATGCATGAGGGTGGCGGAGTCCTTCTCGTGCTGGGTGTTCTGCTTCACTTGATATTGAACTGGAACTGGGTCCGGGCGAATTTTCTGAAGAAGAGCACTCCCGACAGTTAGTATCCGGCCGGCCGAGATGAGCAACAGCGCAAAGTAAGATACGACCCTGTCGCCGCCTATGAGAGTAGCCATCATCTCAGACATCCACAGCAACCTTGAGGCCTTCAGACAAGTCCTGACGGATATCGATCAGTCTGCCGTGGACAGGGTGGTTTGTTTGGGCGATAACGTGGGGTACGGACCTGAGCCTGAAGGGGTCGTCAATCTGATTCGAGATCAAGACATCCCGTGCGTTCTGGGCAACCATGAACTGGCTATCGTTGAACCGAAGTATCAGGACTTGATGAATCCTAATGCCCGGGAATCACTCCTTCTGACTCAAAAGCTCATATCCCCACACACCATAAATTATATGAAGGGCTTGAAAGCGTCCTTAGTCTTCCACGGAAACCTGTGTGTACACGGGTGCCCTCCAGACTCTGTTATCACGTATCTGTTTCAGGTCTCGAAGGCAAAGCTCAAAAAACTTTTCCTCTCCATGAAGGAAAAGATATGTTTTGCGGGCCATACCCACAACCTGGAAATCATCCAATTTGACGGGAAAGACATGACTCGCAGCCCACTATCCAAAGGAGTCCACCCCCTGGAAGCAAAACAGCGCTACATCATCAATGTGGGAAGTGTGGGTCAGCCCAGGGATGGCGACAACAAGGCAAAGTATGTGATCTGGGACAGCGCTTCCCATCAGGTGGATGTGAGGCACATCGCGTACGACATTGCCAAGACTGCTTCTAGGATCCTTGAGCTCGGCTTCCCAGAGTTCAATGCCCGTCGTCTCTGGTGAGTTATCCAGCAACACGGATTTGATATGAAAAAAATTGACAAGTATGAAATCAGCGGCCTTCTCGGCAAAGGCGGCATGGGCATAGTCTACAAGGCCCGAGTGCCTGTGATAGGCAAGGTTGTGGCCTTAAAACTCCTGTCGCCACACCCCATGCTTGTTGAGCTCCTAGGAAAAGAGGCGATTAGAAGAAGTTTTGTCACTGAAGCAATGACCATGGCGAGTCTTCGGCATCCTCACATCGCAGCCGTCTGGGACTTTCACGACTCCAATGACCTCACCTTCTTTGTGATGGAATACTATTGCAATAATCTAGGCCTTACGGTCGGTGAGACTTATCGCGTTGAGGGGCCCTCGCGCGTTCTGAGCGTTGACAAGGCCATTCACTATACACGCCAAGTCCTGGTGGGACTGTCACGCCTCCACCAGGCCGAGATCATCCACCGCGATATTAAGCCGTACAACATTTTGATCACCGATGAAGACAGGGTCAAGATCACTGATTTTGGGCTGTCCAAGCTCCGAGGGGAAACCTTTCGCGGCCCTCCGAACCTGAGGGTTGGCTCACCATACTATGCAGCACCCGAGCAAGAGGAAGATCCAGATCAGGTTGATGCCCGTGCCGATATATATCCCGTAGGGGTCATGCTTTACCGCATGCTCACAGGCGCCCTGCCCATTGAACCGTTCAAAAGGCTGAGCCAAAGCAACCCCGACCTGGATCCAGACTGGGATGCCTTCATAGATCAGGCCATCGCCGGGGAAAGGGAGAAGCGGTTTGCCAGTGTAAAAAATATGCTTGATTCCCTTGATGCATTGAACCTGGCGTGGGAAGAGAAAAAGGGAAAGGCTTGCCAGATGCCTCAGATGCTTACACTGAAAAGGAGCCACGCACAAAAGACGAAAAAGAAGCTTCGAGCCCAAGGTGTTAAGGTGGCTCCCAGGGAGGCACGCAAGGTATTTGAGGTGGACAAGCTGTGGCGTCCGATTGAATATATGGCTAATGATTTGCAGTTGAACCCGGAGGGGATAGTAACAGACCGATCAAGTTCATTAGTCTGGCAGCAGGCAGGTTCGGATCATCCCGTAAGCTGGTATGAGGCGCATAAATATATTGAACAGTTGAACCAAGGCCGTTTCGGCGGACGTGCCAGCTGGAGGCTCCCTACCGTAAATGAGCTCATTTCCTTGATCACAGAGGTGCCCCGAGCAGCTGATCTTTGCGTTGCACCGATCTTTGATCAAGACCAACGGTGGCTGTGGAGTTCTGACCGACGCTCTTTTGTGGCAGCGTGGTACGTGAGCCTAGACCTTGGGTTCGTCTCGTGGCAGGATTTTACCTGTTATTACTTTGTTCGGGCGGTCTCCTCTGAAATGTAAAACAAGCGCCTTGGCCCTCTGGCAGGTCCCCATATCCCACCTTTCGAAAAAGGCCGGGAGGCTCCGTCTGTTGGACATGTCTATTTGAGGCGGTTCGTTTGGCTCATGACCGCAAAAGGGCGATGATGTTACACATGCTGCTTATCATCGGGCAATTTCACGTAGAGCGATAAGATCAAGCCCGTAAGGATGAGCCCACCAACCAGAGCGATCCCCAATGCAAAGGAAGCAACATCTCCCATCACACCGATGGCAGCAGGGATAGCCCCACCTCCCAGGAGGAAAGCAAGGGGGATCGTAAGGGAGACAACCACGTTTCTGGCGTTCGAAGGTCCTATCCGAGACAAGGCAGCGAAGCCTGCAGGAAAGAAGGAGACTGCCAGCATAGGCTGCAA
>Ga0209536_100016469_pt1 | contig 10510 bp, 11 predicted proteins | sample DeeMarSeWOR28_12_FD_187461 | JGI IMG/M metagenome (GOLD analysis project Ga0209536, IMG submission 187461) | Marine sediment microbial communities from White Oak River estuary, North Carolina - WOR-2-8_12 (SPAdes) (version 2) | ecosystem: Environmental > Aquatic > Marine > Intertidal zone >...
TCCGTGGCTAAATCTCTACCTGAAGATACCGGCCTTTTTATTTTGTTTCTGCCAATACTGCCGATAAAGCCATTTCGTCCGGTTAGCCACGGGATGATCCTTAAAATTCTCGATCCATTGTCTGGTAAAATCCCCCGCCATTATAAACGCCTGTCGTGTGAATGCTGCCCTGGCCCCGGATGAAATTTCAGCGGCATCCTGCATAAATAATTTTTCCAGCCGGTCGCGTTCAGCGCTGTATAGCTTTATCCGATCCGCATAATTTAGCAATATGCTGCGATGTAATTGTTCATGATGCCACCACAAACTGTTGGGATCAAACCGCTTAGCCGGTTCGATCCCAGGTTCCGCTAAAACTTCCCCTTCGAGCCAGATCGGTTTGAAAACGGAGGTGCAGGGAGCGGCAGTGCCGGTAGCCCAATATGTCTGTTTCCCGGGTGTCAGGTGGGCAACCAGAGAGCCTGTCGTCTGGGAAGCATTGCGGGTGAGCTTATTGGCAGCATGCGCACATATCCGGTTTCCTAAAAAATGCGAATCCGGCCGGTAGTCATCGTCGTGGTGATCGCGAAGAATCTTTACGGCCGCAGCGGTGTTTATTTCCCCTTTCATTTGGCGAATCAGGTCAAGAGATCGATTCCGCCGCCGACCGGAAGCGGAAAAGGTCGTATAAAACCAGTCTGAGTAGCAGCGCGCAAAATGAAACGTTTCCCCGGTTTTCAACCATCCCTTTTGACGGGCCGTATCGATTAGCGCGGGATGGAATTCATCAAATTCTTCTCCGATGGTCAAGGCGTTACTGATAGAATAAAAATCTTTGACTTTGCTGGCTGCCCAGAGCGGGCCGGCGGTTTCTAAAACCCATCCCTCGCGCGGATCGGCAATGATAAAACTATTATGATAGGAAAACCGTTTATCTTCGTAGCCGCAAATACCGCCCTGTCCGTGATCCGACAATAATCCGGCGATAATCTCCAGTGCCTGTTCGGCCGTAGCCGATCTTTCGAGCGCCAGGCGCAAAAGATCCATACCCGTTAATCCACCATTTTTATTTAGCGGCATGCGCGTAAATACGGCTTCATTGCCGATGACGACGCCTTTTTCATTGGCGCCCATTTCGGCCCCCCACATCCAGAACGGCCGACTCAGTAAGACCGCATAGGTCTCTTTAACCTGGGGAATCGCAAGGTAGGTGCACTGCACTGTCTGGGGCGAAGAGTAAAATTGGGCTGGCTGATATTCCAGAACCTGAGCTTCATTGGGTTCCCGGTCGCTGTTCTTCCCAAAAACGACAGCTCCATCTTCAGTTACTGGCTCAAGGGCAAGAAAGGTATCGCACATGATTTAGGCCTGGTTTTATTTTAAAATAAAAATATTTAACCGCTGAAGCTCGCTGAACAGAAGATTAACAAACAGCCATACTTGAGTTAGCGTTTGATCTTACCCGGAAGTATAAATTCGTATCGTCGGCGAAATAATTTTGTGGTAACCCAGCGGTCCAGCCTGCGAAACGCTAAAAATAGCGCCCAGATCAGTTTGTCCTGCCGATAATATTTGGCGACTTCGTCTTCCGTCAGGGGCTTCATGTTATCGGAAACAATCGTATTGATAATTTTGACGGCCAGCGGAATCAAGGCCGGATGCTGTTCTTTGTATAAATTGGCGGCAAGATCCATGTAGACGAGTCGTTGGTCATAGTATCGATTGAGGACGTCTTCCAAAAAAAACAGCCGCAAAACCCATCGCAAAAATGCCGGCGCACTTTTCAAAAACAATTCCGGATCCAACTGTTCAAGCCCGTTTTTGCGATACAGGGGCGTGCTCGTGTCAATAAAAACCATCGACGGGCGATCCTCATTTTCAAGCCACACCCAGTTGGATAGCTGGCCGTCTAAGGCCAGCTCCAGTTCCGGGCGGGCAGACTGATTAAATCGCCAGATCTTGTCCGCTTCCCTGACGATATTTTCCAATAAGGTCTGAATTTCCCGCCCATCCAGAACATGAATCAGCTGATGGCCAAATTGTTCCGATGGTAGCTTTTTTTGGGCAATATAGACCGCTGTCGGCCGGTCGGGGGGCTGGATAATATAGGTTTGATGAGCGGGCAGGCTCAGGCCCGCTTGAGTGAGCAAGCCGCAGTATTCGTGGTATTGCTGAACATATTTTTCGGCAGCGGAACGATCGGAAAAAAGCGGCAGGCGTTTGAAGGCCACATCAGGATTATCCGCGATCTGAAAAATGGCTGAAATTTCACCGTATCCGATGATGGTGGCAGGAATCGGTGAATCTTTTAGATTCTGAGGATCTAAACCAGTCTCAAATTGGGCCAGGAGGTTTTCGCTTGCCAGCATTTATTCTTAATCCATCGAACGAATCATAAAAATTTATGGATAATTTTTTCCACCCGGGTTTTGACACCCGCCAGTGGTCTCAGACGCCTTGCCGCGGACAAGGCCAGGTCTAATCGTTCTATAACCCAATCGACTTCTTCAAGACGCATGATCAAAGGCGGAAGCAATTGACATACACGGGTGTCGTTGTTGGCATAAATCATCAGCAGATCCTGATCATAGGCGGTTTTGGTAAGAAGCGGCCCGGATATTTCATCTTTAAGTTCCAGCCCCATCATTAAACCCAGCTGTCGAAGCTTAACCAGAAATCTGGAATGCTTTTGCCTGAGGTCTTCAATCTTTTCCGCAAAACGGCTTGCCAGCAAGTTGACATGGTCCAAAAACTCCGGTGCGGCTGAAATTTCAAGAACCCGCCGGGCGATCCGGCAGCCAATTTCCGCTCCGCCAAATGTGGATACGTGAATGAACGGATCGTCATGAAACACGGCTTCTAAAGGTTTGCGTAAAACAGTTGCCGTGATGGGGTATATTCCGCCGGACAGACCTTTGCCCAAAACAACGACGTCCGGTACAATATCAAAATGTTCGAATGCCCAGAGTTTGCCTGTCCGCCCCAAACCGGTTTGGACTTCGTCCATAATCAGCAGGATGTCGCGATCATCACAAATCTTACGAACCGACTGAAGGTAATTTTGCGAAGGAATGGCGATACCTAACGTTGCCGGAATCGTTTCCAGTATGATGGCCGCTGTATCTGAATCCGCTGTTTCAGAAAGCGTCTCGAGATCTCCGAAAGAAACTTGATAAAAACCGGGGGCCGAGGGACCAAAGGGGCTGCGATATTTCTCGTCACCGGCGGCCAAAGCCAGCCCCGTATGACCATGATAGCCGCCGCGTGCGGAGATAATCTTGGTTCGACCGGTGTAGGCTCTGGCAACCTTAAAAGCCAGATCCACCGCTTCCCCGCCCCCAACGCCAAAGACGACGTAATCGAGATCCGACGGCATTGATCCGGCTAAGGCCCGGGCAAGTTCAGCTCTGAATTTGCTGATCAAATGGTGATTGCCGATGTCTAATTCATTGAGGGATTCTTTCAATAGATCGATGAGTTCTTCGTTGCGATGCCCCAGATTGAAGACACCCCCGTTGCAATGCAAATTAAAAAGCCGCTTTTTACCATCAACATCCCAAAGATAAGCGCCTTGCCGGCGACCGGTGACAAAATCGATACCGTATTTTTTAAAAACCGCTACCTTGCCGGATGATACGTGGTTCTTGAAATTCTCAATAACCCGCTGTTTGAAGGGGGATGGTTTATTCTTTTGACTAAAATCCATATGGTGCACACCCGGCGCCCTTTTGTGCAAACGGGTCAGCAACCCCATTTGCGAAATGCCTGGTTGTGGTTTTGTGAGGAGTCATAAAGGCGTTGATCGCTAAAAATCATCATTCAATTATTTTTTCCAGATCAGCTATCAACGAAGGGAGATCCTCTGAAATGGTATCCCATAACACTTTCAAGTCTACCGTGTTATAACCATGAATCAAGCGGTTGCGCATGCCGACGATTTCAGGCCATGGAAGGTGCGGGTTGCTTGACTTCATTCCGCTACTGACATTGGTTGCCGCCTCTCCTATTACTTCGATTAATCGTGTTAGAGCCAGCTCCAGTATTCGATTCTGGGCGAGATCAACTTGCGATTTTCCTGCCAGCAGATCAACTGCCTCTCTGGCGTGATCCAGCATGTGCTTTAGATACACTTGATCATCATGCTGCGACATATAGGTCTTCAGCCTCCGAAAGTACCCGGTCGCGGAAATATTTACTGATAAAGCCCTCAGTATTGAGATCGACCTTCCGCCCGATTAATTCGCCAAGCTCAATTTCAATACCGGCGAATTTAATCAGCCCAACTTTAGCGTTTTCATCGAATTCGACCAGCACATCCACATCGCTTTCGGGCCCAAAATCATCTCTCAAAACAGAGCCAAAAAAAGCAAGCCTGCGGATGCGGTGTTTGCGACAAAAGGCTGAGAGTTCCGACCGGGATACCTTGATCTTGTGAGTAACCATGAAAATTGCACACCTAAAAAAATGATTTTAATACCAACTACACCTAACAAAAGAGTTTAAAATTCAGCAAAACCACTTTAATTATTGATATTAAATAAAAAAAGTCAAATGGTCAAGCTGCGCCGTTTAAACTCAAAACAATCCCATCCCTCTTTACCAATTTCCCAGTTTTTTACGATTCAACTAATCAACTATTTTACTAATCAACGATATGTACTTTGAGCCTTCTTTCACCATCGTTCCCTCCACCTTTATCCAAAAATTAGGTCAAGGCGCCGGCATCCGTTATCAGCTGATTTTCTGAAGCATCGAATCTTGACACTATGAAAGCTATAACGAAGTGCTCCTATAGCGCAGCGCTCCTTAAAGCCATTTGGCCGCTCGACATCTCTGATGCCCTGAACTTTGAACCGTACACCGTTTACCGTGTGCCGTTATTTAATTCTTTCACAAGCATCCTTTTTTTTACATGTTTCTTGACCGGGACGGAATTATTCATTAGGTATGGACTTAGTCAAGCGACTGCTTGTTAAATGCACAACTTTGCCGGAGGCGGGAATGCCTGAAGAAGAAATCAGATCCACAATAAAATATATCATGAGGGGTCGTGATTATAAGGCGAAGGTTGAAAGAGCGAATTTAGCGGGATTCACTTTTTTGCCGCCATACGAGCCCCGGTGGCAGCCAAGGCCGATGAATACATTGGACCGCTTTCTCGGCGGCGGTTGGAGAAAGTTCGGTTGGGAGGCGTATACCACAAAAGAAAACGCAAAGGGCGGCCGCACGGATCGACGCCACGGCGGACCTAAGGCGGGCTTTAAGCGCAGGGTGACCCTGGCTTTTTTCGGCGCACTTTTAGCAGATATCGCTTTAAGCTTCATTATCTGGTTATCACTCATGATGGGAATCTCCCTGTTCGACCTGGCAGACAAATTGGGGATGCATATCGATGCATATAAGCTTCTAATCGGCACTTTTGGAATACTGTTCGTACTGCTATTTTTGGGCTTCCTCGTATTTATAAAACCCAAATAGATTAAATTATAATCACAAAGGGTCACAGGGACAAACATGAATATATGCAATTCTTTTCTAATATCCAGCGGAAACGCAGAAATTCATAACCCCCATTTTCCAGATGGATTTTATTTGACTTTTAAATGTGTTGAATGATATTAAACTAAGAATATTTGCGCCGATCTGTAGTTCAATCTCAAATAAATAGATCTTTCTTGCTCTCAATTCGCTCTGCTGCTCTTATTCCCCTGTGCAGCGACACCTCAACTTCCAATTTACATCGCCTGCTGAAATAAACGGCAATTTTTCTCACACTTAAATTTTTTAATTAGGTGAAAATAAACGGAAAAAGCCAATTCAATTTCACCTGCCTGCTGGCTGACGCGATTGCGTTAGTCTCAAGACAAACCCAATACAAGGAGGTGTATCATGTTCAAATCAAATCATCGTTGGAAACTTATGTTGTTATGCTTCTGCACAATATTTTTTTCGTTAAGTGGATACGCCGCAGCCGAAGACCTATGCAATTGCGCAATGAGGGGAGACATTCAAAAAGTAAATCTTTTGATTGCAGAAGGTGCCGATGTAAATATGGTTACCTGGGCTGGCGCAACTCCTTTACATCTTGCTGCTGACAGGGGACATAAGAAAGTAGTACAACTGCTTATCTCAAAAGGTGCTGATGTAGATGCCGTCACAAAATCTAGAAGTACTCCAATAATGTGGGCTGCCGAACGTGGCCACAAAGATGTGGTGGAAATGCTCATTTCAAATGGCGCCAGTATACATGCGGTGGACAGAAGTGATGTAACCCCACTCCATAAGGCAGCAAGAGGTGGTCGCAAAGATGTGGTGGAAATGCTCATCTTAAAAGGCGCCAATGTAAATGCGGTCGACACGGATGGTGCAACCCCCCTTCATAAAGCAGTCGTAAATGGCCATAAGGATGTGGCGGAATTGCTCGTCTTAAAGGGTGCTGATGTAAACGTTGTCAGCAAATATGGTCTTACGCCTCTGTCTCTGGCGACTGTGGTAAACCAAAAAGAGATTATGGAACTGCTTATCAGAAAGGGAGGACACGAATAATATGATTGGAGTATTGGCAAGTTTTTTAGCAGGCAGGTCAATTATTTTTTACTCAAAGGTCTAATTGCAAAAAATCTCGAGGTTAAAATACGATATCTGATTACGGTAGTGTTCGTTCAAATTACGGCACTGGGATACAAATACACCTGGTATTATCAACAGGCAGTGCAACTTAAGCTCCTAAAGCGCAGCGCTTCTTGAGGCCATAGAGCATTTCCATGGTGTTAGTATAGTGTGTTGCCTATGTAACCGGTTTGTACCACTAAACTTAAGCCCTAAACCCCGAACCTTCCGAAACATGTCAACTTTTCACCACATTCCCCCGTCTTCCAAAATAGAGCTGAATTCAATCTTGTTGACACCAAAAAAAATGAAATGCTAAAAAATTGATGCCGGGATGAAATGAAGGTCGATCCAATAATGCCCCATCATTTATTTCAAAGACCGCAAACCCGCCGATAGAAGCTGTTTCAATATTATAGAATAACGCAGAAGCGACAGATAGCTTTGCGTCATAATTCGAAAGGTTTCAATAATGAAACGGTTGAGCGATTCGGTGTGGGTAGTTCTACTTCTGCTGACTTTCGTCTTCGGCTGTTCGGGCGGCGGTGGTAGTGGTGGCGGCAATGACGATCCATTCGCGCCGATAATGGGCATGTTGCAGTTTCGGATTCGCCATAACCTTCAGGACGACAGCTGCCTGGGGCGGGGCGATTGTTTTTACGCCATCGAGGAAGAAGATCAAACCGCCGCGTGGCTGGCTCAGATCGCAGCGGACTCCGACCTGGCGGTGTTGCACTGGGACCGGGCAGTGCCCTGGCTGGCCTTTGATGCAGACCCGCCGCCGGGAACCAGCCGCATCGACTTTTTCGATGCGCGCATCGATGACAAACTGCGCTCCTGGATTAACGCCTTTGTAACCCATTTCGCATCCCTGCCTTACAGCTACCTAGCCGTTACCCCTTTGCACGGCTTGCGGGACAAACTGGAGCGCTGCCGGATTAATGAAGATCTGGAGGTGGAAATCACCGCTGCCTGCCCGGATGTGGACCCCGGCACGGTCATCCAGTTTCAGTACGATCCCGGTTCCGGCCCGATAATGGCCTCTTTTGATCTCGAAAAAAGTTATCGCAACTTTGTTCTTTACCTCTATGACAAGCTCCAGCCCGACTATTTTGCCATTATGATTGAAGTCAACATTTTCAAGGCCTTCTGCCCGGCAAAATGGAGCGGATTGGTGGATCTCTACCGCTCGATTTACGACACCGTTCGTGCCGGGGTAGATCCGGATACTAAAGTGTTCACCACCGTGGTCTTTCAGAATCTTCTCGACTATGACGTTGAGCAGTGCTACGGGGCCCTGGCTTTCGAAGCATGCGCCGGTCCTCCCAGTCCACCCGCATATCCGGATCCGGATCCACTCACCTGCTTTCCGCTGGATCTTTCCGCAATCACAGATCTGGATCAAGGCGAACGCCTCGAAATCCTGGCGCTCTCTTTCTACCCGGACAACATGCTGATGGCGGCCTCACAAAATGACAATCTGCTTTATGCATACGCTGAAGACTGGGACGAAATCAGTGACTGTTTGACGCGCGCCCCGCTTCCGCCATTTCTCGACCCCGTCGCCGCTCTGGACCGCTTCAACTGGAACAAACCGGTGGCCATCGCAGAGCTTGGGGCGCGATCCTGCCGAACCCTGCAATTCGTCGATGATGGAATGAACCGGTTTATTATCCAGCCGCCGGGCGACCTTACATCCCAGGACTTCTGGCTCGATCATTTTCTGCAAAGCGCCGGACAGAGAAAGTTTGAATTTTATGTCCAGGTTTTTCGGGATGATTATGATCCCATCGGCCTCTGGGCGGAACGCCAGGGAGTATTGCCCGAAAATCTATACAACGTTAACAATATTTTCCCCTGCATGGGCCTTTACGATGATAGCGGTCAACCTAAACCCGGCATCACCGACCTCTGGCTGGATGCACTCCTTTAGGGAAGGGGGATAAGGCTTTCTATCACACGAAGCCCCCGGAGATCACATAGAAAATAACTTAAAAATTTTTAGTAATAACTCTCTGTGTATTCTGCTTGCCCTGTTAAATAACAGTTAAATTTAACCGAGAGAAAAATATACGGCCGCAACAGACCTGTCTTTTTCTGGAGCATTTAACCGGAGAACAGGCGCCAGAGGCGCTCTTTCCGTTGCAAACGACAGCAAATGTCTTATATTATAGGCGTATACTTATGATTAATTAAAAAGGGTGCACCATGAAAATAAAAGAGTGTGGCTGTGGCTGTATAGCGCAGGTCACCTATGAAATTAATGACCATAACGCATTTTTGATAGGTTGCACGGTTTGCGACAACAGAACGCCCATCTGTGAGAGCCTTACCGGAGCGATTTTACTGTGGAATCAGATTTATTACTATGCATTGCCCCCTTATGAAGCTGAACCTGCCTAAAAGCGAATCAGCTTTATCCTGTATTTTAATGTGTTTGTGAATGACCGTGTGGGCCAGCCACGGCGAATTGTCCACCGTAGCTATCCGCGAAGGGTGGAAGCCGTGCGCGAAGATGGGCTTGACGCCGCGTAGCTTCTTGATCTGCAATGCTTCAGCGACAGGGGTTAGCGAAGAAGGATCCGTGGCTAATTTCCCTCCCCCACTGACCAATAATCAAAATGTGATCCCTAATGGCGCACATTGTATCGGAAACGTTGACATTAATTCTTTGTTTGTTACATTTAAATTGTTTAAGGGGTAAACGGCAAAAAAAACAACTTAATGATGATCCGTTTACTTAATCGGTTAACTTAAAAAGGAGGAAGCGAATGAAAGCAGACCTGCTTAAAAACTCCATTAAAATTCAATGTTCGATTCGAGTTTTTTTGTTGATCACGATAATTAGTGTTTTTTTATCCGGTAATCTGCATGCAAAAACCGCAAAGGAAATTGATGCCAGCGTGGATGTTACAATCCAACGCTTTTACAAGCAAGTTAAAGGGGCCGAGGAGTTCGTAAAAGCATCTAAAGGAATGCTGGTCATGCCAAATGTTGTAAAAGGGGCATTTATAATAGGCGGTGAATATGGAGAAGGAGCTCTTCGAGTCGGTGGAAAATCGGTTGATTATTATAATACCATCTCTGGCTCCATCGGTTTTCAGATTGGAGGGCAGGCTAAAGACATTATCCTTTTATTTATGACTGACGAAGCGCTTAAACAATTTAGAGCGAGCAAAGGCTGGGAAGCGGGTATCGATGGCAATGTTGCTTTAATCACTATTGGAGCAGGTGAACGTGCGGATACAACGACCTTAAAAGACCCCATTGTAGGCTTCGTGTTTGATGCCAAAGGTCTTATTGCCGATATCTCTTTAAAAGGCGCAAAGTTTTCCAAATTAGATAAAAAAGAATAGTCAGGGAACCATGAGCAAACCAGCCATAAATTTGTCCTGCCTTTTTATCGTCATAATTATTTTTAGTTTAATCGGGTGTGCTGGTGGAAACCGAGGCACACTGAAAAGAGTACAAAATCCCACAGAGAATGAACTTCGCCAGGACTGGAAGGAATATACAGTATATTATCGACGCTCCCTTGCCTTAGTATTCAAAATTAAAGATGATCGGAAAATTATTCTGGATAATTCCTGGATTAAAGTTTCATCCGAGGATATGATGGCAAAAAGCAAAATCGCGAGTTCTACCTGGGTGAAGCAAATTATGGGTAATAATGACGAAATATTCGGCTATCTGGTCCATCTCTCCACAGATCTTGCCAATGTTAAAATAATTGATGAGAATACAGTGCAGTTATACTACCATTATGTCCGAACCACAGGCCGTTGATGAAACCAATCGAGGCTTTAGTCGGTCCTTTTATTTTTAATCAACCATTTAACAATTCACCAGCGATGCTTTGAGCCTTGAGCTTATTTTCATAAATTTTCAAAGTTGAATTCGAAACGCATAAAACCATTGACGC
>Ga0209536_100016471_pt1 | contig 10510 bp, 6 predicted proteins | sample DeeMarSeWOR28_12_FD_187461 | JGI IMG/M metagenome (GOLD analysis project Ga0209536, IMG submission 187461) | Marine sediment microbial communities from White Oak River estuary, North Carolina - WOR-2-8_12 (SPAdes) (version 2) | ecosystem: Environmental > Aquatic > Marine > Intertidal zone >...
CAGGTTCGATGATTTCAATCGAGTAGGCCTTTTTCACGATGCGCGAAAGTATCGAAATCTGGTAACCAGAACCGGTGCCGATTTCGAGCACGACGCTATCTTTGGTGGGTTTCGCGAGTTGGGTCATGTAGGCCTGGCCGAGGTAATCCGAAAGTGCCGAGCCGTGGCCAATGGCCCAGGGTTTGGCTTCTTCGTCATAGGCCTTGCCGGTGAAACCGTATTTACCTTCGTAGTTATAATGGTAGTACTCGCGCGGTACCTCTTCGAAGGCTTTCATTACCATTGGGTCAGCCTTGCCGAAGCGTTCCGTGAGGTAATTCTCGATGCGTTTCAGTGTTACCGCGCGACGCTCCTGGATAGCAGCGTAGCCGGATTCCGACAGCGTGACCTTTCGGTCGCTCGCGGCAAACGCCTGGTTAACTGTCTCGCGCGTCCAGCTGCGCGTGGCAGGATCGACCGCAGCAAAAGCGCTGGAAAGACCGATGGTAGCGGCGCTCGCCGCCCAGAGAAGTTTCTTTATCTTCATAGTGGTAGGTAAATACAGACGGTTGAAGTGTGGTGTCAGGAAAGGCTTGCGCGCCCTCGGGCGGCGGGGTATGTAAACACCGTTATCATATAGAGCGCAAGCCCAAGTACCAAGAGAATAGTATATCCAAAGGAGACCGCCAGGAGGTTGGCCGCCGGGGTAGCCACCACCGAAAATGCGCCGTTTAGGCTCCATGCCCAGGGTAAAAAGTGGTCATGGCTACCGCGGAACAGGTACAGCCCCAACGGAAAGGGCATGCCGAGGCCAAAGGCGAGAGGTGCAGCGATTAGCGTGAGGACGGCAAGCTTCACGGAAAAAGGGGCACTGAGCAGAGTCTGCATTAAGAAATCGAGCCCCAGCAGCGCAAGCAGCGCCCAAAACGCGACAATGACAGCCGCAATACGCACCCCTCGCAGCGGATTGCCAAGGTAACGCGCACAATAGAAGCTGCCGAGGCCGGAAAAAATGAGCATGGCGGAAAGCACTACGGCGAATGCATAAGTCCGGTCGTTCAGGAAATACGCCATTTTCTCGATGAGCAGAATCTCGAAGAAAAGGAAACCAAGACCCAGGCTGGCAAAGTACAAGATCGCCTTGGTTAGCGTTGCCGCCGCCGGGCGGGTTTTCCGGTATCGCAATAGCGGCAGGCCGAGCACAAGCAGCGCGAACACCACTGCCTGCACCAGCACGGCTATGTTCACCAGATAACCAATCTCCTCGCGCGGGATAAGAGCGATTTTCTTGAGGATTTGCGGCAATTTCTCCAGCCGCAGGACGGAATAGAACGATGGCCGGTCGAGAGTTGGTGGGTCGAGATTGAAAAAGTTGTTGGCAAGAAATTCGGGATTGCCCGGCCCGAGCAGGGCCAGTGTCTGGTCCATGAGCGCGTCCTGCGCCGTATCTGATGTCACAATGGTATCGAGCTCGAGTGAAATCGGCGGCAGGTCGTTCCAAATAGACAATTTCTTCGGATCAATGCCGGGGAAATAGGATGTATCAAATGAGCGCATTTCTGAAAACTGCTTCAGTTGTGCAATATCGGCAGTGCTGAACGGAGTGGGGCTCGCGAGGATGCGTACGCTCCACGCCGACCGGTACACAATGAGATTCGCCCCTGGATCCTGAACGCCGTGTGCGACCAGGGCGCGGCGTGTGGTTTCCACCATCTTCGCGGCGTATACCGTGAATTCGCGAATTGACACCGGGATTGAGAGTATCCCGCGCCCATTGAGGAGCCCAAGGAAACCCTCTACTGCTTCAACCGTAAAGGCAAACTTGTTGGTTTCGGCCTGGCCGAGAAAGTCCGAGGCCAGGTCGATGATGTCATAACGCTCCGAGCTACGCAGGTTCCACGGCGCCTCCTGACTGAAGCGAAGCCCAGTCTGCTGAACGAACGGTCCGGCACCAACCAGATCGAACAGCACATTGGTAGGTTCCAGCGCATGGATCGTCACTGCGCCCATGGCCCGTGCTTCTTGAATACGGAAGCCGCCGCGAGTGCCAATGAGTAGAGAGTGTGCTTGCGGCCGTAGCATATAGGGCAAGGCATCCAACATGCCTTTCACGTAACCAGAATCAAAGGTGCTACCGCGAGGTAATGAGGCGATACGGTTGCCATCACTGTAAAGACCAAGCGTGCGTGGTGGGCCTTTCGCGCCGAGCGCCTGAAAATTATTGGAAAAATCTGTATCGAGACGTTCAGTGAAGTTGTCGAGTATGGTGTAGTAAGCGCGCGGCGACTTGAGGTCGGTTAAGCGCTTGCCATCTTGCACATGCAGCGGCGGGTAGATGGCCTTGTACTCATTGAAGTCTGCGTGGTTGTTAAACACGATGACTTCGCCGGCCCCCAAAGCCACGAACGCCGCACCTATCAGTAATGTCTTGCGCGGTGCTCGCGCGGCAAGCGGCAGCACAGCAACAAACAGCAGCGGCAATAGGGCGGCAAGCAGGAGAAACGGCGGTACGTAGTACATTGCCACCAGCACGGCGATTGCGCCTACCCCGGCGCCTGCGAGATCCGCAGCGTAGACTTTGGGGATATCGCCCTCGAGCGAAAGAAAATAGAGTCCGATATAAAGCCCTGTGAAGAAATAGAATGGAAATAGCGCAAGATAATATTTACCAATATTGGCAAGCTGGGCACCCCAGGCGCTAGGATTCTGGAATTCGAGCGGGTTGAATGACACGGTTGTGGTGACGTAGTAGCCTGCAGCAGCGGCGAGCAGCAATAGCACCGGCGTGTAACGCAGCAGCGCTGCCGCACGCGCGAAGAAGAAATCCTTGCCCAGACTTAGCACCACACCGCTTGCCGCAAAGCCGACCATGGTGATTGAAATAACCCAGTATCCGTATTCCGACCAACTGGCGATGGCAAAATAACGCGTTAGCGCAATCTCGAAACCAACGGCGGCGAGCGAAACCAGGAAAAGTGGCAACAACGGGATAGAGCGGCTGGCTGTCATCAGGCAGGTTCCTGGTCAGGGGATTGTGGGCGGTAGATGCTTCAAAAAACGTTCAACAGTACGGTTGAAGCGCTCCGGTTCGTCCACGAACAGTGCATGGCCGGCATTACTGAACACGGCCACCTCAGCAGAATTCGCATGACGTCGCACAATCCGGGCTTGCACAGCAAAATTCGGTGTGACCACGTACAGGATCGGGCGCTCGGAGGCATAAAGTGCATCGCGCCAGAACTCGCGAGGTCGCTTATACGAGAGCAGTTCCACGCTCGCGGAATAAGGCGTGCGTAAAGCGCTGGCGGTAAGCGCACGGTAGTATTCTTCACTCTGCGGCCGATGAAACATGCTGCGTACGAAACGTTCAACTGCGCGTGGGCGATTCTCCGCCAGTTCCTTTAACAGATTACCTGGCTTGGGCGGCGTACCCTCGCCGACAGAATTGTCAATGAGCACCAGTGCACGCACGCGGCCCGTGCCATGGTAGTGGGTATAAGCGAGCGTATCGAGCACACCAAGTGACCAGCCGACTAGTATGACATCTGTAAGCTTCTCATGGTCCAGTAATTCGTGTACATCGCGAGCCCGGCGTTCGGGTTCGTGGCCAGCGCTGGCAATCTCCGACTTACCCTGCGAGCGTGGATCAAGCGCAAACACCCGATGGGTCCTGGAAAAATGTACGAGTTGATTTTCGAAAATCGATGCTGGCATGCTCCAACCAGGCAAAAATACCATCGGCGCACCCGCGCCGCGTGTATCGTAATGCAGGCGCACCTCGTCGCTGGTCGTGAAGTATGCGGAATCGGTGTAGCCCATGGTCGGGGCCAGTAAAAGGAGAAGGATGAAGAGCCGGGAGCGCACGGATCGCGTAAAGGTTACCGGTTGTGAGGAGTCGTTGGCGAACCGTCGGTAATTGTAGCACTCGGGTGAAGGGTATAATACGTGGCCAGCTGGGTGGTCGTCGTTACATATTGTCCTCACCGCGCCGTCGTCTGCTGTCATTTATCCGGCAGAGTGCTAAAGGAATACACCAGCTTCGCCGTTATTTCCGAATTTTGCTCCAGCCGTAGCCCCTTTCATGATGGAGTGAAAATATACAGCTTGCTTGGCACGTAGATTGAAGAATATAGGTGACGAAGTGGCTAGTTCTACGCGTGAGAAGGACAATTCGACAGGCGTTACAGCTGGTCTGCCCCCGTCTATTCAAGTCTCGGCGCTTTTCCTTCATAATCACGCCTTTACCGGGCGTAAATCCTGCTTTCGGAGTGGGCGCTCCATTTTTGGCCATCTAACGTCCCTGGACTGAAATCATCATCATGGTTGTGAACATACTCAAGAAGTTCTTTGGTGATCGCAATACGCGCATCATCCGGCAGATGCAGGGCGTCATCGAGCGCATCAATGATCTGGAGCCGCAAATAGCGGCGCTTTCTGATACCGATTTAGGTGCCAAGACCATCGAGTTCCGTCAGCGTTTGGACCTCGGTGAATCACTTGAGGCGCTGTTGCCTGAGGCATTCGCGGTGGTGCGCGAGGCCGGCAAGCGCACGCTCGGCATGCGTCACTTTGATGTACAGCTGATTGGCGGCATGGTGTTGAACTCAGGGCGAATCGCCGAGATGAGAACCGGCGAAGGTAAAACCCTGGTGGCAACGCTGGCAGTTTATTTGAATGCGCTGACCGGTAAGGGCGTGCATGTGGTAACAGTGAACGACTACCTTGCACGTCGTGATGCCGCGTGGATGGGAAAAATTTACAATTTTCTTGGCATGACCGTCGGGGTCGCGGTGTCTGGCCAGGATAATGAGACCAAACGTGCGGCCTACGCCGCTGATATTACTTACGGCACCAACAATGAATACGGATTCGATTATTTACGCGACAACATGGCATTCCGTGCCTCGGATCGCGTACAGCGCGGGCTTAACTTTGCGGTAGTAGACGAGGTGGACTCGATACTGGTCGATGAGGCGCGCACGCCCCTTATCATCTCAGGTCCGACTGAAGAGAACACCGACCTTTACTATAAGATCAATTCCATTATCCCCAGCCTCTCCCGCCAGGAAAAAGAAGACGGACCTGGCGACTACAGCGTGGACGAAAAGAGCCGCCAGGCCTTTCTAACTGAGGCAGGGCATGAGTCAGCCGAGAAACTGCTGGTACGCGCCGGGCTACTGGAACAGGGCAGCAATTTGTACGATATAGCCAACATCAGCCTGCTGCATCACCTGAACGCCGCGTTGCGCGCACACGCACTGTTCCGGCGCGAGGTAGACTACATCGTCAAGGAAAATGAAGTCATCATCGTCGACGAGTTCACTGGACGCATGATGACGGGCCGGCGCTGGTCTGATGGGCTGCACCAGGCCGTTGAGGCGAAAGAGGGTGTGCGCATACAGAATGAGAATCAGACTCTCGCCTCAATTACGTTCCAGAACTATTTCCGTCTGTACAAAAAACTCTCCGGCATGACCGGTACTGCAGATACCGAGGCCTACGAGTTCCAGCACATCTATAATCTGGAGGTCGTGGTGATCCCCACTCATCGGCCAATGATCCGCCAGGACATGGGCGACCAGGTTTACCGCACCGGAGCAGAGAAAAACGCTGCTGTTCTTGCCGATGTCCGCGACTGCAACAAACGTGGCCAGCCGGTGCTGGTTGGTACGACCTCGATTGAGGCCTCCGAGGCTTTGGCCAATCTCTTGCAGAAAGAGAAGATCGCGCACCAGGTGCTGAATGCCAAGCACCACGAGCGCGAGGCACAGATCGTGGCCGAAGCCGGACGGCCAGGTGGTGTGACCATTGCCACCAACATGGCAGGTCGTGGCACAGACATTGTGCTGGGCGGTAATAAGGACATGGAACTTGCGGCCGCAGAAGGTGACCCGGCGAAACAACAGAAAATTCGTGACGACTGGCAAATTCGTCACGAGCAGGTACTCGCCGCCGGCGGCCTGCATGTCATCGGCACTGAACGTCACGAATCGCGCAGAATCGACAATCAGTTGCGCGGCCGTTCCGGCCGTCAGGGTGATCCGGGCTCGACCCGTTTTTATCTTTCTCTCGAAGACAGTTTGCTGCGCATTTTTGGTTCCGAGCGCCTTTCCGGCCTCATGCAAAAGTTGGGCATGCAGGAGGGTGAAGCGATCGAGCACCCATGGGTAACGCGCGCCATCGAAAATGCCCAGCGCAAGGTAGAGGGACGAAACTTCGATATTCGCAAACAATTGCTGGAATATGACGATGTTGCCAACGACCAGCGCAAGGTAATCTACGAACAGCGCAACCGGCTGATGGAGGTAGATGATATTTCCGATAGCATTCAAACTATCCGTGCCGGCGTGGTGGACAGTGTCATCAACATTTTTATTCCTCCGGATAGCCTCTCTGAGCAATGGGATATTCGCGGATTGGAAGAGAATATCGATCGAGAGTTCGGGTTGAAACTTCCGATTCAGAACTGGCTGAATGATGATGCCAGCATGGATGAATCACGGTTGCGCGCGAAGGTGCTTGCCGAATTAGAGACGCTGCATCTCGCCAAGGCGGCTGATGCGGGCGCCGAGGTGATGCGCCACTTTGAGAAGGCAGTCATGCTGCAAGTGCTGGATTCCCAGTGGAAGGACCACTTGGCCGCCATGGATCACCTGCGGCAGGGCATTCACTTGCGTGGCTATGCACAGAAGAATCCGAAGGAAGAGTATAAGCGTGAGGCCTTCCAGCTGTTTTCCGACATGCTCGATCGTATCAAACATGAGGTGATCAGCCTTATTACACGCGTTCAGATCCGGCAGGAGCAGGACGTTGAGGCACTGGAAGCGCAACGCCAGATGCCGTCGAGTGTGCGTTATGAACATCCATCAGCGACTGGCAGTGAAACCGGAGACGAGATAGCAGAAATACAGACTGTTACCCGCCATGCCCCGAAAGTAGGCCGTAATGCCCCGTGCCCATGCGGTTCCGGCAAGAAGTACAAGCAATGCCATGGGAAACTCGCATGAGGTATGTTTCGCGTAATGAGTCTTGGCCGCGATACTCAAAACCTGAATCCGAAATATCATCACCGCTATGGCGGTAAATTTACCTCCTCTCCCTGCGTTGCATGCCGTGCCTGGCATCCGCCTGGGTACGACCCGGGCACAAATCCGCAAGATGGATCGTCGTGATCTGGTTGTAATCGAATGCTCGCCGGGCACAAAGGCAGTGGCAGTTTTTACAAAGAACCGTTTCTGTGCGGCACCAGTCAGTGTGGCACGCGAACATCTTTCTCAGACAGAACCGCGTGCCTTGCTGGTTAACACTGGATTTGCCAATGCCGGCACAGGATCCGGTGGAATGGACGACGCGCGCCTCACTTGTGCAGCGCTTGCAGCTCGCATGGGTTGCGCCCCTAACCAGGTGTTGCCATTTTCCACCGGTGTGATAGGCGAGCGTCTGCCGGTCGATAAGCTCATAGCAGGCCTGACGGGTAGCCTGTCTGCCTTGAGCGAGAGCGGCTGGGAGGAGGCGGCGCACGGGATCATGACTACAGATACCTTGCCCAAGGGCAGTTCACGGCGTGTGCAGATCGAGGGAAAGACCGTGACCGTGACGGGGATCGCCAAGGGCGCGGGCATGATTTGTCCGAACATGGCGACCCTGTTGGCTTTTATCGGCACCGATGCAGCCGTGGAACGCGACGTCTTGCTACAGTGTCTGAGTGCAGCAGCGGATGAGAGTTTCAACCGCATCAGCGTCGACGGAGATACCTCCACCAACGATTCGTGCGTGCTGCTAGCCACCGGAAAGTCAGGTCTTGAAATACATACTGCGCAAGGTGCTGCTTTCGATGCGTTTAGCGGTACAGTACGCGAAGTGCTGGCCGAGCTTGCCCAGGCCATTGTGCGCGACGCCGAGGGGGCGACCAAATTCATTACGATTGATGTCGTCCAGGGAGCGAGTCAGGCTGATTGTCTTGAAGTGGCATATACCATCGCGCATTCACCGCTGGTCAAGACAGCATTCTTTGCCAGCGATCCGAACTGGGGACGTATTCTGGCCGCCGTCGGCCGGGCGCGCATCTCACACCTGGATGTGGACCGGGTATCGATTTATCTTGATGAGGTGTGCATTGTGCGCCAGGGTGCGCGTGCCCCGGAGTACAGTGAAGCGAAAGGTCTGACGATCATGGCCAAATCCGAGATCTGCGTGCGTATAGACCTAGGCGGCGGTACAGCGAACGCGCGCCTGTGGACCTGTGATTTGTCGCATGACTACGTCACCATCAATGCCGAGTATCGAACCTGACGCAACGCCGGCCAGGCTCCCTGCAATTACTGCTGCAATATTTGAATCTGATACGGCTTAAGGTTGCCCAGGGTCTTGCAATGATCCAGGGCATCTGGGAGGCACACGTCTGTGGAATCCGCTATGGAAGCCATGTTGCGCTAACAACGACGAGGCTTTTCCGCGGCCAAGGCAAGATATTTTCGATGCAACGCATCGACTTGAGCCTTGAGAGATGCTACATCTCCGGTGTTGGCCATGATGTCGTCCGCCTGCTTCAGTCGCTGTGCGCGATCGGTTTGGGTCGAGAGGATGGCGCGTATCTCGTCAGTACTCCGCCCGTCACGCGCCGCTACCCGCGCGATTTGCAATTCTTCGTCTACATCCACAACCAGTACCCGGTCCACCATGTCGCGCTGTCCGGCCTCAAACAGCAATGGGATGACCAGCAGACAGTAGGGTGCATCGAGAGTATTCTGCTGACGCAGCATTTCAGCACGGATCAGTGGATGCAGAATTTCTTCAAGCTGCGCACGCGCTTTGGGGTCATTGAAGATGCGTTGTGCGAGGCGCTGGCGATTGATGCTGCCGGTGGTGGCTGCAATATCCGGACCGAGAATTTCTAGAATCTGGTTCGTGGCCGTCGTGCCTGGAAGGGTGAGCTGATGAGCGATCGTGTCTGCATCAATGACAGGCACACCGTGTGCCGCGAACAACGCGGCGATGGTGGTTTTCCCGCTTCCGATACCGCCGGTAAGCCCGATGCGCAACATGGCAGAAGTATTCTAGATACGAGCCATCTGCAGATATTGCCGTGTGATGGCATCGCCCCAGAGCATGGTCACCCAGCCGGCCGCGGCAAGATAGGGGCCGAATGGCAAGGGTTTGGCGCGGTCGCGTCCCCGGAAGATGATCAGCCCAATACCGATGAATGCGCCAATGAAGGAAGATAGAAGGATGATGAGCGGCAAACTTTGCCAGCCGAACCAGGCACCGAACAGCGCGAACAGCTTGAAATCGCCATAGCCCATGCCTTCCTTGCCGGTGATAAGCTTGAACAGCTGGAATACAAGCCACAGAGAAAGGTAACCGGCTACCGCGCCAACTACTGCCTGTGGCAGGGGTGTAAATACATTGAACATATTCAACAGTAGGCCCACCCATAAAAACGGCAGCACCATGACGTCAGGCAAGAGCATGTGGTCAATATCGATGAAGACCAGTGCAATCAGAAGCCAGGTAAGTAATATCGCCGCAATGCCGGCGGCATTGAAACCAAAATGCCAGGCCGTGACTGCAGTGAGAATGGCGGACAGAATTTCGACAAATGGGTAACGCAGGCTGATCGGTTTCTGGCAAGCCGAGCACTTACCGCGCAGCCACAGGTAACTCACAACCGGGATGTTTTCCAGCGCACTGATTTCATGACCGCAGTGTGGGCAGCGCGAGCGAGGTGTTATCAGGTTGAATTTCTCGTGAGTAGAATAATGTTCTGTACTCCCGGTCAATTCATGGCAATCCCGTTGCCAGCTTCGCATCAGCACAATCGGCGTGCGGTGAATGACGACGTTGAGAAAGCTGCCCACGATCAAGCCGAAGATTGATGCGAGAATACCGAAGGCAAACGAATTCGACTGAATGAGGGTCAGCAATGTCATCAGCGCGAGGAAAAACCAGTGAAAATGACGGGATGCGATCCTGTATGTCAAACCACCGCAGCGAGCTTGAAGATAGGCAGATACATGGCGATTACCAGTCCGCCGACAACGACACCGAGGAACGCCATGATCATCGGCTCGATGAGACTGCTTAGCGATTCAACTGCATCATCAACTTCCTGTTCATAGAAGTCCGCTACCTTGCCAAGCATCTTGTCGAGCTCACCGGATTCTTCGCCAATTGCCACCATCTGTACGACCATATTGGGGAACAAGCCAGTGTGCTCCATCGCGACGCGCAGGTGTGTTCCGGTAGAGACCTCGTTCTTGATGGCGATGACGCCTTCATAGTAAACCCGATTGCCGGCGGCGCCGGCCACGGAGTCCAGGCTTTCGACCAGCGGTACGCCGGCCGCAAACATGGTGCCCAGGGTGCGAGCGTAACGTGCAATCGTTGCTTTCTTTACGATTACGCCGACAACTGGCGCGCGCAGGACTAGACGGTCAACCATGTGCTGCATTTTTTCCGAGCGCTTGTAGGTGTAGCCAATGAAAGCCACTGAGCCACCCAGGCTGCCGAAGATGAGCCACCACCAGTCACG
>Ga0209536_100016472_pt1 | contig 10510 bp, 6 predicted proteins | sample DeeMarSeWOR28_12_FD_187461 | JGI IMG/M metagenome (GOLD analysis project Ga0209536, IMG submission 187461) | Marine sediment microbial communities from White Oak River estuary, North Carolina - WOR-2-8_12 (SPAdes) (version 2) | ecosystem: Environmental > Aquatic > Marine > Intertidal zone >...
CGCGCGGCGCATGGTGGAAATGCGCGAGCGTGGCGAATCCTTCGAACAGGGACCCTATCACAGCCGCCTCGAGCTCGAGCTCGACGTCATCTTGAAAATGGGCTTCGCCGGGTACTTCTTGATCGTTCAGGACTTCATCAACTGGGCGAAGGATAACGGCGTCCCGGTCGGACCTGGGCGCGGTTCCGGAGCTGGCTCCTTGGTCGCCTGGGTGCTGCGAATCACCGACCTCAACCCGATCAAGCACGGACTTCTTTTCGAGCGGTTCTTGAACCCGGAGCGGGTGTCGATGCCGGACTTCGACATCGACTTCTGCATGGACCAGCGCGACCGCGTCATTCAGTACGTGCGCGGCAAGTATGGCCAGGCGAGCGTCGGACAGATCGCGACTTTCCATCAGCTCAAGAGCCGAAGCGTCGTACGAGACGTGGGGCGCGTCATGGGCATGACGCCTGGCGAGGCAGGGTTGATCGCCACGATGATTCCAGAGCCGGTCGGCGGAAAGAGCGTCGCAATCGGTGACGCGCTCGCGCAGGAAGCCCGACTAAAGACCGCCTACGAGCAAGACAAGCAGGCGCACGAGCTGCTCGATACGGCGCAAGCGCTCGAGAACCTCACTCGGCACGCTGGCATGCACGCAGCCGGGGTCGTGATCAGCGAGGGTCCGATCTGGGACCACGTGCCGGTGTTCTGTCCCGAAAAGGACGTCTACGTCACGCAGTACCACAAGGATGACGTGGAGGCGGCGGGCCTCGTGAAGTTCGACTTCCTCGGGCTTCGAACGCTCACCGTCATCGACATCGCAACCAAGCTGATCGACAGGCGCCCCGACCGCCAGGGCGAGCCGTTCCGAATCGATCAAATCTCGATGGACGACGATGCGACCTATGCGCTTCTGCAGTCGGGCGAGACGACCAACGTGTTCCAACTCGAGTCGAGCGGCATGCAGAACCTCTTCAAGCAACTTCGGCCCGATCGCTTCGACGACATCGTCGCCGCAGTGGCTCTTTATCGCCCAGGCCCGATGGGTGCCCAGATGGACAAGGATTTCGTCCATCGCAAACACGGGCGGCAGCAGGTTCAGTACCCGCACCCCTCGCTCGAAGGCATCCTCCGGGAGACGCGCGGCGTCATCGTCTACCAGGAGCAGGTCATGCAAATCGCACAGGAGATGGCAGGGTACTCGCTCGGTGGCGCAGATCTCTTGCGGCGCGCCATGGGTAAGAAGAAGGCCTCTGAGATGGACACGCAAAAGGCGATCTTCATCGAGGGCGCGATGAGCCGCGGGCACACTCAGGAAAAGGCCGAGGAGGTTTTCGACTTGATGGCGTACTTCGCCGGGTACGGTTTCAACAAGAGCCATTCGGCGGCCTATGCGCTGATCACCTATCAAACCGCCTATCTCAAGTCGCACTACCCGGTCGAGTTCACCTGCGCGACGCTGACGGCCGACAAAGAAAAGATCGACAAGGTGGTTCGCACGGTCGCCGAAGCGCGCTCGATGGGGATTACGGTCTTGCCGCCCGACGTCAACGAATCAGAGATCGAGTTCACCGTGGTGTACAACCCGGATGACGCGCAAGACGTCGCGCGGCTTCGTCACAAGCCGGTTTGCTACAGTGGCGAGGTACACGACCCGATGGGGCCGAAGATTCGCTTCGGGCTCGGCGCGATCAAAGGCGTGGGCACCGGGGCGGTCGCGGCAATTCTCGAAGCGCGGCACGGGGCGCCGGAAGCCGACGGTGGCCCGGCGCACGAACGCCCCTTTGTCGACCTCTTTGATTTCTGCGCAAGGGTCGACCTGAGGCGCGTGAACAAGAGTGTGATCGAAGCGCTCGTCCAGTGCGGCGCGTTCGATACGGTGCACCAGGCCATCGACGTGCATCGCTCGCAGTCGTTCGTGGCGATCGAATCGGCGATCGAGCGTGGCAAGCGCATCCAGGCGGAGCGTTCGAGCGGCCAAGAGAGCCTCTTTGGCTTGATGGGCGGCGAGGAAGAAGCGCAGACCTACGAGCACCCGGGGGGGAGCTTTCCCGTACTCGATGCCTGGGATTCGCGCGATCAACTCTCTCGAGAGAAGAGCACGCTCGGTTTCTACGTGTCGGGGCATCCTCTCGACCGATATCGGGGCGAGCTGCTGCGCTTCTGCGACGCGACGACCGAAAGTGCGGCCCAGCTCGTCAACCACCGCGAAATCACCGTCGGCGGCACGGTCGAGGGCTACCGTGAGCGCCGGACCAAGATGGGGCACACGATGGCGTTCTTCCACATCGAGGACGCCCTCGGTCGCATCGAAGTCATCGTTCGCCCGAAGTGCCTCGAAAAGCCGGGCATCCGGGAGGCGCTCCAGTCGGGCGAGCCCATCCTGCTGAGCGGTCGCGTGAAGCACGAACAGGATCGCAACGACGAAAGCGCCGCACCCGAAGCCAAAATTCTTCTTGAAGAGGCAACGCTACTGAGCGAAGCGCTCCAAGAGCGAACCACATCGATAACGGTGCGCCTCACCGTCGAAACCATCGACCGGAGCAAGCTCGACTCCCTCCGCTCGATGCTCGAGCAGTACCCAGGGCCCTGCCCGGTCACCCTCGAGCTCAACTCCCCCGGCGACTGGCGCGTCAACCTCGCGGAGACGGGCCTCTTCGTAGACCCGAGCGATGCCCTCCTCAGCGGTCTCGAACGCCTCTTCGGTGCCAAAGTATGCGAGCTTCACTAGGCGAGAGATGGCCTGGGGGTGCTGATCTGGGACAAGACAAACTGATGAACCGCAGATTCGCCCCGAACAGCAACGCGCATGTCTCCTGAGCCAAAGACCGAGGAGGAGTTGCTGGCCCGCGCCTGGGACATCGCTGGGCTCACGCTTGGAAAGCTCGGGGCACGGGTCGGCATCGACGTGCCAGACGAATCGGCGCGAGCGAAGGGAATCGCCGGGCAGATTCTGGAGAAGGCGCTCGGCGCAACGGCCGGGTCGCGGGCGGAACCAGATTTCGTGACGCTAGGGATCGAGCTCAAGACGATTCCGCTCGACGCCACGGGCAAGCCGAAGGAGTCGACCTTCGTCTGCTCGATCTCTCTCTCTGCCATGGCGGATACCGACTGGGAGCGAAGCACGGTCTTGAAGAAGTTGTCCAAAGTGCTTTTCATCCCCATCGAGGCCGCATCGAAGGTGCCACTGTGCGATCGGAGGGTCGGACGCGCCTACTGCTGGTCGCCCAACGCGGAGGAGCGGCAGCTCATGCGCGCGGACTGGGAGCGCCTCGCCGACATGATCGCCGCCGGTGACGTCGAACAGATCACCGGGCATCTAGGTGAGGTCCTGCAAGTGCGTCCGAAGGCCCCTCACGGGCGAAGCCGGCGAAGGGCTCCTGACGAAGAAGGCGCAGTACAATGGACGATGCCGCGCGGCTTCTACTTGCGACCGGCGTTCACCCGAGCAGTTCTCGCCCGGCTCCAGGCCGAGGCGTGACATGGCCGCGAGCCCTGCACCGAGTAGGGTGGCAAGCCATCTCGAGGTCTCTCCCCCGGAGCGAGCCGGACGTGGAGGGCCTCGCCGAGCGTACGATCGGCGCCCTTCGAGATCCGTTTGAGCCAGCCGTTTCGGTGCATGCGGAGAATCGCTCGCATCAAGAATGCCTTTGGTTGCAGGTCAGCCTTGCTCCGGTGTAGATGGTCGCCGGCAATCATCCAGACTCATCGGCGCGCACATATCGACATTGCATCACCGTCACCCCGCCGATCAGTCCACAAAGGGAGCTGGGGGCGGCGGATCGCTGCTGCGGTTGCGAGCGACCTCGGGTGAGAGCTCGTAGACGCGGGCGATGTCGTCCCAGAGCGTTGCACCGGGCTCGATGGCGTTCTTTCCCATGTACGGCGAAGCCGCGACGAGGGCGCGCCATACCAGGGGCCGAAATGGCGACAAGGCGAGCTTGCGAACACGAGACCGAGTCCGAAGCTCTTCCATGTATGCCCCTCGCGAGATGCGCTGGAAGCCGAGCATCTGCTCGCTGGATTTCTCGTCCATCCAGCATTCGTAGAACCAGCCGTCCCTGATCGAAAGATCGGGGCTCGGTCGAAACGCCTTCTCCGGAGGCATGGTGAGGCCCACGGCGTCGAACACCTCGCCACGCAACTGACGCGCGGTCACTTTCCAAGACTGGTCCCCACCGATCAGAAACAGATGGCCGTCGGGCTGCTGCGCTGCCGCCGAGGCGATCGCGCGCGCAGCATCGCGCACGTCGACCCCGTGCTCGGGCTGATCGAGCGACACCATGAAGACGAAGGGACGATAGCTGGGATGCTCGGGCATCAGATTGCGGAGGTCCATTACGGCGCCGAGCCGCAGCGAGCATTGGCGGAGGCCCGAATGGCGAAGCCAGCTCTCGACGGTGATCTTCTGCAAGCCGTAGTTGTCATCAGGCCGACAGGGGTCGGTCAACCGCCGAAACGGATCTCCCGGCGCACATGGGCCAAACGCTGCATAGCTCGACACGAATACGAAGAACGCACCAGGCACGTGTCGCGTTGCCGCGTCGATCAGATGCTGGGTACCTCCCAGGTTCACCGCTTCGGCCAGCTCGGGCTCTGCATAGGCAATAGGTGCCACGATCGCGGCGCAGTGGATGATGACGTCGGGTTTCACGAGCGCGACGAGTCGTGTCACCGCGCTCGGATTGGTCAGGTCACAGGCCTCGAACCGAACACCGGTCGGAATGCCCTCGGAATGGAGGTCGGTCGCCACCACCTCCATGCCCCGCCGTGCCAGCGCCCCGATCACGTAGCTGCCCACTTTGCCCGCAGCCCCCGTCAGTAGTGCAGTCCTGCTCATCGTGACCTCTTTCGCAGCCTCCTCGAAATCAAGCGTCACTCCGACGCAGGTTCTGAGCGCTTCTGTTCGATTTCGTCGTACAGGGCCTGTAGCTCGGCCTCTCCCAGGGTTTCCTTCTCCAACAGAAGTCGCGCCCCCTTCTCCAAGGTGTCGCGCTCCTTGCTGAGGACGGCGAGTGCCGTGTCGAAGGCGCCCTGGACCATGGCCCGGACCGCGGTGTCGATCTCCCGAGCGGTGTCGTCGCTATACTCCCGCGTTCGAAAAGGAGAGACCCCTCCCCCCAAGAAAGCCGACGATTCGCTCTCATAGGAAACATGACCGAGCTCGGGCACCATCGCATAGCGAGTCACCATGCTGCGAGCAATGTCGGTCACCTTGGCTAGGTCGTCCGCTGCACCCGTGGACACATGATCGAAAACCAACTGCTCCGCAGCGCGCCCGCCCAGGAGGACGGCCATCTTTTCCTGCAGCTCTTCGCTCGTCATCAAGAAGCGATCTTCGGTAGGTCGCTGCATCGTGTATCCCAACGCGCCAACTCCTCGTGGAATGATCGACACCTTGTGCACCGGATCGCAGTGCTCCGACACGAGGGCTACCAGCGCGTGACCCATTTCGTGGTATGCGACGACTTCGCGCTCACGTGGATTGAGGATACGATTTTTCTTCTCGAGGCCAGCGACGATGCGCTCGATGGCAGCTGTGAAGTCCTCCAAGCTCACGCTGTCGGCGCCTCTTCGCGTGGCCACGATGGCGGCTTCGTTGACCAGATTGGCCAGGTCCGCACCGGTGAATCCAGGGGTGAGGGCCGCCACCTCTTCGAGATCAAGCTCGGCCCCGAGGGCTACGTCTTTCGCGTGCACCTTGAGAATCGCGGTTCTGCCGCGGCGGTCTGGCCGATCCACGAGCACCTGCCGATCGAACCGGCCCGCACGGAGCAGAGCGGGATCCAAAATCTCGGGGCGGTTCGTGGCGGACAGGAGCACGATGCCCGTGGACGAATCGAACCCATCGAGCTCGACCAGCAACTGATTGAGCGTCTGCTCCTTTTCGTCCATGCCCCCCGTGAAAGGCTGGGCATTTCTCGCTCGGCCGAGGGCATCGAGCTCATCGATGAAGATGATGCAGGGCGCTTGCTGGCGAGCCTGGTCGAACAGATCTCGAACGCGTGCCGCGCCGACCCCCACAAACATCTCGACGAACTCTGACCCGCTGATCGAAAAGAAGGGAACTCCTGCCTCCCCGGCGACGGCGCGAGCCAAGAGCGTTTTGCCAGTGCCCGGGGCCCCCACGAGCAAGATCCCTCTGGGCATACGAGCGCCGAGTCGGCCATAGGATTCCGGGTCCTTGAGAAAGGCGACGACTTCCTCGAGCTCTTGCTTGGCTTCGTCGACGCCGGCAACGTCAGAGAAGGTCACCCGCGTATCGGTCTCCATGTAGACTTTCGCCCTGCTCTTGCCGACCGACATGAGCCCGGCGCCAGGGCCGCCGAGCCCTGCCATCCGACGATTCAAGAAAAACCAAAAGCCCAAGAAGAGAAGCAAAGGCAACGACCAGGAGACGATTCCTCGCACCAGCGCGCTCTGCTCCTGCTTCGAATACTCGACCCCATGCGCTTGGAGGGTTTGGGCCAGATCGGGATCGACCCGATTGGTCACAAAGCGCGTCTTTCCATCGATGGCTTCGGTCAGCTCGCCTCGCAGGGCATCGTCCGTGACGACGACCTCTTTGACCTTTCCTGCTACAAGCAGCGTCTCGAATTCACTGTAAGGGATCGACGCGACAGCTTCGTAGGTAGTCCAGACCTGCAGCAGAAACGACCCTCCCACGATGGCCACGAGAAGATAAAGAATGGCGAGACGAAGCCTAGGTCTCCTCCATTTGGGCTCCCGGTCTTGGTTTGGCATTGGGCTCGGAGGGACCTTAGCACTCGAAGTGCCTCGTGGGGGGGTCTCGTGTATGTTGGCGGAGCGATCAAGACCGTGACTACTAGCGAAACGATTCCGACACCGGGCGCCGTCGAAGAAGCAAGCAATCTCATGATGCGCTTTGCACAACGCACGGGGCTCGTCTCCGACCTCCCCCCGCGTCGGTACCTATGGACGGACGCCTTTGCGGTTTGCAACCTACTCGCCTTGACCGAGGCGACCGGCGAAGAGCGGTACACGGCGCTCGCGCTTCGCTTGATCGACCAAGTGCATCACGTGCTTGGAACCCATCGCGCCGATGATCCACGAACCGGATGGATCAGCGGACTCGGTGAGCAGGAAGGTGCGTCGCACCCAACTCGGGGCGGGTTGCGAATCGGCAAGGCTCTCCCCGAACGAGCGATCGGAGAAGCTTTCGATGAGCGACTGGAGTGGGAACGGGACGGGCAGTACTTCCATTACCTGACAAAATGGATGCACGCCCTGGACCAGGCATCCCGCAGGACAGGGCGATCGCAGCTCAACGCCTGGGCGCGGGAGCTCGCCAAGGTGTCGCACGATGCTTTCACCTATGCCGATCGAAGCGGTCGACGCATGGTTTGGAAGATGAGCATCGATCTTTCGCGCCCGCTCGTCCCTTCGATGGGCCATCACGACCCGTTGGATGGCTTCATCACGGGCACGCAGTTGCGAATGACGCGGTCAATGCAACCGGGCACCCCAAGCGGCCCGGGGTTGGAGGACGAGGTGGCGGACTTCGCCGCCATGATCGCAGGCCAAGACTGGGCGACCGCCGACCCACTGGGCCTGGGCGGACTGCTGGCGGATGCTTCACGCGTTGCGCAGCTCATGCAGCTCGGGGCACTTGAGGGAACGGATCTGCTGCACGACTTGCTCGCTGCGGCGCTGCGAGGTCTTCCGGAGTATCTGCGGCAAAACGATCTGAGGTATCCCGCCTCTCGCCGCCTGGCTTTTCGGGAGCTCGGGCTCGCGATCGGGCTTTTCGCAGTCGAGCGGATCGAGAGGGATGTCGAAACGACCCAGGGGAGCTCGTCTCGAGGCGCAGAAGTACGCGAGCAGATCGAGGCCCTCGCGCCCTACCTCACCCTCGGTCGGGAGATCCAGTCCTTTTGGCTCCATCCTCTGCATCGAGAAGCACGCACTTGGTCAGAGCACCGAGACATCAACGAAGTGATGCTCGCCACCAGCCTCGTTCCGGCGGGTTTTCTGTCGATGCGCCCATCCGGCTCACCATGACCGTCACCATCGATGACATCCTGAGCGCTCACGAGCTCATCCGGCCGAGCATCGTGCGGACTCCGTTCGAGCTCTCCGAAACGCTGTCGGCACTGATCGGCGTGCAACTCTACCTGAAGTTCGAAAACCAACAGTTCACGGCATCATTCAAGGAACGAGGAGCGCTCCATCGCTTGCTGGGCCTGAGCCCAGCGCAACGCGCACAGGGCGTGATTGCCATGTCCGCGGGCAATCATGCGCAGGCGCTCGCCTATCATGGAAGGCGGCTTGGGATCCCGACGACCATCGTCATGCCGCTGACCACGCCCAATCCCAAGGTGGAGCAGACGCGCGCGCATGGGGCTGAAGTGATTTTGCACGGGAGCCAGTTCGACGAAACGCGGGCGTTCACGCGAGAGCTGGCACGCCAACGGGGCCTGGCCTTGGTTCATCCCTATGACGACCCGGCGGTGATTGCGGGTCAGGGGACGCTTGCACTGGAGATGCTGGGGACAGGGACACGAATCGACACCCTCCTTGTGCCCATCGGAGGAGGCGGTCTGATCTCCGGGGTGGCCGTCGTGGCAAAGGCACTGCACCCCAGCATCCAGATCGTGGGCGTGCAAAGCGAGCGCTACCCGGCCGCGCACCATGCTTTTCATGGTCTCGACCCGAGTGATGTCCCCAACCACGACACGGTTGCGGACGGCATCGCGGTCAAGTCACCCGGCGTCCTCACGATGGATCTCATTCGACGCCACGTCGACGACATCGTCCTCGTGTCTGAAGACGACATCGAGCAGGCGATCTTCGTCCTTGCCGAGATCGAGAAGACCGTCGTCGAAGGTGCCGGCGCGGCAGGCGTCGCGGCAGCGATGAAGCACAAGAAGCGGTACCAGGGCCAGAACCTCGCAACCATCCTGTGCGGCGGCAACATCGACATGATGACGCTGTCCTCGGTCCTACAGCGTGGTATGGTGCGCAGCCACCGGCTGGTGAGGCTCGAGGTCGAGGTGCCGGACATCCCCGGCGCCCTTGGCCAAGTCACCCAGCTGATCGGCGAGCTGCAGAGCAACATCATCGAGATCGGCCATCAGCGGGCCTTCGATGCCTCCTCCGCTCGTGCGGCGATCGTGAGCATGGTCCTTCAGCTTCGCGGCGAAGAAGAGGCGGAGCAGGTGTTGGAGGCCTTATCGGCCAAGGGCTTCGATGCTCGTTTGGTCCACTGACTTCTGGTCCCCGGAGGCGCGGTCGCCGTTTGGATTCAAAACGAGCTTGCATGCACCGGCACGTTGCCGCTGAACCATGTGGCGCCCAAACGGGGATCCAGCAGGCGATCATGAAACGGCCCGACTTCCACTCGGCGGAGCATCAGCGACCGGAGTACACCCGCCCCTCGGACGTCTCCAACTAGGCGAAAGCCCACGATACGGCCGTCACTCAAGAAGACCTTGCGCAGCGCGCCATCGTTGCGCGACCGCAACTCTTCCTGCCCGGTCTGCGATCCCACGGCCATGACCTCCACGCCGAGGTGCTTGAGGCTGTTCATCGATTCGGCGCCCTCATAGGGAACCTCGAAGCCGAGTAGACCGTTGGCCACGACCCGCGCTTGAGCGACGGCGTTGGGAAAAATGGCATGGACAAAACGCTCTCCGGTCATCCGGTCCTTGGTTTCCGCCACGTCGCCTGCAGCGTAGATGTCTGCGACGTTCGTCCGCTGGAGATCGTCGACGAGAACTCCCCAATTCGTCTCGACGCCTGATCCCTTCAGCCAGTCGATGGCAGGCCTGACACCCGTTGCAGCAACATAGGCATCGGCATCGAGCTCCTCGCCGGAGTCGAGCTTCACCCCCGTCACCTCGCGGTCACCGGTGAAGGCTTCGGCGCGGGTGTTGAGGCGTATTTCGACACCACGCACGCGCACGATTTCGAGCACGATGTCGGCGGTTTCGGGGTCCAGCATCCGCCACATCAAGCGATCCTCCATCTCGACCAGAGTGACGGTCACGCCCAGATCTTGGAGAAGCAACGCCAGCTCCACCCCGATGAAGCCAGCACCGACAATGGCTGCGCTGCGAATGCGGCCAGCACGAACGCCGTCTACCAGCCGCTGAGCCGCGGAGAGCGATTTGAAGTTGTACACCCCTTGTAGATCGTGGCCGGCGACGGGTGCGTACAATCCACCGCCAGTCGCGATGACCAGCCGAGCGTAGTTCAGCACGGATCCGTCCGCCAGGGTCAGCCCATGCGCTTGAGGTGCCAGCGATTTCACAGGGGTGCTTGCTCGGTAGTGGACGTTCAGTCGGTCGCAAACATCGCGCCCCTTCCAGAACAAGGTGTCCTCGCGTCCGGTGAGAAAGTGATCGGCCATGGCCGGCGGCGCGTAGGGTGGATGGGGCTCGGACGACAGCATGGTGATCGCCACCTCACGGTCATGCTCACGCAGCAACTCGGCTACGGTGATGCCGGCGGGACCAGCGCCTACGATTACGACGCCTGACGCCATCGCTCCAGCTCCACACGCAGC
>Ga0209536_100016473_pt1 | contig 10510 bp, 9 predicted proteins | sample DeeMarSeWOR28_12_FD_187461 | JGI IMG/M metagenome (GOLD analysis project Ga0209536, IMG submission 187461) | Marine sediment microbial communities from White Oak River estuary, North Carolina - WOR-2-8_12 (SPAdes) (version 2) | ecosystem: Environmental > Aquatic > Marine > Intertidal zone >...
TATTCTGGTGTTCCGAGAGCGTAGCAATCCATCATTCCTGCGGCCAGGAGTAATGCCTTAAATGAGCTAAAATGCCTAAATTGCCTAAAATTAATGAACGCAGGGCCCTAATTTTAGGCAATTCCAATTTCAGGCATTTTATGCATCCATTTTGCCGGGCTCCCGGCCGTGTGGAGTGACCTTTTTTTGCAACGTATTTGCAGGACACAACACTAGAAGCCATATCAAAACCCCATCTAAGTCCCGATTGCAGCGTTGCAGCCCTCCTCAAAATACTCACATACTTACGTGTATGCTGCGTTTTTTCATCGGCCTGCGCCTTGCCCTCGAACCTGATCTGAGGTTTTGAAACAGCTTCTAGCTTCTTATAAAATTATCGACAAGTGCAAGGATCGAGGGCGGGCTTGACCTTCTTTGAGGTTTCGATACCTCCTCTCAGCCCCAAAGCCGGACAAGCTGCAAAATAATAATCCGAACGGCGATGACAATCAGAATAGCCTTGAAGATCCCGATAAACGCTCTGTCCGACATTCGATTGACCAGCCTTTTTCCAATAAAGATACCCAGAATGGCCGCAAGGCTCAGCAGCAAAATAAAATCCCAATAGACCAACACATTGATACCAATCATGCCGAACAGGGGGACCTTGATCAGATGATCCAGCGCCTGGCAGGCAGACTTGGTGGCGATGAGTTCTTCCTTGATAATCCCCAGTCGGATATAAAAAGGGGCGGTAATCGGCCCGCTGGCACCAAAGAATATACCGAAAAACCCCGAAAGCAGCCCGACCAGGGCAAAGACCTTTTCTCCCAAACCCGCTTTGGCTTTTTGGGCCGGCACCAGGATGGCCGCCAGAATAAAGACGCCCATCGACAGTTTTATTATATCCTTCGGCAAAAGCCTGAAAACATAAATTCCAACCAGTGCCCCCGGCAGAAGCCCCATACTGTAAAAGCCGACAATCCGCCAGTTGATATGCTTGAGAAACAGAACAATCCGGGCACTATTGCTGATAATCATCAGGGCCGAATGCAGCGGCACCACATACCTTATCTCAACAAAAGACGCCAATATGCCCACAAAAATGACACCGCCGGCCATGCCGATACTTCCGGCGATGATAGAGGTGAAAAAGGCGGATAGGGTCAATATGATCAGAGCGGGTGTTGAAATCAGCATAGCGCCCTTTATCACCAAGCGCCTGGTGTGTCAATCGAAGCCAAGCCGATGGCGGTTTCGCTGTAGTTGTGAAGCGGGAGGCGCTTTAAGAGCTAAGCGGCGGACGGAGGCGGGCCACGATATCGCATTTGGTTTTATAAAAAAAGGGTCCGGAAAAGAGCTTGTTAATGAACCGATATCCGCTTTTTTGACGGCAAAAAATGGTTTATTATAGACTTCGGCATTTTTCCTTTTGAAATTTTACGGATCTAAACCATTATTTAGGTCGATATGATTGCCGGCGGGCCCTCCCCGCTATCGGGGTGAAAATTCGGGGCCAGGTGAGCGCAAAGCCGAACAGGAACCGGCGCTTGGATTACTTCCGTGCAAATTGAGCCGACAGGACCCATCAGGGCGACCGTCAACTGCTCGACTCAACGCTCACCAGGCCCCGCAAACAGCATCACAGCCCCCTGCTTTTTTGGTAAGGCAAGGACATCAGATCCCGGGGGAGGGGGCCGCCGGGAATAAGCCCCTCGCAGGCCGATGCGGGGTGTGAGCGGCTTTCAGCGCCCGGTCGATGCGATGAACGCATCCAGGTCCTCGAAGCGGTTCATATGGGCCAGGCGCTGCATGTCCCGCTGATAGCGCCCTTCCCATCCCCGCCTTTTCAATATCTGGCCGTAGAACAACTTCAAAATGGGCTTGAAGGCGTATATCCAGATACCGGTCCACAGGCGTCCCTGGTTCCTGGCGAGCCTTGACGGTCTCCACCAGCCGAGGGTGACCTGCCGGTGATACCAGAAATAATATTGGAGCTGGTCTGAATCCAGATGCCTGGTTTTCACATTGGCCCACAGCCCGTTGTAGCGCGAGTAGTCGTATTTATTGGTCACCAGGCCTTCATCGATCAGGTCCTGGCGCATGCCCGTTTTCGGATAGGGGGTGAGAATCTGGCAGTAAGAGGCGTCGGCGTCGATATCCTTTAAAAACTGATAGTTTTCCCTGATGGCGGCTTCATCGTCTTCCGGAAAACCGAAAATAAGCCCGCCGATAACCATGATACCGTGTTTGTGACAAATTTCCACCGCCTTGCGGGAGGCGTCCACGATATTGCCCTTGTTGGCCGCTTCCAGGTTTTTTTGGGATGCATTTTCAATCCCTAAAAACACGGACCTGAAGCCTGCCCGGGCCATTTTTTGCACCATCTGCTCGTTTTGAGCCATCGAGATACAGTCGGCCTGGACGACCAGGTTCAGCTTTTTATAATTTCGGGCGATGAGGGCGTCGCAAAGCGCGATGACCCGCCGCGGGTTGAGGACCATGTTGTCGTCCACGATAAACACCCAGCGGGTTTTGCGCTTGTAATAGATATCGTCCAGGTCGGCCAGCACCCGCTCGATGGGAAAGGTGCGAAAACTGCGGCCGTGCATGTGCCGGATGCTGCAAAAATTACAGGAGCGCGTGCAGCCCCGCGAGGTCTCCATCATTTCGATCTTTGAATAGAGAATATGATAGCCCCAGGTCAATCTTCTTTTGTCCCGGATGGGCAGTTTCAAACGGGCCAGGTCAAGGGGTTCTCCGCGGGGGTTGTGCACGAAAACCCCGTCGCGCTTGTGGGAAAGGGCGGGGATGTCTTCGACCCGGTCGTTGCCTGCCAGGGCGTTGACCAGGCGGCGGCATGCCTCTTCCCCTTCCCCCCGGACCATGAAGTCGACCCATTCGGCTTCAGGGGCCGCGGCAATTTCCTCGTACATGAGGGTGGCATGATACCCGCCGATGACGATTTTGACATCCGGCAGCAGATGCTTGATCAGCCTGATCAGTTTGGTGCAGGTATCGTACTGCCAGGCCATGGCGGACAGTCCGACCAGGTCCGGGCGGATTTTCAAAAGGGTTTGGGTCAAGTATTTTTTCAGACGCCGGCGCTTGCGAATGAGATCGATGATATAGACGTCGTGCTGCTCGTCGATGTTGCCCCCGATGCTGGCGATGCCGTGATTGGGCATGTGCACGGCGGTTTCGTGGATGATCAAGGGCGCCACGTCCGGCATGGACATCAAAATGACTTTCATAATTCCTCGCCTTAAAAAAATTCGGGCAGCAAAATGAATTGCGGCACAGTCTTCAACCAGCCGATTTTTTCTGCTCGGCTTCATACATAGAGCGCACCCGCCCGATGGAATCGGAAACCAACAGGCGGCCGCCCCGGTCATCGGGCTCAACAGACCCCAGGCGCTGAACCGCAATGGTTCCCTTAAAACCGGTGTTGAACAGAAATTTTCCCGGTTGAAACAGGTGGTTGGTATTGCGCAGATAAAGCACCTGGATCGGTTTTCCAAACATGCGGGCGATCTTAAGCACACCTGTGTTAAGCGGCCCGAGGGTACCGTCGCGGCTGCGGGTTCCCTCGGGAAAGGCAAAGAACACACCGCCGGATTCAAAAAATTCATCCATTGTTTCTATGCGCCGGATGATCAAGTCCGACAAGCCGCCATCAGCGGTGGACGGAATATAGCCCGACAATTCAATGACCTGGCGGAAAATCGGGATATGGAAAAAACGGCTTTTCACAATGGTTTTGTGACGTTTGAACAAGGAAATCATCAAGATTGAATCAAGATAGGAAATGTGGTTACAAACGATCACCGCCGATTTAATCGCCAGAATTTCTTCGGATATGCCCCATTTGGCCCCGGGGATAAGGACACGCAACAGAAAAAAAAAGCCTTTGTAAAATACATGATTCAAGCCCTGAAACGCGCGCTCTCGATTTTTAGCGAACCCGTACGCCGAAAGGTAAAGGGGCGCAAAGAAAACGATAAATCCGACGGTATAATAAGACCAGAGCAGCAGCGTAACGACCAGGTCGAAAGCCGGTCTGAGATATTTGAGCCGGGGGCTGGTTTGGAGTCCTTTCATTTTTTTGGTTTGTCAATCGAACTTTTTCAGAATCAGGCAGGTGTTGACCCCGCCGAAGGCGAAATTTTGGATGGAAGCGATGCGAACCTCTGTTTCAAGCAGTTTTTGCACGTGGCGGATCATGGCGCATCTTTCATCGACCGCATCCAGGTTTAAAGTGGGGGCCACAAACCCTTCGTGCATCATGTAGAGGGTCATGATCGTCTCTATGACTCCGCATGATCCCATCGTATGCCCCATGTAACTCTTAAGACCGGAAACCAGGGGCGCATCCTTGTAGACTTTTCCGATGGCCTGGGCTTCAATCACATCGCCCATTTTGGTGGCCGTGGCGTGGGCGCTGATAAAATCCACCGAATCCGGAGCGAGACCGGCATCCTTGAGTCCCAGCCGGATGGTTTCGCTGATACCTTCCAGGTTCGGCAAAATTAAATCGCCGCCGTTATTGTTGCAGGCAAAGCCGATGACTTCGGCCAGGATGTCGGCTCCCCGCTTGCGCGCGAACTCATACTCTTCGAGCAGCACGGCCCCGGCCCCTTCAGCGACCACCAGGCCGTCTCTTTGCCGATCGAAGGGCCGCGGGGTCATGTGGGGGGTGTCGTTAAATTCTGTGGAGCAGGCCAGCAGGTTGTCGAACACCGCCACGGTGGTGGTGTCGTACTCATCGGCCCCCCCGCAGAGCATGGCATCCTGAATGCCGAACTTGATCATTTCATAGCCGAACCCCATGGATTGGCTGCTGGTGGTGCAGGCGGTGGAGGAAGAGAGGACCCGGCCCGTGATGCCGAACATCTTGGTGATGTTCACTGCGGTGGTGTGGACCATGGATTTTAAATAATCCACCGCCCCGATGCCCGCAAACCCGGATTCGGATTGGCCGAAAAAGGTTTTATAGATCTGGCGCTGAACGGTCGGGCTTCCGTGGGTCGATCCGAATGCCACGCCTAATCGGCCGGAAGTGATAAAATCGTTTTTAAGCCCGGAGCCCTCTAAAACTTCTTTGGCCACCTGGCAGGCATAATAGGAAACGGGCCCCATTGTTTTACGGTCCTGGCGCTTAAAGTCGTACGCCAGCGGGTAACTCACGGTGCCGAATACGCCGGAGTGGATATGGTCCGAAATGAGGTCGTCGGTGCGCAATTTTTCGACCCCGGAAATCCCCTCCAACAGGTGCCTGACAATTTCTCGCTTGCCGTGACCGATCGGTGTAATTGCCGAACCTTGTGTGATGACTACCCGGCGTTCCATTACCCTCCCTATTAAAGCGGCAGATTTATAGGCTTGTTATTTTAGGTATCTTTTCCAATTAGCCCAACCCCCGCAGTAGCCCGCTACAGGGGATGGGTGGGGAAAAGCCGCTGCTCGTTTTACTTTAACTTCGGTTGTTTTTCAGTATTTTACTTAAACCCTTGAACCCTTGAATCTTTTAAGGGCCATGATCTCATTTGGAGATGATCCGTATTTTATAACTTTATCCGCTCTCGTTTTGATCGTTTTCTCTGGCTGCGGCCAGTGACTCCACATAATCGAGGATCTGGTCGATGGTGCGGATATCCATGGCCATTTTCTTTTCCGCCCGCGTCAGGCCGGTACCGAGTAAAAGCTCGATCTCTCTCAACAGTTCGATGGCATCGATACTGTCAAACTCGTAGGTGTCCCGCAGGTCTTCATCGAGCCCGGGATCCTTTATCTCAAATTGTTCCCAGAAGATCCGGATGATTTCGGTTTTTATCTCGTCGCGCGTCATGGCTTGTGTTTTTCCTATGAACCAGGGTGTAAACTCGAACTTTACACCATAAGCGATTTTAATTCAAACCTAAATCGCAAAGGCCTTATTTCGACTTCGGGCCGAGAAACGGCCGGAAATGGTACCACTGCAACGGGTTGCGTCGCACCGTTTCTTCGAGGATGTCCGCGTATTTTTGCGCGGACCTGCGGATGGCTGCGGTCCGATCGGCCCTGGCAGGCGCCTGAACGTATATGGGCTCCGACAGCGTGAAATGATACTTCCGATCGCCGGTGCGGAAGGCGAAAAAAATCAACAAGGGCGCGCCCGAAAGCAGGGCGAATAAATGAGGCGTTTCAGGAAGGTAAGCGTCGTGTCCCAAGAAGCTCACCCCGACGGAACGCTGCTCTTTTCTCCAGATCACGTCCCCGGTCAAAGAGACGATGCCGCCGGAGTCGATAAATTTTATGCCCTCGATGATATCCGCGGGGGACCCGCTGTCCGGGTCGACCGCGATAATTTTGATGCCGCTTTGGGAAAGGCTCTGCTTCTGAATCCCTTCGATCTGCTCTTTGTGTTTGGTTCCCATGTACAGCAGGATTTTGAGGTCTCGCTTTCTGCGCTTCAGCAGGTAGGCCGCGACTTCCCAGTTGCCCACATGCGACATCAAAAGGATGGCGCCGCTTTCCCCTGAAAGGGCTTTTTCCAGGTGCGCCCAGCCCTGTGAGGTATAAGATACGTCATCGAATTCCTCAAGCAGAAAGCGGTCGATAAAGACATCGGTAAAATTGTGAAACTGTTTCCAGGCGCACGTCAGATGATAAAACCGGCTGCGATCCGGATAAAGCGCCCGGTAAAATTTGATACTCGTTTTCACCCGCGCGGGGAAAAACAAAAAATAGCCGGTGGCGATGATCCAGGCCGAGAGAGTAAACACCCACAGGCCCAGCGTCTTTGATAAAATGGTGATGCATTTATAGTAAAAAATCAGCATTCAATATTCTCTGCACAATCAGTCTGGCAAATGTCGCGGTGTTGCGCATAAAATCGACAAAGGGGCGGAAATGGGACACCCTGCGTGCCGCCGGCGCGTAGTTGACGCGGATGGGCACCTCGATTACGGGTATATTTTTTCTGCGGGCCTTTACCAGGACCTCCACCTCGAACTGGTACCGCCTGGCCATGACGTCCAGGTTGATGGCCTCGGGCAGGGGATAAATCCTGAAGCCGCTTTGGGAATCCGTCATCCTCGGCCCGCCGGAAAGCCGCACCCAGAAATTGGAGAATTTGCGTCCGAAGCGGCTGGTCCAGGGGACATTCTCACCCGCCATTCCCCGCCGCATCCCCACCATGACCGGGCGCTCGCTTTCCGGTATCGCCCGGATTAAACCCAGGGCGTCCTGGGGAAGATGCTGTCCGTCGGCGTCGATCGTAATCGCCCAGTCGGAGATCTTGACCGCCTCGGCAAAACCGGTCAAAAGCGCCGCCCCTTTCCCCCTGTTTCGGGCGTGACGCAAGTGACAAATATTCCCGATGGATTTTATCCTGTCTCCGGTTGAGTCCGTGGAACCGTCGTCCACCACGATTACGGGAAAATTTAATTTTAACGCTTCCTTGACGACATCCGCAATGGCCTGTTCGTGGTTGTAGGCCGGAATGACGACGGCAAATTTTTCTCTTTTACTGGTTGCGGATAGGTCCATGTTCGCGTTTTTAATTGTGGCGGTTTAAATTTTATAGTCCGCCACATTTTTAGAAACTGGTCAAGACCTCGGATCAGGTCTTAGAGCAAGGCGCAAGGCGGTGAAAAAAGCCAGCGTACACGAGAGCATGTGAGCATTTTAAAGAGACTTGCAACATTGCTATCGGGCCTCAGACGGGGTTTTGAAACAGCTTGTGTTTTCGGGTAAAAATGCCAGCCCCCACGTCCCCGGCCCCATGTGGACGCCGGAGGTCAACGACAGGGGCTGCAGCAGGATGTCTGCTTGCGGAAAGCGGGCTTTGATTTCCGGTTCAACCGCATCGCTGACCCACCGATCATTGTCTGAATATTCCAGCATGATAAAAGGCGCTGAATCCGTTTCAAGGCGATCGTGCAGTTTTTTAAGCGCGAATTTCAGCTGCCCTTCAGCGTTTTTCACCACACCAACCTTCTTGGCCCCTTCGGCCACCGGACTGATAATCGGCCTGGCATGCAGCATATCCCCCAAAAATGCGCCCGGCCGGGAAAGCCGCCCGCCGGCAGCCAGATACTTGAGCTTGTCCAGGAAAACATATTCTTCACATATTTGGATGGCGCTGCGTGCGAATTGAACCACCGCTTCCGGATCTTGAGTTTTTTCGGCAAAGCGTGCGGTGGCAATGGCGATGGTTCCCAGGCGTCCGGAAGCCGCCTGGGTGTCCAAAACCGTCAAACGGTTTTCCTGATCGTTTTTCTGTTGCCACTCGACCGCCACGGCATAGTTTCCGGTAAAAACGGATCCGACGCACAGATACAATACCCGGGCGTGCCGCTGCAGCACGCTCTGGTAATGCCGGTGCCGTTCGAAAACCGAGGCCTGGGAAGTCGAAACCTTCACACCGCTGCGCATGGCCCGGTAGAGGTCGGCCGGGGGGAAGCGGGTTTCAGGCAGAGACGCGTCCCCCGCCGTGATATAGCTGTCCAAAAGCGTCATTCCCAGACGGCGGGCATCTTCACGGGTGACCGAGCCGGCCGCATCCGTCATGATATGAATGGCCCTCGGGGTCGGTTTGTTTTCAAAATCCCTTATCTGAAGCCCGATATCGTCATCCGACCATTTGAGCACCTCTCCCAGGGACTCGATCCGGCTTCTGGCTTGTTTGGCGTCGGCGGTATGAAGATGAATCTTATAACAGTCTTTATGGGGAATGACCACGACACTGTCACCGACTTCTGCAAGCTTTTTTATCTTTTCTTCCCCGCCGTCGGCAAAGCGCATGACCGTATCGACGCAATGCCCCGCTTCCGGGTCTTCGTGGAAAGCCTGTGAAACCTTCAGCAGGCCCTTGAATGTTTCGGTAATCGGCTGGGATATATCGGCATGTCCGGCCAGGCGTTTGAAAAATCCATCCCAGAAAATATATATGCCCAGGGCGCCGGCATCCACCACGCCGGCGGATTTCAGGCGGGGCAGCAGGGCGGGGGTGTCCTTTACGCACTTTTCCAGGTGACCCACCAGGCCGTCGACATATTCCGGCGTGCTTTGGAAACTTTTTGAACCTAAAAAATCAACCAGCGCGTCGAAAACGGTCAGCATGGTCCCTGGAATGGGGTTGGCCACAGCCTGCCAGGCCAGATCCCTGCCGGCTATAGCCCCCGGGAGGATCGATTCATCACGGGAATCGGTTTTCAGAAAAGCGGCGAAAAAACGGGCCGCGATATTGCCTGAATTTCCGCGGGCATGCGTCAGCAGGTTGTGGATCGTTTTCTCACGGTCCCCCGGTGCCGACTTCAGGGGCGTCAGGCTGATGATCAGGTTGCGGCCGGTATCGCCGTCGGCCACCGGGAATACATTGATTTGATCGAGAAGGTCGGACCAAGCGGCAACACATTCGAAACCCGCCCTCAATGCACTCTGGAAATCGAATCCCATCACTCATATCCCAACGCGCGGCGGACATCCCCGGGTATTTCGAACATGATTTCCATATCCGGATATTTTACAGCGACTTGTTCGCTCCTGCCTTTGGCGCAGATCTGGTTATTGTCGGTCCGTCTGATCTGAAATTCCAGCACGATTTTGTAGTGGACCTCAACCACCTTTACGGTGCAGTTGAATTCATCCAGATAATGCAGGGAGGAGACATGTTTGGTGGTCGTCTTGGTAATGGGGAAAAGGATATTTTTGCTATGAAAATAATCAAAAAGGTCGATGCCCGCCTGACTGAACAGGGCCGAGCGGGCGATATCGAAGTATTTGATGTAATTGCCATGCCAAACCATCTGCAAGGGGTCCAGGTCATGGAAAGGCACGGTAAGGTTTACTTCACAAGATTTATTTTGTTCACTGTTCATAAGCAAGAATTTCCGCCAAGAGATGAAAGCCAATCCTATGGTGCCGAACGTGTATGAGCATGCAACACTTCCTTTTAATAGAGGTGGTTAAACATCATTTTTTTAAAAAAATCAACAGGCCGTGCGCCAAGCCTTAGAATCGCGGGCAAAGCCTGCAGTTTTCAGGCGGGTCGGCACTCAGCATCTGCCGTCGATGTCTTACCATCTGCTCGCCGTTCCAGATCTCCGACAGCGGATGGTCATCCAGGTTTCCAACGACCCGGTCCGGTTGACAGTCGCACAGCGTCACATTCCCCCGGACATCGACAGGTACCGTTTGCCACGGAGACAAACAGAAAGCATGCCTTTCACGTCGCCGGTAAAGCTGTTTTGGAGACAAGAGCAAATAATCCCCATAATGTTCTTTCAGGCCGAAGGCCTCGAGACCATGTACCGAAAGGACCGGCAGTTTCTTTGAAAAGGCGCAGGCCAGGGCGCTGCGAAGCATCGAAAGCATCCGGTCGTCCATGTTTTTCCACAAAGTGTAGGCGATATTGTGCCTGAAATTTAAATCGGTCAGCATCAGGGCTTTGATCTTTAGTTGTGCCAGTACTGCGATCAGTTGTTCCAGGTAGGGTGCCGACTCCTTGGAAACCGCCGTGAAGACAGCCGTCGTCGTCGATGCCCGG
>Ga0209536_100016475_pt1 | contig 10509 bp, 16 predicted proteins | sample DeeMarSeWOR28_12_FD_187461 | JGI IMG/M metagenome (GOLD analysis project Ga0209536, IMG submission 187461) | Marine sediment microbial communities from White Oak River estuary, North Carolina - WOR-2-8_12 (SPAdes) (version 2) | ecosystem: Environmental > Aquatic > Marine > Intertidal zone >...
TCCAGACTGCACAGAATATAGCCAATCTCAATGTTGAGGCTGTAATAACCGGTAATGTGGGTCCTAACGCGTTTAAGACTCTTAATGCATCAGGTATCAGGATATTTCTTACTGAGAAACAGACGGTCCAGGAAGCAATAGATTCATTTAAGGCGGATACGTTAAACGAGGTTAACAAGGCAAATGTCGAGGGCCACTGGATTTAGAATTTAACTCCTGAACTAAGTGATTAGAACTATGCAGATTTATTTAGATTGTATCCCTTGTTTTGTTCGTCAGGCACTTGATTCAGCAAGATTGGTAACTGACGATGAGCAGATTCACGAACAGGTAATCCGAGAAGTCCTTCGACTGGCGGCTGACTTAGACATGAGCCAATCCCCTCCTGTAATTGGACAACAGATACATAGATTAATCCGCAGTTTGGTTGGCAGCACCGACCCATATCGCCAGCTTAAAAGGCGTTCTAACCACCTGGCTTTACAGATGTGTGAAGAATTAGAAAAAAATATCAAGACAGCTAAAGACCCGTTGGAAACGGCAATTAGGCTGGCTATTGGGGCTAACATTATTGACCTTGGTGTAAAAACACAAATAGCTGAATCCGATATTGAGAAGGTAATCAAAGGTTGCCTGACAGCTGATTTTGACAATAAGCATATAGAAGAATTTAGAGACGCAGCGAACCAAGCAGCGAAAATCCTGTACCTGGCGGATAACGCCGGCGAGATAGCTTTTGACCGCCTGTTGATTGAACAGTTGTCCCTCGAAAAGGTTACCTTGGTTGTCAAGGGCGAACCCGTGATAAATGATGCTGTGATGGAAGACGCTAAAGCTGTGGGTTTAACCAATATAGTCGAAGTCATCGATAACGGTTCCGATGGGCCTGGGACAATTCTGGAAAACTGTTCGCAAGCTTTTCGGAATAGTTTTGAGAATGCTGATTTGATAATAGCCAAGGGACAGGGTAATTACGAAACTCTAAGCGACATTGACAAGAATATTTTCTTTATCTTAAAGGCCAAGTGCCCTGTTATTGCCGGTGACCTTGACTGCGAAGTTGGCGAGATGATTCTGAGAAAGAGCCAAGCTTATAAAGATGCGATTGGTTTGGTTAAGGAGGCCGAATAGATGCCTGGATTTGATGGAACAGGGCCGTTAGGTCAAGGGCCAATGACAGGACGAGGTCAAGGATTTTGTGTTTTGACAAGTTCCGAAGAAAACCCGGGCCAGGTAAAAGGTCTTGCGGGAATTGATGGTAAGCTCATCGGAGAAATAAAAACGAATGAAGGTTCTAATATTGCTGGAAAGGAGGTGATAGCTATGCCAGCTGGAAATGGTACAGATCCTGCGGGATTAGGGCCAATGACGGGAAGATCTGACGGCTTCTGTGCGGGGTATCCAGTGCCGGGTTATATGAATCCTGTTGCGGGTAGAGCCGGTTTCTATGGAGCCGGTGTGCCAGCATTCAGGCCGTATAGTGCAGGTCCATACGGTTATGGTGTTGCCTTATGTCGGACAGGCCAATCCGTGGCTTGGCAGAGGCTTTAGACTAGGCTTTGGCCGTGGCTTCGGTCGGGGCCGCGGTCGCGGACGAGGCAGATTTGGTTATTGGTGGTAGATTCAAATTAGCGATTAATCGCAGAAAGGATTGATATTATGCCAAGAGGTAATGGTACAGGGCCTACAGGCCAAGGTCCCGGCACAGGCCGGGGTATGGGTCGAAGCAAAGGCCAGGGTAAAGGCAGAATGGGCGGTCCGTTTGCCGCTGGACCGGGTGGAAATTGTGTATGCCCAAGTTGCGGCCATACAGTCGCTCATATTGCAGGGCAACCTTGTAATGCAAAAAGTTGTCCAAAATGTGGTATGAAAATGACAAGAAGCTAAATTTATCTCGAAAGGAGGTTTTATTATGCCAGGTGGAGATAGAACAGGTCCTGCAGGTATGGGGCCAATGACAGGTAGAGCTGCCGGTTTCTGCGCCGGCTATCCAGTGCCGGGTTATATGAATCCTGTTGGTGGACGTGGATACTGGGGCCGAGGTGGCGGCTGGGGCCGGCGTAATTGGTATTATGCAACAGGTCTTCCCGGATGGGCACGGGCTGGATATGGTCTGCCTGCCTGGGGAGGCGGCGTAAGCCCTTATGCTTATGGCGGTGCGCCGTTTGCTCCAGCGATTACACCTCAGCAGGAACTCGAAGGCCTAAAAGGTCAGGCGGAATATCTTGAAGATACCCTTGAAGGAATCAAAAAGCGAATAGAAGAGATCGAGAGCCAGAAAAGCACCAAAGAGTAAGAAACGCTCAGCTAAAGATCGGCTTATTTGTAGTTTTTGAACTTACAAAAGGGTAACGTCTGCCTGTAGAGCAGTAAATCCTATGCTTTGAAGGAGGTATAGCAATGCCAATATTTGAATACAAATGCAATAAATGTGGGCACAAAACGGAATTTCTGGAAAAAAGCAGCGGCAAAAATAAGCATGCTTGCGAAAAATGCGGAAGTTCAGATATGCAGAAAGTGTTTTCAAGCTTCTCCGTTGGACAAAGCAGCCGAGGAAGTGATTCCTGCCCAACAGGTACGTGCCCCCTGTCTTAGAAAGGACATTTTATGAAAATCGCAGTAACATCAACAGGTCCATCACTTGATGATAATGTGGAGGCCCGGTTTGGTAGATGCGCGTATTTTCTGATTATTGACACCGACACAATGCAGTATGAAGCAATCGAAAACCCAAACATTGCCCTTGGTGGTGGTGCGGGAATTCAGTCCGCTCAGTTAATGTCGGAAAAAGGCGTAACAACTGTATTGACCGGCAACTGCGGCCCTAACGCATTTAACGTCTTTGGTCAGGCAGGCATACAGGTTATCGTCGGTGTCAGCGGAATTGTACGTGATACCGTTGAGCAATTCAAAACAGGGGCTTTCTCCTCTGCTTCGGGGCCAAATGTAGCCAGTCACTTTGGTATGAATACAGCGACATCAGGCCCGCAGGCAACCAACCAACCGATTACCAGTCCGATGGGCCAAGGCCAAGGTGCGGCAATGGGTTTAGGTACGGGCGGCGGACGCGGCATGGGTCGAGGTAAGGGCCGAGGAATGGGCCGCGGCGGTGGAATGGGACGCGGCGGTGGAATGGGACTCGGTATGAGCAAAGGAATGGGCGGAGGCGGCGGAATAGGTGGTGTAATGAGTATGCCCACCCCGACGGGTATGCCTTCGACCGGCTTGGCAGCAGGTTCTCAACAGGACGCCGGGGCACAAATGGACCATGAGCAGGAATTGGCCGCTCTAAAGCAACAGGCAAAACTGCTTGAACAGCAAAAAAACCAGATAAATAACAGAATAGCCCAGCTTGAAAGCGATCGAAAGGCTGTTGCGATCGTTGTTTCCGGCAAATGCGCCGGCTGTGGTATCTGCGAAGATGTCTGTCCGACAAATGCCATAAAGGTAAACGGGCAGGCTCTGGTACAGCCCGAGCTTTGCACCGGCTGTGGATTGTGTGTCGGTGAATGTCCTAATAATGCCGTTATACTCACCCAGAACAAAGACCACTGACAGGTTTGGCAGGCTCGCACGGTTTTCGTAGCAGCAACCTGAAAAATGATTTTCAAGCTAAGGAAGTATTTGTAGATGATGAAAACAAACCGAAGCGGTAAAGAGACGAGAAAAAGAATATCCCCACAATGTGCGCAATGTGAGAGTAAAGAATGCCGTGATGGTAAGGATTGTTTTTCACAGGATGGTAATCATAGACAATTATACCAAGACAGCCATATAGCAGAATTGCACAAAGCTGCCTCGGAAGTTGAGGCCCGTCACTACGGCAAAGAAACGCGACTCGGCGAAGTAATCCTGTTGGCCAAGGAGCTAAAATGTCAAAGAATCGGTTTGGCATTTTGTATCGGTTTGAGCGAAGAAGCAAAGATTATCGCTGAGATTCTTTCGAAGCATTTCAAAGTTGTGTCTGTGTGCTGTAAAGTGTGCGGTATTGACAAGAAAGATTTTGGTTTGTCTCAAATTTCATCAAAAGACGAGGAGGTCATGTGCAACCCGGCAGGGCAGGCACAGCTACTAAATGAGGAAAAAACTCAGCTTAATGTTCTGTGCGGGCTTTGTGTCGGCCATGATGCAATTTTTGCAAAGGTCTCAGACGCTCCTGTAACAACGCTTATTGCCAAGGACCGTGTATTGGCCCACAATCCAGCAGGAGCTGTTTACAGTCGCTATATTCGAAAACGCTTTAATGAAAGCATTTAGCGGAGATGTATGATGGATCAGACATTCAACGCAGCAGAAATTACCGTTGGTTTTCATCCGGATGGTTACAGAATAGACAAGACCGCTTCGCCGATGAACCGATACACAAAATGGCAAGTTCAATCAGGAAATCGATGGCGTAATCCGGAACCTGTCTGTTTCGATTCCCTCCCCCAACAAGGATGGTTTGCAAAGGACAAATTTGACTGGGACAAGTCTATTTCTATAGAGGTCTATGCCTGATATGAGAATTGCTGTTGCAAGCGGTAAAGGCGGTACCGGCAAGACAACCATCGCGACAAATCTTGCCTGTTCAATTGCTCGAATGGGCAAGATTGTGCAGTATCTTGACTGTGATGTTGAGGAACCAAACGGCCACATATTTTTGAAGCCGGACATAGAAGAAACTCAGAACGTTACGATTGGAGTGCCGGAAGTTGACACCGAATTATGTGACGGATGCGGTGAATGCGGCCGGCTCTGTCAATATAGTGCCATAATCTGTTTGAAAGATACTGTGATGACTTTTGAACAGTTGTGTCATTCCTGCGGTGGATGCATGGCCGTTTGTCCGCAAGACGCCGTTAAGGAAAAGCAACGCAGGATTGGAATAGCTGAATTCGGCACAGCGGACGGAATATATTTTGGCGCAGGCAAGCTTGATATTGGTGCCATCCAAAGTCCCGCTTTGATAAAACACGTCAAACGAGAGGCGATAAACAACGGTACGGTAATTATCGATGTCCCACCAGGTACCTCCTGTCCGGTTATCGAGGCGGTAAAGGGCAGTGATCTCATTTTACTTGTCACAGAACCTACGCCGTTCGGCTTAAATGACCTCCAGCTCGCGGTGGAGATGGCCAGAGTGCTTAAAATCCCTTTTGCTGTAGCGATAAATCGCTGCGATATAGGTGATGACCGAGTGGTACGCTATTGTGAACAACAAGATATAGCAATCCTGCTTGAGATACCGAATGATCGATTAGTAGCAGAAGCTTATTCACAGGGTCTTAAAATAATCGATGCGATACCGACCTATGAAGAAAAGTTCTTACAATTATACCAGAAAATCAATGCCAGGATCGCCGTCAAGTGAAAGATGATTTTGAATTTATGGAGCGAATAACCCGTGACTTAGAGGCCCGCAAAGCTGCATGCAGGATTCTGGAAGTCGAGGAGGATGTAAGCAAAGAACGGCTAAAGAAAGCTTACAGGCGAGCATCGATGAAATACCATCCTGACCATAGCCAACACGACCCCAATGCGAATAAGAAATTTGTATTAATCAAATGTGCCTACGAACTATTAGCCGAGGACAAGCCCTGCCCGGAGCTTTTGGAAGAAATCAAAGCCTGGAAAGGCATCCCTGAGGATGACAAGTACAAACTCGACAATCCCTGGGGACACTTTTTATGGTGGCGGGAAAAGTTTTTCAACTCGGGTAAATAGAATGAGCAAGATAAAGATGCTTATCATATTTGAAAGTGATGTGTACGATACAAAGTTATTTCATCTTCATAGAATAGATGAGGGAATATCTTGAAAGAATTAGTTGTTATAAGCGGCAAGGGGGGGACGGGTAAAACAAGCATCGTGGCAGCTTTTGCCGCGCTTGCGAAAAATGCCGTATTAGCCGATTGCGATGTAGATGCAGCGGACCTGCATTTGGTTTTAGAGCCGAAAATTAAACAGAAACGCGATTTTTCCGGCGGTAAAGAAGCCGCCATAATTGCTGAAAAATGTATTGGCTGTGGAAAATGCCAGGAAATGTGCAGATTTGATGCAATAAACTTCAATGGGAAGGGAAACGATGTAGTTGACAAAACATTCACAATTGATGCGATTTCGTGTGAAGGCTGCAAGGTATGTGTGGAGTTTTGTCCGGCTGATGCAGTTGAGTTTAACGACAGCATAAACGGACAGTGGTTTATTTCAGATACGCGGTTTGGACCTATGGTCCACGCCAAACTTGGAATCGCTGAGGAAAACAGCGGCAAGCTGGTAACCGTTATTCGCAAAGAGGCAAAGAAAATAGCACAAGAACAAAAAAGGGATTTGCTTATAGTCGACGGTTCGCCGGGAATAGGCTGTCCTGTGATTGCGTCAATTACAGGAGCAGATATGGTACTGGTAGTTACAGAACCGACCCTTTCCGGAAAACATGATTTAGACAGGGTCTCCAAGCTTGCGGCAAACTTCGGCATTAAGACTCTGGTTTGTGTCAATAAAGCAGACATAAATCAGCAAATAACAGGTCAAATAAGCGAAGAGGCCGGAAAGAGAGGATTAAAGGTTATAGGAAAAATCCCCTATGATGAGGCTTTTACAAAGGCCCAGATTATTAAGGCAAGCATAGTCGAATATACAGGAGGTGACATAACAGAACGGATAAAGGCGTTATGGAGACAGGTTACTTATGCCCTCGGTTAAACAGAAGCTGCAAATAAACGTATCAAAGGCATCCGGATTCGATTTTGATCTGATTGCCGATTCCTATGATAGCTGGTACGCCGGCAGGCGAGGCGCGATGTATGACCGTTTGGAAAAGAAAGCGATTATTCGTTACCTCCCAACACATGCCAAAGGTGAGAAATTACTGGAAGTTGGCTGTGGAACCGGCCATTGGAGCCAGTTTTTTAGTGGTTATGGATTTGAAGTTACCGGCGTTGATGTTTCGCAGCGCATGATAGACATAGCCAAAAGTAAGAATATCTCCGACGCATCGTTTCAAGTTGCTGACGGCCATTCTTTGCCCTTTGCCAATGGGACATTTGATATAACGGCGGCGGTTACAACTCTTGAGTTTGTTCGTGATGCCGAAGTGGTATTACGAGAGATGGTGCGATGCACTCGCAAATCCGGCAGGATTTTGCTTGGTGTGCTCAATGAGCTTTCTAAAGTTAATCGGCAAAAAGCGAACAGCCCTGAAAGTCCATATTCCGCCGCTCGGCTGTTTTCTCCCATTGAATTGAAGGAATTTTTAGAGCCGTTCGGCCAGGTTGAAATAACCGTTGCAGGCTTTGTTCCTACTCAAAGTTGGCTGATGCCTTTTGGTCCCTGGTTTGATCGCATCGCCCGAATGTATGGGAGTCAAAAAGGAGCCTTTATAGCAGCGGTGATTAAACTATGAAGGTGCAGGCAGAAATAAGTATATACCCACTGCGTCAAAAAGAACTGACCGAGCCGATTCAGCAATTTGTTAAGCTGTTGAAGAATAATAAGCTTAAGGTCGAGGTCGGGTCAATGAGCACCCTTGTTACAGGAGAGGCGCCGGTGGTTTTCGAAAACCTGCAAAAGGCTTTTGAGAGACTTGCTCAAAAGTATGAGGTAGTAATGAACGCAAAGATTTCCAATGCGTGCCCGGAATTCAATAGAGATGGCAGATCCTTCAAAGAATAGGAAAATAACTATGACAAAAGAAAGCAGCGCTTTTCAAATTGATGAAAACAAACAAAAACAAATGCAGGCCGAAAAGGAACAAATTCGGCAAAAGTTAAAACGGATAAAGCACCAGATACTTGTACTCAGCGGCAAAGGTGGTGTGGGTAAAAGTACGGTGGCGGTAAATCTTGCGGTCTCGCTGGCTCTTTCCGGTAAAAGTGTCGGGCTTCTCGATATTGATATACACGGCCCGAGTGTACCGAAGATTTTAAATCTTGAGACAAAAGCCGTCCAGGCGATAGGAGACACCATTCTACCTGTTCAAATGATTGAAAATCTTAAGGTTATGTCTATAGGTTTTCTGCTGCGAGGCAAAGACGATGCTGTAATCTGGAGAGGCCCTATGAAATACCAGATGATAAAGCAATTCTTAAAAGATGTAGATTGGGGCAGCCTGGATTTTCTCATTGTTGACAGCCCACCCGGTACTGGTGACGAACCTCTTTCGGTGGTCCAGCTTTTGGAAGACGCCGACGGCGCAATAATAGTAACCACACCTCAGGATGTTGCGCTGTCAGACGTTCGCAAATGCATTACCTTTTGCCGCGATCTCAGACTTCCTGTTCTTGGCGTACTGGAAAACATGAGCGGCTTTATCTGTCCCAAGTGTGGGCAGAAAACCGATATATTCAGATCTGGTGGTGGTGAAAGCATGGCGAAGCAGATGGGTGTACCCTTCCTGGGGCGAATCCCTATCGAGCCGCAAATCGTACAAGCCTGTGATTTCGGAAAACCATTCGTATTTCACTATAGTCAAAGCAAAACGGCGAAAACTTTCCAAAGAATATTAAATCCCATTCTCGAACTTGAAAATGATTCTAAGGAATCAAGCCAACAACAGTCTTTACAAGCAGGAGACAAAAAAATGCGCATAGCAATCCCATTAGCCCAGGGCAAGATGAGCCTTCATTTTGGTCATTGCGAAGAATTCGCAATAGTTGATGTCGATGAGAAGACTAAGGAGATTTCAAATATAACCGAATTACGCCCTCCCGCTCATCAGCCGGGCGTGCTGCCGCAATGGCTCAGCGAGCAGAAGGCCGATGTTATTATAGCCGGCGGTATGGGCCAGCGTGCACAACAGCTTTTTGCACAGAACAACATTAAGGTAGTAGTGGGCGCATCTGAACAGACCCCCGAACAACTCGTAAAAGATTATCTTAGTGATACGCTCGAAACAGGGGACAATATCTGTGACCACTAATTTGGCAAAAGAGCTTGTGTGTACTTTAAGGATAAATTCCACGATTAACCAGAACTTGTCCATGTAATGGAGCAGTTTTCATGAATCCGGACATTCGTATAGTAGTTCTGGTTGAAAATACCGTATCTGGTCCCGGACTTTCGGCCGAGCACGGACTATCGTTTTGGATTGAATATGGTGACAAACGAATCCTTTTCGACACGGGCCAAAGCGATCTTCTTATCCGGAACGCACAGACACTTGGCATCAATTTAGGGCGGATTGATGCGATTGTATTAAGTCATGGCCATTATGACCACACAGGGGGGCTTGCAGCAGTGCTTGATGTCGGCCCGAAAGCGACTATTTATTTACACACCGCAGCTTTGAACACAAAATTCGCTCGACAGGATACCAACGTTCGGAGCATCGGTATGTCGGATTTGACAAAGGATGTTGTTCGCACCCAGGTAGATAAAGGAAAGGTTGTTTTGACAGAAAAACCGACAGAAATCTTCACCGGGCTTTATGTTACCGGTCAAATCCCAAGAGTCACCAGCTTCGAGGATATTGATAGCTCATTCTTCGCCGATAAGTACTGCCGGTACGTGGATACATTGCCCGATGACCAAGCAATGTTTTTCGATTCACCAAAGGGTCTCGTAATCCTGCTTGGTTGCGCACACTCCGGCGTGGCTAACACCATGCATTACATTGCGAAGCTGAGTGGCCAAAAGCAAATCTATGCTGTGTTAGGTGGAATGCATCTCTTGAACGCAGGCAAAGGAAGAATAGAACAAACAATTAACTTTTTTCGCAGGTATAATGTGCAGAAAATAGGCACAGCACATTGTACTGGTGAAAATGCCAAGAAACAATTCCAAAGAGCTTTCCCGGACAGGTGCTTTGTTTGTTCGGCGGGTACACAAGTAAATTTAGGAGAGGATCGCAATGCCCACATACGAGTATAGATGTGACATCTGCGGCAATCTGTTTGAGAAATTTCAGACCATGAAAGACAAGCCTGTGGCGAAATGTCCAAAGTGTGGTGGCAAAGTCCGGCGATTAATCAGCAGTGGTTTTGGTGTGATTCTAAAAGGTTCAGGAACCTATGCGACCGATCATGGCAGGAGTACTTCTTTGGCCTGTGGACAGGAAAGACCGTGCTGTGGCCGAGAAACACCTTGTGATAAAAGACCTTGCGAATCTTAGAAAGCGAAATGACGAAAGAAGAAAAGATCAAAGAGCATGAAATGTTTCAACGATGATAAAGATGCCGGGAGAAAAAGAAGGAATGGCTCAGAAACAAATGGGACAAACGTTTGATAAGCTCGTAAGGGATATTCAGGAATCTCTATTAAAAGGATATTCGGAGAGACTCAAAAGAGAGTTTTTAAATCCTGAAAATATTGGAAAGATAGAAGACCCGGATTGCCATGTTAGTATTAAAGGTGTTTGTGGAGATACCATTGAAATGTCTTTATCCGTTAAGAATGGAAGGATAAGTGATATTAAGTTTATGACCGATGGTTGCGGGGCTACTATTTCCTGCGCAAGCTATGTCACAAGAACAGCAAAAGGAAAATCCATCGAAGAGGCGCTGCTGATAACACCGGATGATGTTGACA
>Ga0209536_100016476_pt1 | contig 10509 bp, 8 predicted proteins | sample DeeMarSeWOR28_12_FD_187461 | JGI IMG/M metagenome (GOLD analysis project Ga0209536, IMG submission 187461) | Marine sediment microbial communities from White Oak River estuary, North Carolina - WOR-2-8_12 (SPAdes) (version 2) | ecosystem: Environmental > Aquatic > Marine > Intertidal zone >...
AACTTGAAAAGCGCAGTTGCATCCGGAAGAAAATCGGCCTTAATTTTTTTGCATTCGATATAGACTTTCAATGCTTTGACCCGGTTGTTTTCTGCTGCCAGCAATTCCAGGTAGTTTCCTGCATGCTTCAGCATTTCCGGAATTTTTTTCTTCATTTTCAGCAAAGAGTAATATCGATCCGCAAGATTGATGCCTTTTATTCCGCTTACCGCTGTCATTTCCATTATCAGCGCGACGGCCTCATCAAGTTTGCCTTCCTGGATCAGGGGATTGACGGCATTTAGTACCTGTGCATCCGGATCGGTCTTGACGAGACCCTGGGCCTCGGCAGCGGGATCCCGAAAATCATCCTGATTCACCTGGTAGCCCACCTCTTCGTGATACTGCAAAATGACATATCCCAGCAGATGATAGGTCACAATCGTGTAAAAACCCTGAGCAAAGGTCATCAGGGGCAGTTGCAGTGCCATCGGGAAATGTTTGATGACATAATGCCCCAGAACCGCCGGCGCGCTGCCCAAAATCGAAAAAAAACCATAGACCAGCAGATAGGCCCAGCCGATTCTGGCGGCGATGGCAACAAAGGCAACGGGATTCAGCGCGTTAATCAGGCTGCTGCTGGTCACGAGAATAATGATCATGGAAGGAACCAGCAGTCCGATAAAATAAAGAACCGGATAGGCCACACGGGGACCAAAGGAGGCAAAAAGGTAAGCAGCAAACACGCTGATGAGAATATACATTACCCCCTGTTTGACGACCGGACCCATATCAGCGGTGAGGGTACGGCTACTTATGTTTGGCGGCCGAAGATCCCCGCCGGCGGTGCTCTTGAGGGATTCGAACGAATATTTGAGGACAATCATCCACAACATTACGCGAACCACCAGAGACAGGATGCCGGGACTCGAAAAAAAGGCGCTGAGCACCGCCATTATCGCAACAAGAAGCAGAGGCTGCGGGTAAAAGCCGTAGGCAAAAATTTTAGGCAAGCGCTTCCAGAAAGGATCGATCAGGTTACCGACCCCGATCCATTCGGCCGGAAGATAGCACTTTGGACACAGGTGAAGCACCTGGTCTTTGGCATAGCCCTCTTGATCGCGCCGGGCAACGCATGCGGGACATAAATTGGCACCGCATTTTTCGCAATTCCAGTGCGCCGGTCTGGTCGGATGGTAATCACAAAATATTTTCATCGATGCTTCTTTCGCCCGGCAAGCGGGATGTTATTCTAAATATCATTCTCCTATTGATTAAAAAAATCGATATGCATTAAAGACCGTTCCACGAACCATCTTTTTGAAGTATTATTTAAATGTATCGGGAAAAAAGAGAACAAACTTAATATAAAATGGAAGCAACCAGAGGGCAGAAGAATGAAATTTTACAGACTGGTTTGAATTGGATCTATTTCCAGAAGGCTCGGGGTGTGTGGCTTTAACAAGATGTTTTTGTTGTATATTTATTAATTTCGTTTTTAATGTTTCTTAGTCTGTTTTAATAAAGATCTGCAAATAATGATCCGGCCCAATATCGGTAACACGTTTTTGTATGAAGCCGCATGGCAATAGGATTTTGTCAACTTCTTGTGGCGATAATCTCACGGATTTCGGCGGTCCCGGCGGGCCGTCGGTTTTTTTATACTCCAAAATTGCCAGGGTCCCTTTCGGCTTTATTACCCTTACAATTTCTTTCATCACTCCCTGCTCAACATGATCGCCGATAAAATCATGCAGCACGGTGGCCATCAAACAAACATCTACAGACACATGATCAATGGGAATCGGATGACTGGCATCGCCTACCAGAGCCGTAATGTTCTGAATGCCTTTTGAGACCGCCTTGCTTTTTAGGCTTAAAATCCCCTCTTCCCACAAATCAACTGCATATACCCGGCCAGTTGGGCCGATAATTTCTGAAACGGCCAGTGAATAAGTGCCCCACCCGCAGGCGAGATCCAGAAATGTAATTCCCTTTTTTAAATCAAGCTCGCGAAAAAATTTGGCCGAATCAATCAGCTCGAAGCTGCTTTTGCCCGCACCCGTGGGGTTGGATTTATTTTTGGTCACTTTAACTCTCCCTATTTTTTCAGGCGCCGTCACCTTTAAGTCAAAGGAAAAAACAACACCACTGTCGTTCCCTCTTTTAGCCGGCTTTGCACTTCAATTTTACCCTGATGGGCTTCCATGATGGTCTTGCATAAGTTCAGGCCCAAACCATACCCGCCGGTATCTTTGGACCGGGACTTATCCACACGATAGAACGGTTCAAAAATATGGGCCAGATCCGCTCGCGGGATTCCGATTCCTTTATCAGTAATACGAATAACGGCATGGGATGCCTCGCGCTGGCAGGTTACCTGGATGGCATCGCTATCGGGTCGGGAAAATTTTATGGCGTTGTTCAACACGTTTTCGAAAACCGTTTTGATCTGTTCGGGATCCACCTCGACGTTAACATCAGAGGGAAAGTCAACCATTTTAATTTCTGGCAACTGGTTTTCAAAAGCCGCTGCTGTCTGCTTCATAAGCGCAACCAGATCGGTCGGCTGTTTCTTCAATTCAGCATATTTATGACGCAGGCGGGCCGCCTCCAGGATCCCGCTGACCATCTTTTCCATTTCGATCATATCGGCCTGCAGGCTTTGTCTGGCCGGGCTTTCAGGTAAAAATTCGAGCGCAACCTTCATTCTCGTAATCGGTGTTCGCAGTTCATGGCTGATGTCCATCAGCAGTTGGTCTTTGGTCTGCAGCATATCCTCAATCCGGGCGGTCATGTCATTGAAGGCAGCGGCCAGATCACGGAGTTCATCTGATTTTTTAACCGGCACACGATGCTTCAGATTCCCCCGCCCGACTTCCTGGACGCCGGTATTCAGCCATTTTACCGGTCTTAAAATGTATCGAATCGCAAAGAAAGCACCCGCTAAAATCGCGGTCAACAGGACAAACATAATGACCAGCAGTCTGTTGCGCTCGCTGTCGATTTGCAAATTTTGAGACAGACCGAAAATAAATCGGCCCGGTTTCCGATCGACTTCAATGACATACCGGCCGCGATAATTTCCCAGGCGCACATCGGGGTTTTGAGCCCAGGCAATAAACCGGCCTTTGAAAGCCGCCAGAAGCTCATCGGAGGTGCTCCAGTTTAAATCCGGACTTTCGTAACGAATTTCCAGCAAGGACTGCCGGGCGATTTCTCGAGCACGCTCCAGACTTGGCGGGTTTCCCATATCGGCAATCAAATAATTCAGGTACTGGACGGCATTTTTATGAAACGGGCCTCCGGCCGAGTTGCGATAGTGCCAGAAAAATCCACCCACCACCAGATTGATGCAAATACCGGCGAGGATAATTACCGCCAGAAGCTTGGTAAACACCGAACGTATGATTGTGCTGAAGAATTTAATCCGCATAAGTTCCTATAAACACATATCCGGTTGCCCAAACCGTCTTGATAAATTCAGGAGATTTCGAATTTTTAGCATGATTCAGCCTGTGTTGCAAAACAACCAAAAAGGGTTGGATGAATACCTGAGCCTCAGCAACGGAAAAATATAATCAAATATGAAATATATTGCTTTTCCGAGGTGTAACAGTTTGTATCGAATTGTAACAGCATCCGGGGCCATGCAGTCGGTTTTCTGGGGTTGAAAGACAAAATTAACCCGCAACGGCTGCTGTAACGCTTGATGCCATATCAATGAACAGAAGTGGTTTCAGAACCTCATTTAGTCCGCCTCCGGCGGAATAGCTGCGTTGTCTCGCGAATTGAAATACGCATCCGCCAGAATGTGTGGCGGACTCCGTTTTCAATTGGCAGGACGCCTTGCTTTCAAATGCGATCCAACGTTTTGAAACTACTTCAAGTCAATTGGAAACTTCAGATGGCACTCTGAAACTCACAGAGGGGGAGCTATCGAAGCCGGCTCACACAGCAGGGATTCATCCTTGAGATCAGCTCCGAATCGCTTGACAACCTCTTCCACGGTAAGGGCTTTTTTTGCATTGTCTTCAACCTGAAGAATGATTTTGCCTTCATGGAGCATGATCATACAGTTTCCGTACCGAATGGCTTGGAGCATATTGTGGGTGACCATAATCGTTGTCAGATTGTTTTCCGTGACAATCTTATCAGTCAGTTCCATTACCCGTTGAGCCGTCTTGGGATCCAGGGCCGCCGTGTGTTCGTCAAGCAAAAGCAACTTGGGCAGAGACAGGGTGGCCATCAGAAGCGTCAATGATTGACGTTGCCCGCCGGAGAGAAGTCTTACGGGTTCCTTAAGACGATCTTCAAGTCCAAGTTGCAGCATTTTAAGTTTTTCCCTGTAAAAATTCCGGCGCGATTTTGTAACCCCCCAACGCAGGCCTCTGGGACGTCCGCGCAGGTCGGCCATCGATAGGTTTTCTTCGATTGTCATGGACGCGGCGGTGCCCATCAGAGGATTCTGGAATATCCGTCCGAGGTACATGGCGCGCTTGTGTTCGGGAACAGATGTAACCCGTTTATCGTCCAAGTAAATCTCCCCTTCATCAGGTTGGACGGTGCCGGAGATGAGGTTGAGTAATGTGGTCTTTCCGGCACCGTTGCTGCCGATAACAGTAACAAAGTGCCCATCAGGGATATGAATATCGACCCCATCGATGGCCACCTTTTCATCGATTGTGCCCTTTTTGAATGTTTTTCTTATTCCCTGTAATTTTATCATCAGCGAAATTACCCTGATCGGACAAGCGAACCTGAAATGGCCTGATGGCAAAATAGCAAGCGGGGAAAAGTGATTTTGATAACCGGTTTAGACCCCCCTCAAATGGAGCTTAGCTTCTTTGCCTTTTTTAAGAGCCGGAAATCCAAGTGCCAGGATCACCATAGCCCCGGTGGCCAGCTTTAAATCCGTAGGCGCCAGTCCCAGCCTTAACCCGATGGCGATGATGAATTTATAAATAACCGATCCGACGATGGCTGCCAGCGTCATCCGCTGCACACTTGCTTTCCCGATAAGGGTCTCCCCGATGATAATGGCGGCCAGACCGGCAACGATCATTCCGATTCCCATGCCGATATCCGAAAATCCCTGATCCTGAGCAACCAGTGCACCGGACAGGGCTACAAAAGCATTGGATATGCCCAGCCCCAGAACCGTCATGTTGTCCGTGTTTACCCCCAGTGTCCGAATCATCTGCTCATTGTCGCCGGTGGCTCGCATCGCAAAACCAATTTGGGTATGGAAGAACATATCGGCAAGAAACTTAACACTAAATGTGACGACGAAAAAAAATGCGATGATCGGAACAAACCGGTTGACTTCCAGGTTTTCCAGAGGCGTCAGAATCGTATCGACCGTCAATAGCTGAATGTTCGATCGGCCCATGATCCGAAGATTAACTGAATAAAGGATCGTCATCATTAAGATGCCGGCCAGTAAGCTGTTGATCTTCAGGCGTGTGTTCAGAAGTCCGGTACAACAGCCAGCTCCAAATCCGCAGATTATGGCCAACATGATACCGTAGATGGGCGGCACACCCAACGAAATAAGCCGCGCAACCACCGCGCCTCCCAGAGCAAAACTGCCATCAACGGTAAGATCAGGGAAAGCGAGGATGCGAAAACTAATGACGATTCCCAATGCAACCAGACCATAAGCAAAACCTTGTTCCAGGGAAATCGGAATCGTCCGGAAAAAGCCCTCAAATACCATGGTCGCCCCATTTTAAAGAGGGGAGATCGGTTCTCCCCTCACGTTCTTTGGTCGAGCTTATTTACCCTTGATCACATTACCCTGCTCGTCCCATACCTTGTCAGCGGCCTTTTCTACCAGCGTCAAGGGGAGTTTGGCCCCTTGCTCTTTGGCGTTCTGCAGATTGACCCACAGGCTGTAACCGGCTGCAAGACCCGCGGGGACAGTACCGGGATTTTCTCCTTTTAATATTCTGGCAGCTTTTTTGCCGGCCGTATACCCGACCATAAAATAATCGAGGCCATAGGCGGCGATGGCCCCTCTTGGAACGCTGTCCCTGTCACCGGCAAATAGCGGAATATTGTTTTCGTTGCAGACCTTGACAAGGGCTTCGAAGGCGGAAACCGCCGTGTTGTCAGAAGTGATATGGATGGCATCCACCCGGCCGACCAGGCTCTGGGCAGCCTGCATCACCTCGGAGCTGTTGGAAATGTGCGCTTCGATCAGCTTGGCACCCATCCCCTCGATCGTCTCTTTCATCTCCTTGATGTGGAAGGTGACATTCACATCACCGGGATTGTAAATGGTGCCCCATCTTTTAACACCGGGCATTATATCCTGGTACATCTTGCACTGCAAGGCAATGGGCCACCTGTCGCTGACTCCTGTAATATTCGTTCCGGTCTCGCCCATTTTGGGAACAATGCCGGTTTTTACCGGATCCGTAACAGATGAGAAGACAACAGGTATGTTCTTTGTAATTTTGGCAGTCGCTTGAGCGTTGGGCGTACTGATAGCGTGGATCAGGTCAACTTTGTCATCCACAAATTTTTGGGCAATAATAGCACAGTTCGGTTGCTCGCCCTGAGCATTTTGGCGATCAAAAATAACGTTTTTGCCTTCAACAAATCCTTCCTCTTCCAGGGCAACCTTAAATCCCTTCGAATCGTTATCCAGTGCAGGATGCGCAACAATCTGATGCTCACCGATACGGATCATTTCGGCAGAAAGCCCGGCGGTAAAAAAAAGAACCACACAAAAAATGACAAATGCTGGCATTATTCTTTTCATCTTTACCCTCCTTTCGAAAGACATGCTTTGCTGGGGCCTCTGGCCCATGGTTTTTAATCGGCAATTGAATTGCCGGATAGTGCTGCGGTTAGCGCTCGAATAAATTCCGGATTGGTACCGCAACACCCCCCGATCATGTCTGCACCCATTTCCTTTAGAATCCTGGCATCTTGAGCAAACTCAGATGGCCTTTGCTCATAGTAAGTTACACCTTTGCGCGTAACCGGTTTTCCTGCATTGGGCTGGATTAATATCGGTCTGGCGGTCGAAGCTCTGAACTCCTTCGTTAAATCAATCATATCAGCGCTGCCTAAAGTGCAGTTGGCCCCCATCATATTCGCACCGGCCCGTTCCAGGGTAGAGGCACACTGACCAACTGTCTCTCCCATCAGGGTAAAATAGCCCATTTCCGTTTTGTTGAAAGTCATCGAAGCGATCAGGATTATGTCGCCTGCATTTCTTACTCCATGCACGGCGCCAACTGCTTCTTCGAGGGAATACATCGTTTCAAGGATGAGCAAGTCAACCCCACTTTCAATGAGCACTTTGGCCTGAAGGTAAAAAGCTTCTTGCATTTCTTCAACCGTGCAATCTCCAATGGGCGGCAGCATTTTCCCTGTAGGGCCGATATCTCCGGCGACAAATTTGCCTCCAGGACAGGCCTGCCTCGCAAGTTTTACCGCTTCGCGATTAAGTGTTTCCATTTGTAAGGCAATGCCTTCACCTTTGAGCTTTATCGGGTTTGCGCCGAATGTGTTGGTGAGCACCACATCGGCACCAGCATCAAAGTACTGCTTATGGAAATCGGTCACCAATTCCGGCTTTTCCAAATTCAGCAGCGTGGGGGATTTGACGGAACTCACCCCCGCTGCCATAATCAGCGTTCCCATAGCGCCGTCAAAGATGATGGTCTTCTCCTTTGCTTTTTCTAAAAAAGTCTTTTGCATTTCTTCGTTTTTTAAAGCTGAACTGATGAATTGGAAAGGCTGTGCATCAACGATTTAAAAGCTGTCTTACTTTTGTGACGGCCTCCATGGCGTCCACCCCATAGGCATCGGCCCCAATTTCCTCACAATACTCCGTGGATAAAGGCGCCCCCCCAATTAGCACTTTTACAGAGGAGAGATTCTTCTGATTTTTCAAATCAACCACGTCTGCCATATTGATCATGGTGGTGGTTAGAAGCGCGGACACGGCGATGATATCAGCATTTTCTTGAACCGCTTTTTGAACAAATGTTTCCGAATCAACATCCACTCCCAGATCGAAAACGTCAAAACCGGCTCCTTCTAACATCATGGCAACCAAATTTTTTCCGATGTCGTGGATATCACCTTTGGCCGTTCCAATGATAATTTTAGCGGTTTTTTCGTGTTGGCTGCCGGTTAAATAGGGCTTGAGGCACTCCATTCCGGCCTGCATGGCTTTAGCAGACCATATGACATGCGGAAGGAATACCTGTCCTTTTCCGAATCTTTCACCTACAAGATCCATGGCGGATATAAGTCCTTTGTTCAGGATTTCATCTACGCTGATTCCCGAATGCAAACCCTTTTCAACTCCACTGACGGCATAATCCACCTTACCATCGACGACGGCGGTATAAATATCTTCTAGAACCCCCACGGTTATCTCCTTGACTTTTTCTGAGCAGCACTCCAGATTTGATCAAGATCGGCCTTTACTTCAGGCGAAAGCGGTTCCGGATGATGCGTCTGAAGGATTTCCAGGGCTTTTTCTACCAGCTTCTCATTGACCGTCTTTTTACCGTTTTTCAGCCAGTTCGGCAGACTCTTTCTGTTTAAAATAGCAGGTCGCCAATGCTCTTGCATGCAGTAGTCCAGCGTATGTTTTTCCGCCAAAAAGTGTCCTCCCGGCCCTACATGTTTGATGACATCCAGGGCGAGATGATCCGTATCGAGTGAAAACCCGTGGATGTATCTTTTGACCATGCCGATAAGCTCATCGGCAAAGATGATCAACTCCGGTGAAGCAACAAAACCCTGACCGAGATATCCACAATCATGGATGAGATTGGTTCCGTCGAGGGCCGCATTGAGAAGCGTAAAGGCATACTCAGCCCCGGTCTGCAAATCCGGAAAGTGGGAGTCGCTGCATCCAGCGGTTCCCCAGATGGGCAAACCATAATAGTGAAAAAGATCGGCATAGGCGGAATGGGTCAGTCGAAACTCGGGTGATGTGTAGGAAACAGTCGCTTCCAACATATCCATTGTCGTTGCAGCAACGCCTGAGATGATTGGAGCACCTTTGTTGGTGAGTTGATGAACAACCAGACCCGACAGGGCTTCGGCCACTGCCACGGCTAATGCCCCGGCAAGGGTTACAGGTCCGGTTGAACCGGCAAGAAGGGCTGGCGTGTAATTAACCGGAATTTTTTCTTCTGCACAGAAAATCAGTTTTGCCATCGCCTCTTTGGAATGGGATAGCGGAGATGTCGGTTCACTATAAGAGATGATAAAAGGATGGCGAGCCAGGGCTTCCGAATTTCCGGCAATGGCACCCGCCATTTCCCAAATGACTCGCAGATCTTCCTGGGATTCAGCCGTAAAAAAAATGGGTTTTTTACTGTTCTCTGCTTCCAGCTGAAAGCATCTTATGTAATGGAGTCCCGTGGGGACATCCTTGGGTAAACCATAGGACCCGATGAAGTCGATATTGGGCATTGCATCGCTGATAATTGTGCTGGCGACGACGTCTTCTGCCTTCGTATCTCTGATCTCTCTGGTTTTAAGATCGATGGATTTGGGTAGATCCGTTCCTGTCCCGAAAAATATCTTTCTTTCCCCAAGATCCATGACGGGCGCTTTATCCCGATTGTAGATGACCAGGCTGGACGGTGCTGAGGCAATAGCCGCCTCAACTAAAAAAGAGGGGATCTGAACCACATTGTTGGCTTTTATTCTTGCGCCATGGCTGGCGAGAAGATCTATCGCTTGGTTATGATAAATCCTGACGCCGACCTCATCCAATATCCTTAAAACCGAATGATGAATCCGCTTAATTTGAGAATCATCAAGCAGCCTGAACCTGGGCACGCAGTAATTCGATAGGTCGGCTTCCATAAAATCCCCACCACCATTTTACTGTGTTGGATGATGAGGGTTGATCATACCTTATCGAAATTTTTCGGTCAAGGGGCTGCTGATTGGGTGAGTGACCCGTTCGGCAAAAAATTTGGAGCCTTCCTCGGCGTGTGCATCTTCTTTTGTCAGGTTCCCAATTAAAATTGAAGCAAAGCCGGGAACCTTTCTCAAAAATATTAGATCACGCTCAAAAGCAAGGCGCGGCCGACGAAAAAGCGCAGCATACATCGGAGTATGTGAGCATTCTGAGGAGGTCGGTAACGCAGCTATTGAGCGTTAGATGCATTTTTGAGATAGGTTCAAATGTGGCTCAGAAGATATCGGCCTCGACTGGGTTGGCGATAAACACGTACCCGCTTCCCCAAACCGTCTTGATAAATTCAGGAGATTTGGGATTATCTTTAAGCTTCTGGCGCAGGCGGCTCACGGTAATGTCAACGGAGCGATTGAACGCTTCACAGTCAATACCCCGCAGCTCCTGCAAAATCTGGTCACGATCCAGCACCTTGCCGGCATTTGCGGCCAGCAGAACCAGCGCTCTGAATTCATTGGTCGTCAAATCAACGGGCCTGCCGTCCAGCAGGGCAATCTGTTTGGCCGGATCAATGGTCAGGCGGTTAAAAGACAGACTGCGAGTATCCTTTAATAGCCGCGTGC